>ERZ795059.4530-NODE-4530-length-12987-cov-8.576013_pt1 | contig 12987 bp, 8 predicted proteins | sample MGYA00375143_ERZ795059 | MGnify/ENA primary metagenome ERZ795059 (study PRJEB30188, sample SAMN05720168) | activated sludge metagenome | isolation source: Anaerobic digester | place: USA | collected 2015-01-07 ... | reverse complement strand
GTTATCAAAGCTTTTATATTCTCATTGTCAAACGGTTTCTTTATATAATCTTCCGCTCCGCTTTTCAAAGTTTCTATTGCGCTTTCTACCGAGGGATATCCGGTTATCACTACTATGGACGCTTCAGGATTATGACGTTTCAATTCCAGCAGCCCTTGTTCGCCGTTTTTACCCGGCATTATTAAATCCAGAAAAATTATATGAAATGATTCGGCTTTTACTTTTGCCGTAGCTTCATCTACGTTTGACGCGAAATCTACTTCATAACCTTCTTCAGTTAACAACTTTTTAAAATATAACTGGACAGCTTGTTCATCGTCAACAACTAATATTTTTAATTTTAAAGACATATTAGTTCCCCTCCGTCACATAACAAAATAATTAAAATCAATATTATTATTTTAATATTTTTTAATAATATATACAATAATAATTAAAAAGTCAAGAATTATTTTTAAATAATAAATAAATATTAATTATATAAAAAAAACTATGTGATTAATCTCACTAAAAAAAATTTTTCGGATATAATTTTATATCGAAATGTCCTTTTGATAGTTTTATTGAAATGAATAAATAATTGGCACGCAATATTTTACAAGGTTTATCATTGTATAAAACATTAAAATTCACGTATTTTTCGCTAACAAATAAAAATGATTCCGATTCAGAAAAACCGGTTATCCGCGAATAATTATCATAGAATAAAATTTCATTAATTTTGGACAAGTTAATACTTGGCGTTTCAAAAATTCCGGCGGAAAGACAATTGCCCGGATTGACGTTTGAATTTCCAAAAAACTGGTTTTCAGAATTGACAATTAAAACATTTTTACAATCAACCGAATTGTTTTTTAAGAGATTGTAAGATTTGAGCAAATCCGGTTCAAATAAAATTTTCGAATAGATTTTCGCGTATCCGATATTTTCCAAATTTTGATAAATATGCAAATCCTTATATTTTTTTAAAAACTTTATTTTATCCGGCGGATTTTGAAGCGGCAAATCGGACGCTATGAATTCAATATTCAAAAGATTGAGAAGCTGCGAATTCAAATCCGGTCTGCTGATTTCAGTATTCGGATGGACGTCCGTAATATTTGTTTCGATATTTCTCATATAAAAAATATAATCGGAATCTACAAGCGGGTCGTATCCTCTGACGCTTCTAATTTTATAATACATCGGGCCGTTCAACGCGAATATATGGTCGAGCGGAACCAGAGGCAACACGCGAAAATCATTGAACCCGAGCTCTTTCCCGTCATATTCGTTTATTAATTTTTCAATTTCCGCAACGGTTTTATTTTCAAAAAATTTCCAGTTAAACGAATATATGTCGGCGATAAAAACAATCAATAAAAGAAAAGCGTATTTTTTTGATTTATCCGAAATATAAAAAACTATCAGATATGCTATCAAAAATATAAAAAATTTATGCAATTGAACCGTCGCGGATTTAAAAGACGAAACAATGAAGTTCGCATAAAAATTCCAGTCGTTTATATGATTGGATTTGACCGAATATTTTGCGTAAGCCGTTTCAATTATTTTATTAAGAATTTGCGAATCAAAAAAAACAAAAACCGCTATAAAAATCAAATACGTCAGAATTGAAACCGCCAATATTTTTTTTAAACCGGTTTTATACGCGCCCCGAGGGCGAGATAAAAAGTATTGAAAACAGCCGGCTGCGGTTATTGCCAAAAAGATTTCATAAAAAAACAGAATTCGATGCGGCTCTCTGAATTTATTGAATCCGGGAACGAATTCAAATAACAACTTGAAAACCGGAGTATATTTCCCCATTCCTATTATCAGCGAAAATATTCCGAGCAAAAAAATAAACAGGATTTTCTTATTTTTAAAAACAGCCGGAAAAGCGAGCATAATAACGAGAATAGGAAATAATCCTATAAATTCGTTATGCGTATGAGCAAGTTTTAAGGGACGCCAGAATCTGCCCCAATCGGTTCCTTCAACCGTGTTGCCGAAGATATCCGGAACAAAAACGCAAATCAATTTAGCGGGTTCTAACGAACCGTCCGAGCTAAACGATAAATCATCGGTTTCATTTCTGGTCGTCGATTCGTTAAATTTTAAAGTGGGGTAGAGCTGAGGAAAAACTATAATAAAAAAAATCGCGATTGATAATATTATATGCGCAAGTTTTTTTAAATTAAGAATTTTACGGTTGGATATCGTTGCCGCGGCAAAAATAATTATTGAAAACAGAACCGCGTAATACGAAAATTGAGGATGTCCTCCGAGCAGAGAAAAACCAGCGCAAACAGCAAAATACAAAATATTTTTTTCATTCCCGATTTTAGAGAATTGAAAAATATTATAAAACATAAACGGAATCCATACATAAGCGTTAAAAACCTGTTTTAACGGCGAATATGCCACGGGAAACCAAGCGAATCCGATTGCCGCAGTTCCTGACAAAACCGCCAATTTATTTTTAGAAAATAATGAAATCAAAAAATAAGATCCGCATAAATAAATAAAATAATTAATTAAAAAACTTAATCTGAACGAGGCGAAGGGTTCAATAAAATAAAACATCAAATCAACCGGATAAAATATTCCGGCTTGTATATTCGCTATGAACGGCAGTCCGCTGAAAACATACGGATTGAAATAAGGGAGCGAGGCGGTCGTTTTAAAAGAATTATAAATATAGGATTTCCACGGAAGCGACATTGTGAAAAAATCGCCGGTATAAGGAACTCCGCCGGTAAAAATCTTATAAAAAAATAATACGAACAAAAAAAACAGAACTAATAAATTCCATTTGTTTTCTTTAAAAAATTCGCGTTTCATATTATCACGGATAATGCGATAAAAAAAGTGAAGTTTTTCAAAACATATATGTTTGTCAGGAAAAACTTTTAAAAACCCAAAAACTGCAACGTAAAAATTTGCGCGTTTGAAAAAGCGCTTAACAATATTATTTTCCCTTACTTTCAGCGCTTTTTCAAAATCCAAACGCAGTTTTTGCGATTATTGATATTTTATTTGATTTTTTTTAGAAGTAAAATGTTTTTTCATTTTTTTATATTGTTTTTTTTAAGATATTTAGCATAATTACTTTTCTGATGAACGGTTAAACGGCTTACTAATCCTGAAAACTGCATTAGAATTCGGAAAAATTGCCGGAAGTAAGGAAAAGCATTGATTTTGCGCGCTTTTTCAAAAACATTAATTTTTACTTGGCAGTTTTCAGGTTTTTAGAAGTTTTAACAAGCGAGCATATATGTTTTAAAAAACTTCACTTTGCATTTAATGCATTATCTGGGCTAATAAGTCAAAAAAATACCGCGTTCATTCGCGGTTTTTAGGATTAATGCCGTTTTATATATATGATTTTCATAAATCCAAACGCATTATTATCGGGTAGAAAACGAGGAGGAAAAAAATGTTAGTTCCGTTGAATTGGTTGCGAGAATACGTTGAAATAAAGGAGACGGGCGTTCAGCTTGCCGAAATATTGACAAACGCCGGCGTCGAGGTATCAAGCGTCAAACGACCCGGCGTCAAATTAAAACATATAATAGCCGGAAAAGTAGAGTCCGTCGCGGATTCGGGAAAATTAAATCAATGCCGAATTAATTGCGGCAGGTTCGGAATCTTCGAATGCGTAACAACCGATAAATCGGTTATAGCGGGGGATATAATTCCATACGCGACCCCGGGTTCGGTTTTGGCGGACGGGAATTCAGTAACAAAAAAAACAATAAGAGATTTCGAGTCGTCCGGAATGATGCTGTCGACGGTTGAACTCGGATTAACGGAAACTGCGAACTCTATCTGGCGCATAAACGATTTGAAATTAGAGCCGGGGTCTGATTTAATCGCAGAATTAAATCTTGACGACTGGATTTTAGAATATGAAATAACTCCGAACCGCGCCGATTGTTTAAGCGTTATCGGATTGGCTTATCAAATCTGCGCCGCAACCGGCAGGAAAATTACAATTGAAAAAAAACAGTTTAAAACCGACGCGGCTATAGATATTGCAGATAAAATTAAAATTACTATAAAAGATTTTTCCGATTGTCCGCGATATACGGGAAATTACGTTGAAAATATTTCAGTTAAACCGGCTGACGCTTTGATGCAGACAAGATTATTTCAATGCGGATTAAGAGCTATTAACAATATCGTCGACATAACAAATTACGTTATGCTTGAATACGGACAGCCGCTCCACGCGTTTGATTATGATTTGATACAGGGCAAAGAAATAATCGTAAGACGTTCGCAGAACCGCGAAATCATTAAAACAATCGACGGTCAGGAAAGAATATGCGACTCTTCAATTCTTGTCATCGCCGATAGAAACCGGCCAACGGCAGTCGCCGGAGTAATGGGAGGATTCGACAGCGAGGTTACTGACAAAACCGTCAAAACCCTTATTGAAAGCGCATTTTTCAATCCGGTTTCAGTTAGAAAATCTTCGCGATTACTCGGATTATCCTCGGAATCATCTTACAGATTTGAACGCGGAATTGATTATTCTACCGTCGTAGACGCAAGCGAAAAAGCCGTTTTTCTTATTCAAAAAAATTGCCCCGACGCGAGAATATCAAAAAATATCGCCGACGTATTTGAATCGGAATTAAAACAGGATATTATCAGACTGGAATATTCAAACGTTAAAAGAATCATTGGCGTTGAAATTGATAAAACCAGCATTTCCCTCATTCTAAAAAATTTATATTGCGAAATTATCGAAGAAAATGAAACCGGATTAACCGTCAAAACGCCTATGCGAAGAACCGATATAAAAAGAGAAATTGATTTAATCGAAGAAATCGCGGTTTTATACGGATACGGCAATATTCCTGAAACCCCGCCGGTTTCGGATTTATCGCTCGGGCATTTATCTGGCAAACAAAAATTTTTTATAGACTTGCTGAAATTGTTCGTTGATAAAGGATTTTACGAATGCGTGAATTATTCATTTACCGACCCTGATTTAAACAAGGATTTTTCCGCTGATTACGACGCGGAATCAGTTGTAAAATTAAGCAATCCGCTTGGCAAGGAAATAAGCGTAATGCGGTCTTCATTAATTCCGTCGTTAATAAGAATCCTTCAAAATAACGTTAAATACAGGAATTCCGGATTGAATTTTTTTGAGATAGGAAAAAAATACGCCGCCGATTGCGCCGCAAGAGCCGCAGACGTCGCCGCAGGCGCAAAGGTTGCTATCGCTGAGGTCGCGGGCGCATCGGCTTTTGTAGAAACCAATACCGCCGCGTTTATTTTAAGCGAAAAAACAACTTTATCCAATTGGGACGATAAACCGTTGCAAATTGATTTTTTCTACGCTAAAGGCGTTTTGGATTCCGTTTTTGAAATATTAAACATTAAAAATTGCGAATACAAAACAAACAATGGAATTTCCTTTTTACAGCCCGGACAAAGAGCGGATATTCTTTATTCCGGAAAAAAAATCGGATTTCTCGGAAAAATTCATCCGTTATCGGCTCAAAAATACGATTTGCCGGAAAACATTTTTATCTGCGAACTGAACGCCGACTTATTGTTTGATAATTACGTTAAGGCGCCGGCATACAATGAATTTTCCATATTCCCTTATACGGTTCGGGATATGTCGCTGCTTATTCCAAAAACAACCGAGTTAAAAAAAGTTCTGGAAAAAATATATTCTTTAAAAATTAATATACTCGAAAACGCGGAATTCGGCGGGATTTATCATAGCGAAACAATAGACAAAAATTATTCTGCGGTCTTATTAAAATTCACTTACAGAGCGAAAGATAAAACCCTTACTGACGCCGAAATAGAAAGCGCGCATAAATCAGTATTCGGCGCGATTTCGGCGGAATTCGGAATTTTATATAGATGATATGCTATATATTTTAAATCTAATATTATCAAAAATCAAAACGCTCGTATTGTTCTTATCGGCAATAATGTTTTGTTTTTGTTCCTGCAATCGCGGCGCCGGTTCCCTAAATAGCGAAACGGATGGAGAGCCTGTTACAATCAAATTCTGGATAAATCCTTGGGTTATAACTCCGCCCGGTCACAACGCTTCGGTTCCCGTAACAAATTCCGATTATCCGGAATGGATAGCAAAGCGGTTTATGTTAAAATATCCCGAAGTGAAAATAGAATGCTCAATAGTTTCGAACAGAGAATTAAAACAAAAAATAAGCGCGGCAATAGCGGCTGGAAATCAACCGGATATTTTTAAATATTACGATTTAAAATTTGTTAAAGCCGGAATACTTGAACCTGTGGACGATTATTTCAGCGAGGAGGACAAATCCGATTTCATAAAACAATGTTACGAGTTCGGAGAATATAACGGAAAACATTATCTTTTTCCATGGCATTACGGAACAAACGGAATGGGCGCCTCGATGCTGTTATATAAAGAAAGATTTGTAGAAGCCGGAATTGACGTTGATAAAATAATCAGAAACGGTTGGACTATGAACGAATTTCTTGAGATTGCAAAAAAATTGACTAACCATTCGGCTGACAATTCAGATAAAAAATACGCCATAGCGTTTTCAGCGAAAGACGAATTGAATATTCTCGCTTTTATTTATAATTTCGGCGGCAGATTGTTCAATGAAAACGAGGATAAAATTATTTTGAATTCTAAAGAAACAGCGGCGGCTCTTCATTTTTTAAAAAGTCTGGCGGATAAACACAAAGTATGCGCTCCAGGCGCCGAAGCTATGGATTTTTACGATATAGTCTCTTTGTTTCACAATCATAAAACGGCTATATGTTTCGGAGGACCGTATGAAATAGGCAGGATAAAAAGAAATTTCGTGGAAGGAAAAGTAAAAGAAACTTTTACTCCGGCGATTGCTCCGTTTCCGGCAATCGAAGGAATTAAACCTTCGGCGCATACCACAACCGGCGGCTTTATAGTTTTCAAACAAAAAAATAAAATTAAAAAAAAATATGTTATGGAGTTCGCCAAATTTCTTGTTTCAAAAGATAATATCAGAAGTCTTGAAACCATAAATTATATCACTTCAAGAAAATCTGTAAACGCGATTTTATTTCAAAATAATCCTATTGAGCCGGAAGTAAAAACATATTCGGATATATTGGAAAAACACGGGACTTCATTAACCGGTTCTGAAAAAATCAAATATTCGGAATTGAAAAAATATATAATCGCGCTATTTGAATCGGTTTTTCACGGCGCTAAAAGCGTAGAAGAATCATTGAACGAATTCGATAATAACGTAAAAAACATTGATTTTTAAGACAATATGAAAGTTTGCCGAAGGCGTTACGCCGATTTATTTATTTCGCCGATACTTACGTTTTCCCGTTTGAAATAATAAAAACCCATAATTACGAGAAACGCGTTTCCAATAAACCACGCAGTCCAAGCATAACTCGCGGCCTCGTTAGCGTCAATTTCAGGAAGATAATATTTAAACGCCAGCATAATAACCCAATGATAAGTTCCTATAAAACCAGGCGCGGCTGGAATCATAACTCCAAGCACCATAAATCCGAGTATGATGAAAGCTATATAAAATTTGCATTCAATGCCGAAACTTAAAAGAATGACATAATTGTTTATTCCGATAATGAGCCATAAAAGAACAGAATAAAAAACGGAAGATACGATTGATTTCAAACTCGATAAAGAATTCAATCCCAGTATAAAAGAATTAAGCGCGTTATCTATAATATTTCTAATCTTTTGCGGAACAAAAAAAAGAATAGAGTTTATAAACGAAATCATTTTTTTGCCGAATATTTTAAGCGCTATAACAAAGAGTAAAGCGCCTCCGTAAAAAAAAGAAACGTAATAAATAAAATTCATTAGAGTGAATTTTACAAGGGCTTCTCCTTCAACCGTATTATCTACCGAAGCGAACAATCCGAATATTATCCGTAAAATTCCGGATTTCACCTTAAATTCCGCAAGTTGAATTCCGGAGCTTTCCGTGGAAATCATAACAGCTATTAAAAATATTAATACCGTAACGCATCCGTCGAGAATCCGTTCGACGACTACGGTTGAAAACGCGCCGGTTTTGCTTATTTTTTCTTTTACGCCCACAAGATAAGCTCTGGCAAATTCGCCAAGACGCGCGGGAAGTATTATCAATAAAAAAAAGGACACCATTACGGTCGGAAATAAATTCGAATAACTTGTTTTTTTTAATGGTTCGAGAAGTATCTGCCAGCGCAGCGTTCTTATAACGTATGTCAGATAAGTTATCAGTATCATAAAAACAATGTAATAATATTTTATTTGTTTTAAGGAATTCCAGACTTCGGAAAAACTCACGTCTTTCATAGAAAGATAGAGAAACAAAACGCTCATTAATATTCCAAAAATTAGTTTAAAATTTATTTTCATAAGTTATGACCTTAAAGAATATTTGTATATTATTAATATCGAAGTTCCCGACCACAGTATGACGTCAAGCAATAACGATTTATCTCTAAACAATAAAAGCTCGGGTTCTCCGCCGATTTTTTTAAAAAAAAGAAGATATAAATATCTGAAAATTCCGTAAATCACAAAAGGTATCGTGAAAATAAGTTTATCCGTGTGAAAAGCTTTTTCGGTTCTATCGGATATGCAATACAATGAATAAGCGATTACCGAACAAGACGCGGTAATCGCAATGTAATAATCAAGTATTTGAACCGAATAATCCTTTAAATTTTTTCTGTGAGAATCCGCGGAATCGCCGAGAACGGTAATTTCATTTCTTCGTTTTCCAAACGCGATAAGAAGCGCAAGAAGAAAAGTGCAGATTAAAAGCCAAGGAGAGATTTCAACCCGAACTATATAAGCTCCTGAAACGGCTCTGATGACAAATCCGGCAGAAATTATCAGAGCGTCGAGTATGGCTATATTTTTCAGATAAAAACTATAGCTTATCATAATAATAAAATATATGATAATACAATAAAAAAAATTGAGGTTTATCGAATAACTCAAATATACGCCGGCGATAAGAAGAATGAGGGAAACCGGTATCGCGGACAACGGTTTTATTTTTCCGGAAGCTATGGGTCTTTTGTTTTTTACCGGATGCAATGAATCTTTTTCTTTATCTATGACGTCGTTAACAACGTATAAACCGCTCGATACAAGACTGAAACTAATAAAACCGAGCATAACATTGATTAGCGATTCTATTTCAAAAAATTTGCATCCGAAAATTATTCCGGCAAAAACAAGGACGTTTTTCAACCATTGTTTTGGTCTTATTAAAATAAAATAATTAATTAGAGTTGCCATTATTTTTAAACCCAAACCATTCGAGCACCGCAATTATGCCGAATACCATTATCGTATGAATTAAAATGATAATAGCGTCGATTAACTGAAGTTTCGGAAGCAGAGCCGCGGTTATTCCGGTTGATAAAGTAGCCATATATATAATCAAAACCGCGTATTTAGGCTTGATTCCAAGATTTACAAGGCGATGGGAAAAATGACGTTTGTCCGCCGTGAATATCGAGATGTTCAGTTTTTTCCTTATAAAAATTACAGAAAGCGTGTCATACATAGGAATAAACAATACGAGCAAAGGGATTATGACCGGAAGTTTTGTTAGAAGAGAATATTGAATATATATGCCTTTGATGGCTATGATAGAAATAATAAAACCTAAAAACAAACTGCCGCCGTCTCCCATAAAAATCGAAGCCGGCGAAAAATTATAGGGCAGAAAACCGAGAGCCGCGGCGCATACGGCAATTGATAAAACAGCGATATGATATTGCCCTTGATTAATAGCGATTATAAAAAATATAAAAGAACAAATACAGGCGATTCCCGAAGACAATCCGTCCATATTATCGAGCAGGTTAAAGGAATTAGTTATGACGACTATCCAGCAAATTGTAACCGCGGCGTTGAAATAAAAACTTTTGACGAATAAATCCGTCCGCGTTCCGCCGGATATTACGATAACCGCCGCTATGATTTGACAAACAAGTTTTGTTTTCGGAGTCAGATGCTTAATGTCGTCCACAATTCCAACTATATGGATAAACGCGCACCCGATAAAAATCGAGAGATATTCATAATTTAGAAAAATTGAATTCTTAAATAAAAAATGATAAAACAGCAATGAAACTGTAAAAGCCGCGAAAATCGCGACACCTCCAAGCAAAGGGATTGGAGCGCTATGCATTTTCCGCTTATTCGGAATATCGACGATTTTGAATTTTATAGCCGTTTTTTTTACGAGGAAGGTTAAAATCCAGCCCGCAATTATTCCAAATATCAGTATATGAAAATAACCTAATTCTATTAAAAAAGAGTATCTTGAAAAATATTGAAACAATAAATCCATAATGAGTTTAATGCTAAGGAAAACGCGGCGAAAAGAATCCGCCGCGCAAATTCATAATTATAATCTATAAATCGAACAATTCAGATTCTTCTCGTTTTTTAAAGCGTTCCGGGCGTCTATAACCGGAATGTTCTTTTTAAATATAGATTTCCATTTATATGCGGAATGAGAAGCGGTAATTACTACGGCGTCAAAATCATTAAGAATTTTATCCGTCAGTTTCACCGAACTGTATAACTTATTATGAATCTGAATTTCAGGAACATAAGGATCGTTATAAAATACTTTCGCTTTTTGTTTTTCAAGTTTTTCAATAACAGTTATAGCTGGAGATTCGCGGACGTCGCTTATATTCGCTTTGTATGTTATCCCTAAAACAAGAATTCTCGAACCGTTCAAACATTTTTTAAAATCGTTTAATCCCTCGGCAATTTTTGCGACTGTATAATCCGGCATACTACTGTTGACTTCGTCGGCGAGTTCGATAAACCTTGCCGTGAAATTATAAAATTTGGCTTTCCACGACAAATATAACGGGTCTATCGGAATACAGTGTCCGCCAAGTCCCGGTCCTGGATAAAAAGGCATAAATCCAAAAGGTTTTGTAGAAGCCGCGTCAATCACTTCCCAGATATTAATTCCGAGTTTGTCGCACATAAGCGCCATCTCGTTCACCAAACCTATATTAACCGCGCGGAATGTGTTTTCAAGAAGTTTAACAAGTTCCGCGGTTTGAGTCGAACTAACTCCGCTAACCGTTTGAATAGCTTTAGAATAAAACTGTTTGGCGAGCTCTCCGCATTTTGGAGTCGAACCGCCAACCACCTTCGGCGTATTTTTCGTATTAAAATTTTTGTTGCCCGGATCCACGCGCTCGGGCGAAAACGCAAGATAAAAATCAACGCCGGCTTTTAAACCGGTTTCTTCAAGCAGCGGTTTTACAATTTCTTCGGTGGTTCCCGGATACGTCGTGCTTTCAAGAATTATTAATTGTTCCTTTTTTATAAACTTCTGAATTTCAGTTACCGCAGATATGATAAAGGAAACATCAGGGTCTTTTGATTTGCGCAGCGGCGTCGGAACGCAGATATTTATCGTGTCAAGTTCTCTAATTACTGAAAAATCCGCCGTCGCTCTTATTTTTTTCTTTTTAACAAGAGACGATAATTCTGACGATGAAACGTCTATAATATAAGATTTTCCGGCGTTGACATTGTTGACGACTTCCGGCGATATATCTATGCCGGTAACTGAAAATCCGGCTTTTGCGAATTCAACCGCAAGCGGAAGTCCGACATAACCAAGTCCGATAATGCCGACTTTTGCGGTTTTATTTTTTAATTTTAAAGATAAACTCATAAATTTTTTACCCCTCCAGCTTTAATTGTTTTTCTTTTATAACTGAAATTAATAAATCTTCCGTATTTATTTTTGGTTTGTATCCCGTATATTGCGAAATTTTGGAAATATCCGGAATTCTATGTTTCATATCCTCGAATCCCTTTTCAAAGGCGTCTTCGTATGATATGAATTTAATCGGCGATTTGCTTTTTGTCAGCGATACGATTTTTTCGGCGAGCTCTTTTATGCTGATAGGAATATTGTTTCCGATATTGAAAATTTCGCCCGCGGCGTTTTCTGAAACCGATAATTTAATCAACGCCCAGCAAACGTCGTAAACAGAAGTGAAACTTCTCGTTTGTTCGCCGTCTCCGAAAACCGTCAAGGGTTCGTTTTTTAAAGCCTGCATTACAAATCTCGGAATAACCATTCCATACTGACCGGTTTGCCGAGGTCCGCAAGTGTTGAATAATCTTACGATTGTAACCGGAAGTTTGCGCTCCCTGTAATATGCCAACGCCAAAAATTCATCGAACGCTTTTGAACAAGCGTACCCCCATCTCGTAATATATGTGGGACCAAGCAAACTATCGTCAGTTTCTTTGAACGGAACGTTTTCATTTTTCCCATAAACCTCTGAAGTGGAGGTTATGAGCAACGGTTTATTTCCGAATTTATTCGCGTATTTTAAAACAAGTTCGGTTCCTTTCGAATTAATCAATAACGAATGAAGCGCGTTTTCGATTATGTATTTTACGCCGACCGCCGCCGCGAGATGATATATAAAATCAGCTTCTTTTACCAAATCAGCCAACAATTCTTCGTTTAGAATTGTGTCGATATGTTTTTCCAGATTGGGATGGTTTTTAAATGTTTCTATATTATTGATGCTGCCCGTCGATAAATCGTCTATGATAACGACTTTGTTTCCTTGTCTTAAAAGCGTTTCGGCAAGATGCGAACCAATAAAACCGGCGCCGCCGGTAATTAAATATTTCATCATACATTCCTTCTTTATAAATCGCTATTATTTATAATCTTAAAATATATTTGATATGATTATTCAAAACCATAATTTTAAGAATATAATATTTTCAAGTTAATATATTTTATTAATAAATCACACTTTGTCAAGAAACAATTTTAATATTTTCACAGAATGCAATATCGACGAGTAAAATAAAAGTCAGAAAAAAACAGAAAGCAAATTTTTTAGTTTTCTAAAGAAAATACGATTTAATTTTAATAATTTTCAATCGCGAACGCGGTTTAATTTCAAGTAACCGCAGGTAGCCTGCGCGGAGCG
>ERZ795059.4529-NODE-4529-length-12988-cov-5.533828_pt1 | contig 12988 bp, 17 predicted proteins | sample MGYA00375143_ERZ795059 | MGnify/ENA primary metagenome ERZ795059 (study PRJEB30188, sample SAMN05720168) | activated sludge metagenome | isolation source: Anaerobic digester | place: USA | collected 2015-01-07 ... | reverse complement strand
TACATGGTGATTGTCAACCTAAATAAAACTGAATGAGTGTAAGGTTAATTTAGATTGACTTTCACCATGTATTGGCAAACATGTTGGATGTATTTGGGTGTAGCAAGGATTTGCAAATAAAGCTCCTTTTTTATGTGCTCTCCATATTGCCGTAGCATTACAATTCATAGCATTTGTAGAAAGGAAGAAAACATTTGAATAACCGCCGGTTGCTAAAATTACGGCATGCCCGCTGTAATTTTCAATTTCACCGGTTATTAAATTACGTGCAACAACTCCTTTTGCAATACCGTCTTCTACTACTAAATCAAGCATCTCTCTTCGCGTAAACATCTGCACGTTTCCAAGTTTTACTTGGCGACTTAAAGCGCTATAAGCTCCTAATAAAAGCTGTTGACCTGTTTGACCTTTTGCATAAAAAGTACGACTTACTTGTGCACCGCCAAAAGATCTGTTATCTAATAATCCGCCATATTCTCGAGCAAAGGGAACACCTTGAGCAACGCATTGATCAATAATATTATTGCTTACTTCTGCAAGTCTATAAACATTTGCTTCTCTTGCTCTAAAATCACCGCCTTTTATTGTATCATAAAATAATCTATAAACGGAATCACCGTCATTTTGATAGTTTTTGGCTGCATTTATTCCGCCTTGTGCTGCAATACTATGTGCACGGCGTGGGCTATCGTGAAAAGTTAATACTGTAACTTTATAACCCAATTCGCCTAACGATGCAGCTGCGGATGCACCCGCCAAGCCTGTGCCTACTACTATTATTTCATATTTCCTTTTATTAGCCGGATTAATTAATTTCATATTTTGCTTATAATTATTCCATTTTTCTTCTAATTTACCGGCAGGTATTTTTGCGTTTAAATTAATCATTATTTACCTCCGTAAAAAAATAAAAAATAAATTGGCATAGCAGCAAAACCAATACCAATTATTGTTGAGTAAATTATTCCTAAAGCGTTAATAAACGGAGTATATTTTTTATGATTCCAACCAAACGTTTGAAACGCACTTTGAAAACCATGATTTAGATGAAAAGATAAAATTGCAACGGCAATAACATAAAACCACGATATTATTGGGTTATTGAAAGCATCTTTTACCATAACAAACAAATTTTCTCCCTTACCTAATAAGGTATGGTCAACAAAAAAAGCCTTTAAGTGAATTACCAAGAAGATAAACACTACACTTCCTGTAATTGCCATTGTTCTGGAAAAGATATTAGTGTTTTTTCTAATCCCATTTACTGCATAATTAATTGGTCTTGCTTTTTTGTTTTCAATCCATAGTCTTATACCATTAAAAATATGGAAGAAAAATATTAATCCAAGCCCAATTTCCATAATTATGGTAAATTTCATACTTCTTAATAAATGAGCATAATTATTAAAAGCTGTTCCGCCGTCATTTGCAAATAGAGTAAGATTACCCAATAAATGCACGGTTAAAAACACTATTAAAAATGTACCCGTTACCGCCATAATTATTTTTTTACCAATTGAAGAGTTCAAGCTTTCCGAAAGCCATCCCATTAAGTTCCTCCGTTAATTTTGGTTATTATTTAAAATGATTTTATTTTCCTAAAATAAGATTATTTGTATAATTTTCAAATAATAAATAATTAATTTAATAATTATTTTATTTTTTTCTTATTTTTTTTAGAATAAGTGTTTTACATCATATTTTTTATTGTAATAATTGAATATATTAGCAGTATTATACAAATTTTTGTGGATAAAGCAAATGCAAAGTTTAATTGCTTCTATTATGTTTGCAGATTTAATAGGTTCATCAAAAGTTAAAGATGACAAACTTAAAGCCATATTAACCGAAAAATTTGAACGTTATAAAAAAGTTTATTTGAATAACAAAAATCACTTTTTTTATAAAGGTTTAGGAGACGGTGCATTAATTTGTAGCTTCGACCATTTGGATTTAGCGGAAATTGCATTAAAAATTAGAGATGATATAAAAAATACGGATTGGAAAAAACTGGGTTTTGAAGAAAATATAGGAATTAGAATAGGAATTAACTTAAGCAAAATAAATTTAAAGTACGAAAACAATAAAGTTTCGGATGTTTTTGGAAAAGGTGTGGATACTGCTGCAAGAATTGAACCTATTGCCGAAGAGAATTCCGTTTTCGTATCAAAAAGATTTTATGACTTTTTATCGGACGAAAATACAAATGTTTATAGAACTATTCCGCTTGGATTGTTACCTCTTGCAAAAAATTACGGTGAACTTGAAATATTTAAACTTTTACGAGGTGATGAGTTAGATGAATCTCATAATAGCGTGATGTTCGATTTTATGGTTTTAACTCATTCTCCTTCGGAATCGGAAATTCCTATTCCAAAATTAAAGGTTGAATTTAACCAAGAAGAAAAGAACAGTTTTGTTTCTGCTTCTTTTTTGGACATTAAAAAATACTTTAAAACAGCAATTTATGTACTTAAAGAAAAAATACCCGATGCAGAAGTAAGTTTTATTGACGGAGTTGACGATAAATTTGCATGTAAAATATTTTATAAAGACGAACTTATTTGTAAGTGCAAAATTTGGCTACGTGATAAATTTTCGGCTTTTACGTCATGCAAAAGTATTTGTTATAGTGATAATTATCTAGATATGGCTACAGATAATAAATTTAATTACTGGGCAACAATAGATGATAACGGTGATCATGTATTTTTGAATATTTCGTCTATGGGTAAATTTAATAATCGGGAAGGATTTATTAATACTAATGTAAACAGTAAAAAAACTGCTGAAATATTCTGGCTTTCCTTTATAAAACCCTTTAATAAATTATAATTTTTTAGTAACAGCAACTTTTTCACTTCAATTTTATCTATAATAATAAAGCAACTATTTGGAATTGTTTTGAATAATTACGAAGACATAATTGATTTTACAATTTATTATAATAAATACAAAACAAAAATATATAACTATACATTACGTATGGTAAATGATAGAGATACGGCAGAAGATATTTTACAAGAAGTTTTTATTAAATTTTTCGAGAATTTTAATTTAATTCAAAATAAGAACAGTATAATTTTTTGGTTATTTAAAACTACTCAAAACTTGGTATATACTTACTATAATTATAAAAACAAATTTAAAAATCATATTAACTTAAGCGATAATGATGATGAGATTAACGAAATACCTGCCGATATAGATATTATTAACGGGTTAGAAGAAAAAGAACTTAGCATATTAATTAATCAATCTATTGAATTGTTGCCTTTAGAACAAAAAGAAGTTTATTTACTTAAAGAATATGGTAACTTAAGTTATAAAGAAATCGGTGAACTATTAAAAATTGATTCGGAATTAGTGAAAAGCAGAATTTTTAAAGCAAGACAAAAATTAATAAAAATTATTTCTAAAAAAATTAAATAATTGGAAGTAAAATGGATAATTTGAATTATAAGATGCTAATTAATGAATATTTAGACGGCGAACTTGATAAATCTGCCGAACAAATATTATTTAATTCTTTAAAAGAGAATGAAGATTTGCGTCAATATTTTAAGAATATGATTACTTTAAAAAAGAATGTAAAACTAACCGAAGAGCAAATTCCCCTATCTGTTGAAAAGCATGTTTTAAATTTTATTAAGCCTAAAACCGAAAATAGAAATATTGAACATTTTAATTATAAATTTGCATTTGCGTTAGGGTTTTCTGCTTGTTTATTAATAATTTCAATATACCTTTTTAATAGAAATATTGAAATTAATACTCAAATTACTCAAGCAGTTAATAAAATAAACGAACAAGATAAAAAAATGGAATTGATATTAAATTCAATTCCTTCGGCAGAAATTAAACCGGTTTATTATAAAGAAATAATCATTAAATCAAATTAAAGAGGTACAAAATGAAAAGATATTATCTAATTTTAGTAGGACTAATATTTTTTATGGCTTGCGGGCAGCAAAATTGCAGCGATGAGGATTTATTCTTAAATCCTTCATTAACCGATGTAAAAGCTAAATTAATTACGTCTAATGCCGAAATAACCGGCAAAATTGATAATGCCATTGATGAAAAAAGTTTATCATCGGTTTTAGGCAGCGGTACACATTATATCAAAATTTCAGTTGCTGTAAATAAAGAAGCTAAATGTAATCATATTGGCTTTACTTATGAGGGAGAAAGTAAATTTAAAACATCTAAAATATTACCTTATTTTGAAAAAATAAAAGAAGTGTTTTCTAATTTTACTTATCAAGCAGCTACAGTTGAAGAAAAAAAAGTTAACTCGTTTTTAGTAACTACACTTAAAATAAAGTTTGACGAATTTGGAAAAGTTGAAGAAAATTGGGCTATTGTAAGCGATATTATTAATAGTAGTAAAAATAAACATGAAGGATATTACGAAAAGGCAGAAGTTATGCCCGAAATTATTGGAGGAATTCAAGCATTAGCCAAAAATATTGTTTATCCGCCCGATGCTAAAGAGAAAGGTATTCAAGGTAAAGTTTTTGTAAAAGTTTATATTGATGAACAAGGGAACGTATTTGATACCGAAATAATAAAAAGTTTGGAAAAGAGTTGTGATGAAGCTGCTATTAACGCCGTAAAAAATCTAAAATTTAAACCCGCTGTTGAAAACGGAAAAAACGTAAAAGTTGTTGTAGTTATCCCTATCCAATTTAGATTGGGCTAATCTGGATTGCAGGTAAATAATTTGTAAAGCAGTGCTAAAAAGAATAATAATATAAGCTGCTTATTTAAAATAATAGGCAGCTTTTTATTTGTCAATAATTCCGCAATTTTTACTTCAACTAATTACTTAAGATATTTTTTTCACCAATTTTTATTAAATTAATTAAATGCATTAGTTTAATTAAATATTTTTTTTTATAAATTATACATAGTTATTTTAATAAAAAGGAATAATATTATAAACATTTTTAATAAAATATTCTGGAATTTACAAAGTTATACTTGGGATGACTACCTTATTTCGTCTAATTATGCTTCAGAAATAAAAGAAATTATTAAAATAGTAACCGATAATTGCAATATTAAAAATCCCAAACTATTAGACTTGGGTTGTGCAACCGGAAATTTTTCAATCGAATTTGCCTTAAACAATTTTTTTGTTACGGGGTTAGATTTTTCTTCGCAAATGATAAAAATTGCAACCCAAAAAGCTCTTAAATTAAATATAACAAATATTGAATTTATTTTATTTGATATTTTAGATATTAACAAATTGGATAAAAATTGTTATAATGTACTTTTTGCCTCTCATATTTTCCATCTAATTGAAAATAACGATATACTATTTAAAGAGTATGCAAAAAAAATATGTAGTAACGGAATTTTTGTTTTTGTAATAAAAACCAAGAGAATACCTAAAACTAATTTACATAAAACAAAGTTTATTAATATTCTAACCAATTTATTACGAAAGATATTATTTTCCAAATATAAAAACATCCCTCCTAATATACAAAATTTAACTAAAAATCTTTTAGAACTTGGGTTTACTAATATTTTAGAGACCGATACAACCAATAATAAAGTTTTAATTTTTAGAAAATGCAATTAATAAAAAAATAATTTGACTTTTTAAAACCCACCAATTATATTTCGGTAATTAACGAAATATAGTTGGTAAAAATGGAAGAAAAAGTAAAAATATTTAAGGCACTATCAGACGCAAACAGATTAAGAATATTAAAAATACTACAAGAAAAATCGCTTTGTGTTTGTGAAATAAAAGAAGTATTGCAGTTAGCCAATTCAACAGTATCTCAACACTTAAGTTTATTAAAAGAAACGGGATTTATAATTGAAGCTAAAGAAGGTAAGTGGGTTAACTATATGATAAATCCAAAACCCGATAACCCTATTGTAAGCTCAATTCTGGCAATGTTAGTTTTTTGGTTACAAGACGAAATAACTATTCAAAACGACTTAAAAATTATTTGTGATGTTGATAGAAATGTTATATGTAATAAATAAATTAATTAATTCGTTATTTACCGAAACAAGAACAAAGAGGAGTAAATGGAAAAAAGTATTTTAATATTGTGCACGGGAAACTCGTGCCGTAGCCAAATGGCAGAAGCTTTTTTAAAATCGTTTGATAATGAACTGATTGTTCACTCTGCAGGTACTAACCCATCAAACAATGTTAATCCGTTTACTATAAAAGCTATGGCTGAAATTGGAATTGACATATCAAACAACAAACCTAAAAATGTTGACATATTTTTAAAAGATTCATTTGATTATGTAATTACCGTTTGCGATAATGCAAAAGAAACTTGCCCCGTCTTTTTTGGTAAAGTTGGTAAAACATTACACATTGGGTTTGAAGATCCTGCAGAAGCAAAAGGAAATGACGAAGAGATATTACAAGAACATAGACGAATAAGAGATTTAATTAAAAAAGATTTTTATCAATTTTATAAAGACTTTATTAAGGAATAGAAATATGTTAAACAAATCGTTTGGTTTTATTGGTGGCGGAAGAGTTGTTAATATTTTACTTAAAGTTTTAAGTAAAACAAACAAACTACCCCAAAATATTTATGTACATGATAACAATATTAGCGTTTTAGAAAAATTACAATCAAAATATCCTACAATTAAAACGACAGATAACAACCAATTGCCTGCAAAATGCAACTATGTATTTATATCATTACATCCGCCTGTAATTGTATCTACATTAGAGAGCATTAAAGAAGAGATTAATGAAGATTCAATTATTATTTCTTTGGCACCTAAAATTAGTATTAATAAAATAAAAGAAATAATTAATAAAAATGTTAAAGTAATTAGGTTAATACCTAATGCTCCTTCTTATATTGGTAAAGGGTATAATCCCGTTGTTTTTTCAGAGAATTTTAATGAAAACGAAAAGATTGAATTGATGGAGTTTTTTAATATTTTTGGCAGCACTCCTGAAGTTGAAGAACGCAAATTAGAAAGTTATGCACTTATTACTGCAATGGGTCCAACCTATCTGTGGTTTCAATTAGCACAATTATATAAATTAGGTAAAGAATTTAATTTAACCGATGAAGAATTAAAAGATGGCATAACGGAAATGGTAAAAGGTTGTGTAGATACATTATTTAATTCGGGACTAACTTTTAACGAAGTAATGGATCTAATACCTGTAAAACCATTAAGCGAAAGTGAAAAGACGATTGAAGATATTTACGGTTCTAATCTTAGGGCATTATATACAAAATTAACTAATTAATTATACGAGATTAATATGAACATAATAAAAATATTAGGCGGCGGTTGTGCAAATTGCAACACTTTGGAAGCCATGGCACGAGAAATATGTAATGAAAGCAATATTGAAGCAGAATTTGTTAAAGTTAAAGAATACCAGGATATTTTAGGTTATGGTGTTATGGCAACACCAGGTTTAGTACTAAACGAAAAAGTTATTCATAGTGGTAAATTACCTACAAAGGACAGATTAAAAAGATTGATGACCGAAGAACTTAATAAATAATTAGGAAACTATATGGAATCATCTAAAAAGTTATCTTTTTTAGACAGATATTTAACCCTTTGGATTTTTTTGGCAATGATTATTGGTGTACTATCGGGTTACTTTTTTCCGTCAGTACCAAATTATTGGAACTCCTTTAACCAAGGAACAACAAATATCCCTTTAGCAATCGGTCTAATTTTAATGATGTATCCGCCGTTGGCAAAAGTAAAATACGAAGAGCTACCCGATGTATTTAAAAATATAAAAGTGCTCATATTATCACTTTTACAAAATTGGATAATAGGACCAACTCTAATGTTTTTATTGGCAATTCTATTCCTAAAAGATTATCCTGAATACATGGCTGGATTAATAATGATTGGTTTGGCAAGGTGTATTGCTATGGTAATAGTATGGAACGAACTTGCAAAAGGAGATACCGAATATGCAGCCGGCTTAGTTGCTTTTAATTCCGTTTTTCAAATACTCTTTTTTTCGATATATGCATATTTTTTTATGACTTTCCTGCCAAATTTAATAGGTTTGGAGGCATTTAAAGTAAATATTACTATAGGACAAATTGCCGAAAGTGTGTTTATTTATTTAGGAATCCCCTTTTTGTCCGGTATGCTAACTCGTTTTATATTGCTTAAAATAAAGACAAAAGAATGGTATGAAAAAATATTTATCCCCAAAATTTCGCCAATTACTTTAATTGCTTTATTATTTACAATAATAGTTATGTTTTCGTTAAAAGGCGAATATATTGTAAAAATACCGTTAGATGTTATAAGAATTGCTATTCCTTTGGTTATTTATTTTATTGTGATGTTTTTGGTCTCTTTTTATATGGGTAAAAAAATTGGTGCGGATTACTCTAAAACGGCAACACTTTCCTTTACTGCGGCAAGTAACAATTTTGAACTTGCCATTGCGGTTGCTATTGCAGTTTTTGGAATAAATAGCGGTGAAGCTTTTGCTGCGGTTATTGGTCCATTAGTTGAAGTTCCTGTTTTAATTTCTCTTGTAAATGTATCATTAAAATTACAGAAGAAATATTTTGGTAACAATGTTGAAAATACAAAAATTGATGTAGGGAATATTTGCCCTAAATAAACAAGTTTAATTTATGAGATTTATAAAATGTTAAATATTAAAAACAAATATTATTTTTTATTGATTTTGCTCCCCTTTTGGTTTCTTTTATATAATAATTTAGAACAGATTACAAATTATATTGTTTTTAACATATTAGGCAGCACAAAAGGAACGCATTTTACAGATGCTTTATGGTTCTTAATTTTTGAAATACCAAAAGTTCTTTTATTACTGGTTTTAATTGTATTTGGTGTAGGAATTATAAGAAGTTTTTTTTCACCAGAGAGAACTAGAGAATTATTAGGGGGGAAAAAACTGTTTGCGGGGAATGTACTTTCAAGTTTACTGGGAATTGTTACCCCTTTTTGCAGCTGTTCTGCCATTCCTTTATTTTTAGGTTTTGTTGAAAGCGGAGTACCTTTAGGTGTTACTTTTTCCTTTTTAATTGCTGCCCCAATTATTAACGAGGTTGCGTTGGTTTTACTGTTCGGTTTGTTTGGCTGGCAAACAGCTCTTTTATATTTATCTACAGGATTAACTCTTGCAATCTTTTCGGGTTTTGTAATCGGCAAATTAAATCTCGAAAAATATGTTGAACCTTGGGTATATCAAGTAAAAGTCGGAAAAAACGAGGATACTTCTTTAAAACTTAAATTTAATGAAAGAATTGAGTATGGATTAAATGCAGTAAAAGAAATTGTTGGTAAAGTTTGGCTTTATGTTATCTTAGGTATTGCAGTTGGTGCCGGAATACACGGATATGTGCCCGAAAACTTTATGGCAAGCTTAATGGGTAAAAGTGCATGGTGGTCTGTTCCAATTGCTGTAATATTGGGTGTACCTATGTACTCCAATGCTGCCGGAATAATTCCAATAGTACAAGCATTATTGGGAAAAGGAGCTGCATTAGGTACAGTACTTGCTTTTATGATGAGCGTTATTGGTCTATCTTTACCCGAAACTATAATATTAAAAAAAGTGCTAAAAATTCAACTTATTGCGGTTTTTGTAGGCGTTGTGGCATTTGGTATAATATTAATAGGTTATATTTTTAATTTAATATATTAAAAGGAGAATAAAATGATTTCAGTTAAAATATTAGGAACAGGATGCAAAAAATGTACAAATTTAGAACAGATTGTTAGAGATATGGTTAAAGACAATAATATTGATGCCGAAGTAGAAAAAGTTACCGATTTTACCGAAATAATGAAATACGGAATTTTGGCAACCCCCGGGTTAGTTATTAACGAAAAGGTTGTTAGTTTTGGCGTAATTCCTTCCAAGGATAAAATATTGACATGGCTTAATGAAGGAGGAAAATAAAATGAGATTATTTAGTTTATTTTTAGTCTCGTTATTCTCTTTTACTATTTTATTGGCACAAGATGTTAAAGATAGTGAAGGAAATAAAAAAGCTACTGTTACATTTGTTGAATTGGGTTCGGTAAATTGTATTCCTTGTAAAAAGATGCAACCGGTTATGAAATCAATAGAAAAGAAATACGGTGAACAAATAAAAGTAATATTTTATGATGTTTGGACAGATGAAGGGAAACCGTATTCACAAAAATATAAAATTAAATTAATACCAACTCAGGTATTTTTGGATAAAAACGGAAAAGAATTTTTTAGACATGAAGGGTTCTTTTCGGAAGAAGATATTGATAAACTACTAAAAAAACAGGGCTTAAAACCAATTAATAAAAAATTATGATTGATGCTATATTTAACTTACTTTATGATGCAATTAATGCATCGGCTTTAATTTCTATTTTCGCAGCTTTTGGCTGGGGGTTAATGTCCATTATTTTATCCCCCTGCCACCTATCCAGCATACCACTTGTTGTAGGGTTTATATCCTCTCAAGAAACAACAAAAACAGGACGAGTTTTTTTTATTTCTTTTATTTTTTCGTTAGGCATACTTGTAACAATTGCCTTAATTGGAATTATTACCGCTTATCTTGGTAGAATGCTGGGAGATATAGGAATTATTGGTAATTATTTTGTTGCGGTTATTTTTTTTGTGGTAGGTTTATATTTTCTTGATATTTTAAATTTAAATTGGAATTTTGCCGGTTTACGTAAAATTAACTTAAAGGGGCTACCTGCGGCATTTATTTTAGGATTGTTATTTGGTTTGGCTTTAGGACCTTGTACTTTTGCATTTATGGCACCGGTACTAAGTATTGTTTTCCAAACTGCTCAAACCAATTTTATAATTTCGGTTTTACTATTAACCGGATTTGCAATAGGACATTGTGCGGTTATTGTTGTTGCGGGTACTCTATCAAGTTATTTACCGAAATATATAAATTCGGCTTCAAATTCCAAATCAATTAATATTATCAAAAAAGTGTGTGGAGTATTGGTAATATTAGCAGGTGTTTATTTTATTTACACTACGTTTTAGTATTGTTTTTTATAACTTAAATATATTAATATAAAAAAAAATTAAATGGTTTCATCATTATTTAGAAACCATTTAATTTTTTTTATTATAACTATTCAATATTTCCTTTATCTGTTTGTTCACCTTCTTCATTAAAATATAGTGATAATTTTTCTGCCCCTATTTTAACAATGGCTTCATAAAATTTGTTTTTGCTTTTTGCTTCTAATTGGTTAGCTTCAACAACCTTAATTCCACCATAATTATCTTTAATATACGTTAATATCGGTTTTGGTAATTTTGATTTATTAATATTGGTCTTTGTCATTACAAATTCACCTGAAGTATTAAAAACCACTGTTATTAAATTACCCTTATTTTTAAACTTCGCCTGATATTCGGCATCATATACTTCGGTCTCATCTACTTTTATCCATTTTACACCTGTTGCTTTTGGATATAGTTGGGTAAAAGAATCTTTTACTTCCTGAGGAATAGTAATACCCTGTGCACTAACTGTAATTGATAATAAAATCATAATAATAAATAATCGTATTGCTTGCAAGTTGAACCTCTTTTAATTGATAAAATAATCTTGATTTTAAATATAAACAAAAATAACTTATGTATTGAATAATTTAAGCATAAATAATTTTATAATTTTTTATAAACATAATTACATCTTATTATCGCCTTATTTAGTTATTGATAAATATATGTTGAATAAATTAGCGGTTCTGCTTCATCGCTAATAATTTTGTATTTTACACTGTCTTTTAATAAATCGCTTAATAATACTAAATTGCCGTCTAACAAAGCTTGGTTGTTAATTAATCTTACTCCGTGACTATAATCAACATATGTATTAATATGGATGTTTGTTAACGGTTGTATTGGTTTTTTATTTAACATATGCCAACCGTAAATTGCTACATTATTTTTTCTTTTTTCATCAAAAATTAAATTGCTTAGCACAATATCTTTTTTTGTACCTCCCAATAAATCACCCAATTTACCCGTTTCTTTTTCCATAGCTTGTTCTATTGCATTATTGTGTTCAATAAATTTACTTACAAGTTCGTTATTATTCCCTACCGGATAATAAGTAATAGGCTCTAATTTAATTTTACAATGTTCATATATACTGTTAACTAATTTTCTTGTTGGTAAAATTGCTCCGTAAACATCTGCAATTTTTTGTGCTGTTATCGGTGTCATCGGTATTCTACAAAAATCCTCATCATCACCTATTGCCAAATAATCGGGCATTACAAAATACTTAAGTTCATGTTTTACTCCTGTTGCATTTTCAAAAATTTCGGTAATAACAGTAAGTTGTCGTAAAAAATTGGGAATATTACCGGTAATAAACTCCTTAAATATCAACTCTTCTCTTTCTTCAAGTTTCAATTCTTTAATTTTTTGCATAAACTGTAAACCCGGTAAAGCATTATTTAAACGCGGAGGAATTAATAACAAATTGGGTAACGATGTTGAGGGTTGAATATATTTGGTATAAACTCTATCTCCGTAATATTTGTAATCTTTTTCTTCTAATTTAGTACCGGTAAACATCCCGTTTATTAATCCGTTTTTTTCTACTTGAATTGTATGCAAAATTTCTTTTTTTGGATTTTGTTTTAATATAAACTTTACTCTGTCGTTTAATGCACTAAACCTCATAAAATTTTCATCTATAGTTGATGTAAAATTAAAATCTTTAAGCATAAAATTTTTCATGGTATTGCTTTTAAACCATGTACCCCCTTTTTCGGAAACAATAGGTTTTTCGTTATATAATGCTACCGAATCGTTATATGCAATTACGCATAAATAATTATCTTCTCTAATTTTTAACCAATTAATAATTTTTGTACCGTAAATATCTTCGTAACCGTAATTGCTATCTAAAAATATTATTCGTTTTATATATTCCGGTATATCAACACTTGCATCCATAAACGAGAATATAAACCTACCTCCTCC
>ERZ795059.4528-NODE-4528-length-12988-cov-5.709426_pt1 | contig 12988 bp, 9 predicted proteins | sample MGYA00375143_ERZ795059 | MGnify/ENA primary metagenome ERZ795059 (study PRJEB30188, sample SAMN05720168) | activated sludge metagenome | isolation source: Anaerobic digester | place: USA | collected 2015-01-07 ... | reverse complement strand
TGACGGACGTTTCACCCGGCGCAAGCGTCGGTTGCGCGACCGTAATAAAATCGCTGACGTCGGCGCCGTTGACCTTCAGACCGGTGATTGTCCAGGGTGCATCATCATCGTTGCGCAGGTGAAGGAGGATCTCGTCATCCTGCACATTGGCCGTGATGTAACCGGGTGTGAGCGTCGGCGCGGGCAGGGGCGCGGTCTTCTGCCAAAGCGACACGGCGCCTTGCAACACTTCCAACTCGACCGTATCGCCGGCGTCAAAGGCGTTGTCGTAGCTGTGGCAGCGCACGATGCCGATTTCCCCGGCGAGCAATTGCGCCGGGACGACTTCGCACCACTGCAAGCCGTCGGTTTGCGGTTCGTATACGTTCCCGTTCACCTTGATCGTGTCGGGCGCGGCATTATCCGGCGCGATGAAAAAGCCATAGATCACTCCGCCGTGCTTCGGCTTATCGCCCGGCTCGATAATGATCGGATTGTAGTGATTCGGGCGGAAGTCGATGACGTCCAGCGAGCCGTTGTTCGTCGTCGGCGTTCCGACGGTCACCAGCACTTCACTTTCATCGCTGTAACCGGTTTCGTTGGTCGTTGTCAGCCTGGCGCGGAAGGTTCCGCCGGCGGCATATGCGTGCGTTGCATTCGCACTCGCAATCGAGTCGCCATCGCCGAAATCGAGAAGGAAGGAGAGCGATTCACCATTGGGATCGGACGAACCGTCACCCGTGAACGATACCTCGTCGCCGATTTCGACAAACCGTGCATCGGCGGTCAACACGGCCACTGGTTCGCGAGTGTAATCGGTCAGATCGTCGTCGTCATCGGCATCGTCATCGGTTGTATCATCGTCCGCGCTGTCGTCGTCGTTGGCATCGTCATCACCGGTCGTATCGTCATCGGCGGAATCGTCATCGGCGGAATCGTCATCGGCGGAATCATCGTCCGCGGCAGCGTCGTCGTTGTCGTCATCGTCATCACCGGTGCAAGCGAATGCCAACATCGTCGTCAGAAAAACACTTAGCCAGATCATCAACAATTTTTTTTTCATCCCTTTGCCTCCAACTCCACCGACGGCGTTTCTTCTGTCTGGTATTGCGGCCCCGCCGGCCGGACTTCGCGGATGTCCGCCCGGCTGCATTTGAACGTACATTCAAATTTGTAATTGGATTTTTGCGGTTTGGCAAGATCCAACATCTTGTATTGGTTGAAAGCGAAAATGAATTTTATCGTTCATCCAGCGGAACGAACTGACATGCTTCCTCGCCGCAATAACGGCCGACGTATTCCGCCTTGGGCCGGTACAGCGCCGGTTTCGGTTGCGCCTCGGCATATGTTTCCTCTAGGTAATGCGCCGCCCAACCGACCACGCGCGCCACGGCGAAGATCGGCGTGAACAGATCCATCGGAATGCCCATCAGCTTGTACAGCGTCGCCGAATAGAAATCGACGTTGGCGTAAATTTCGATGTTCTTGCGTTTCTTGAATTCCTCGGCGGTGAACAGGCGCACCTTCTCGGACATGTTGTACCAGGTGAAGTCGCCGGCTTTTTCGCTCAACCGCAAGGCCATCGGCCCCAAGTACTTGGCGCGCGGATCGATCGTTTTATACACCGCGTGGCCCATGCCCATGATCTTGCCGCCTTCGTCGAGGGTCTTGGCGACGTAGGCTTCGACCTTGTCGATCGAGCCGATTTTCTCCAGCATGCGCAGCACGCGCTCGTTGGCGCCGCCGTGCAAGGCGCCCGACAGCGCGCCCATCGCCGCCGAGATGCTGGCGTAAAGGTGCGCCTGCGTCGAGGCCACCTGGCGGCAGGTGAAGGTGGAGGCGTTGAAGGAATGCTCCGCGTGCAGGATCAACGCGACATCCATATCCCGAGCGGTTTGCGGATCGGGGATTTCGCCGGACAGCGTGTACAGGAAGTTCGCGGCATGACTCAGATCCGGTCGGGCTTCGACCGGATCGAGCCCCTGACGGATGCGGTGCCATGCGGCGACGGCCAACGGGAAGCGCGCGGTCAGACGCAGCGCCTTGCGGTAGTTGGCGTCCTTGTCATCGTGGTCCAGGTCCGGATCGTCGGCGGCCAGTAATGAGACGGCGGCCTGCAGCACATCCATCGGCTTGCTGTCGCGCGGCAACGCTCTGAACGCCGCCACGACCGCGCCCGGTAAATAGCGTTCCTGCGCCAGGATGGTCCGCAGTTCGTCGAGTTCGGCCGCCGTCGGCAGCGAACCCTTGAGCAGCAGGTGCGTCACTTCCTCGAAAGTGGAGTTTTCCGCCAGAGTTTGAATGTCGTAGCCGCGATACAACAAAATGCCGTTCTGCCCGTCGACCTTACAGATCGCCGAATCGGCAACGACAACACCGCGCAACCCGATATTTTTGGTCGGCAGGCACTCCGCCGACAAGACGGAGTCGGTCACGGGTTGTGCTTCAACTTTTTTGATAATCATTCTTTGCTCCTCGCCATCCATTCCGGTAATTAAAGTTAAAATAAGACCGACGGCGCGGGAAGCAAGAACGGCGTGTCACTTTTTCCGTTTCTTGCGCGCCAATTCCGGGTTCGGCCGGGTCATGCGCGCCGGATTGAGCACGTGCTTGAGTTCTTTTTCACTCAGCAAGCCCTCGGCTCGCACCAATTCCGGCACCGTTTTTCCTTCGGCCAACGCCCGTTTGGCCACGCCCGCCGCCGCCAGATAGCCGATCGTCGGAGCCAGCGCCGTGGCCAGACCCATCGAGCGGTAGGCGTAATCCAGACAGCGCGGCGGATCGGCGGTGATGCCTTCCACACAGCGCAGCGCCAACTGCCGGCATGCGCCGGTAAGAACCTCCACCGACTCCAGCGCGTTTTCGGCCATGATCGGCATCATCACGTTGAGTTCCATCTGCCCGGCGGCCACCGCCTGCGATACGGTCAGGTCGTTGCCGATGACCTGGAAGCACACCATGTTCACCATTTCGGGAATCGACGGATTGATCTTGCCCGGCATGATCGAACTGCCGGCTTGCACCGCGGGCAGCTTAATCTCCGCCAGACCGGTCGTCGGCCCGGAAGACAGCAGTCGCAGGTCGTTGGCGATGCGCCCCAGCTCGACAGCGAAGTCGCGCAGCGCGCCCGACACGCTGCCGATCGGCTGCTGCGACTGCATCGCGTGAATCAGGTCCGGCGATTTGCGGAACGGGTGGCCGGTTTCCTTCGCCAGTTCCTCGGCCATGCGTTGCGCGTAAGCCGGGTGCGTGTTCATGCCCGTGCCGGCCGCGCTACCGCCGATGCCCAATTCCAGCAGGTCCTGCGCGGTGCGCTTGATGTGTTTGACGCCCGCGTGCACGGCCTGCGCATAGGCGATGAATTCGCCGCCCAGCGTCACCGGTACGGCGTCCTGCAGATGCGTGCGCCCGCTTTTGATCGTGCGGTTGTATTTCTTGCCGATCGACATCAACGCCTGCGCCAGCCGTTCGGCTTCGGGATAGAAGTCCGCCAGCGTCGCGCGCAACGCCAACCGCATCGCCGTGGGGTAGGTGTCGTTGGTCGACTGGCCCATGTTCACGTGGTCGTTCGGATTCAACTGCGCATAGTCGCCCTTGGTGTAGCCGAGCAACTCCAACGCGCGATTGCACAGCACCTCGTTGGCGTTCATGTTGGTGCTTGTGCCCGCGCCGGCCTGGAACATATCGACTATGAATTGTTCACGTAGTTTGCCGGCGAGCACTTCGTCGGCCGCCTGGCGAATGGCTTTGGCTTTCTTGCCCGGCAGACGACCCGCTTCCATGTTCACCTTGGCGGCGGCTTTCTTGATCCAACAATAGGCGTCGATGATCCGCGGATGAATCGTGCGCCGGCTGATCGGAAAATTGACCAGCGCGCGCGCGACGTTGATGCCGTAATACGCGTCGGCGGGCACGCGCAATTCGCCCAGCGAATCCTTTTCGATGCGGTAATCGTTGCTCACGGCTTCACTCCTGTGTGGCGGAAAGATCCCTTTTCACGAAATTGATCGCCCGCAGCGGGCGTACGTCTTTCGGGCAGACTTTTACACAATTCGCGTGGCTGTCACAATCGACCACGCCGCCCGGCGACGAAGCGGTTTCCCGGCGCAACGTATGCAGGTCGTCGCGCGGATCGACATATAACTTGAACAACTGCACCGCCGCCTGCGGACCGAAGAACGTATCGTCCTCCGCGCGCTTCGGACAATCGGAAAAACACGACGCGCATTTGATGCAGTCCACTGCACGGCTGAGCTGGTCGAACCGCTTGGCGTCGAGCGCGGCGGTCCAGATAAGCACCTCGTCGTGCGCATCCTCGGCGCGCTCCAGATAGGGTCGCACGCTGTCGTAGGCTTCCCAGAAATGGTCGAAATCGGCCACCAGATCTTTGATCGTGGGCAAGTTGCCCAGCGGATCGATGCGCACCGGGCCTTGCTCGGCCAGCGGCAGCGCCTGCGTTTTGCAGGCGAGCGCGGCCGCGCCGTTGATGCGCACCGCGCACGAGCCGCAGATCGCGCCGCGGCAACTGTACCGATAGGCGAAGGTCGGATCCTGCTCGGCTTGAATCGTATGAAACACGTCCAACAGCGTCATGCCGGTGTGCAACTCGACGGAATATTCCTGGCGGTACGGTTCGCTTTCGTCGGCGCGTTTGCGAAATATGTCAAAGCGACCTTTCATAGTATTCTCCTAGTATTTGATTTCGTCCAGCGGCTTGGTGTCGGTGATGGTCACGCCGCGATAGGTCAGCGACAGCGCGCCTTCAGCGTCGCGCGTCACCAGGCTGTGGCGCAGGAAATGCGCGTTGTCCATGGCCGGAAAATCGTCGCGGTAATGACTGCCGCGCGATTCGCGTCGGTCGACCGCAGCCAGTGAGCAGGCGTGGGCGACCTCGAGCATGAAGCCCAGTTCCAGGGCGCGGATCAACTCCGGGTTGAACACCAGGTCGGTCGATTTGACGCGCACGTCGTCGTAGCGTCGATGCAACGCGGTCATCTCGGCCAAGCCCTTTTCCATCAACTCCTGATTGCGGAACAGACCGAAACTGGCAACCATGATCCGCTCCATCTCCTTGCGCAACGTCGGCACGTCTTCGCCGCCGTCGCCGAACATCGCGTCGAAGCGATCCATCGCCGCTTCCAGCAACGCCTCTTCGCCGGTGCGGTCCGGCCCGTCGGCGGCATGCAGATACGCGGGGATCGTCTCGCCCGAACGAATGCCGAAGACCATCGCGTCCAGCAGCGAATTGCCGCCCAGACGGTTGGCTCCGTGCACCGAAACGCAGGCGGTTTCGCCGGCGGCAAAAAGGCCTTTGATCGGCGCGGCGCAGTTGATGTCCACGTCGATGCCGCCCATCGTGTAATGCACCGTCGGCCGCACCGGAATCGGCTGTTCGATCGGATCGACCCCGGCGAAGTACATGGCGATCTCGCGGATCTGCGGCAGCTTGGTTTTGATTTTTTCAGCGCCCAGGTGGCGCAAATCCAGCCGCACGCAGCCGTCGTCGAAGCCGCAACCATCGTTGATCTCCCGCTGGATCGACCGGGCGACCAGATCGCGCGGGGCGAGCTCCATGAACTGCGGCGCGTATTTCTTCATGAACCGTTCGCCGTCTTTGTTGATTAGATAACCGCCTTCGCCGCGCGCCCCTTCGGTAATCAAAATGCCGTTGGGCAGCCCGGTGGGATGGATCTGAAAAAACTCGATGTCCTTGAGCGCCGCGCCCGCGCGCAACGCCAGCGCCATGCCGTCGCCGGTGTTGATCAGCGCGTTGGACGATTGTCCGTAGATGCGCCCCGCGCCGCCGGTGGCCAGCAAACAGGCCTTGGCGGTGAAATAGCCGATCGTCCCGGTTTTGTTGGCCAAGGCCAGCAGGCCGAGAAACTCGTCGCCGTGGTGGATGAGATCGAAAACGAACCACTCGTCGAACACGTCGACGTTCAGGCGCACCGCCTGTTCGTACAGCGTGTTGAGCAGCGCGTGACCGGTTTTGTCGGCGACGTAGCAGGTGCGGTTGCGCCGCTGCCCGCCGAAGGGGCGTTGCGCGAAATGTCCTTGTTCGTCGCGGTCGAAATGCGCGCCCCAGCGATCGAGATGGTAAATGGCAGTGGGCGCCTGTTCGGCGAGAATGCGCACCGCGTCCTGGTCGCCCAGAAACCAGCCGCCTTTGAGCGTGTCGTAATAATGGTCTTCCCACTTGTCGTCGGCGGCCACCGCGGCGTTGATGCCGCCCTGTGCCGCGCCGGAGTGCGAACGCACCGGATGCACCTTGCTGAGCACCGCCACCGACAAATCCGGATGTTGCTCGGCGATGGTCAACGCGGCGGAAAGTCCGGCCAGACCGGCGCCCATGATCACGATGTCGTAATCGAATCGCTCGCTGATTTGCACGATGTGCCTCCCACAATATTTTTCTTCATCCACCATGTGATGCCACGCCCAGGCGCGGCGTTCTACTTGAACTGCGCGAAAAACGGCCGCACGCGTTCAGGCGTGAATGTGGCCGTGCGCCGGGCGATCGGCCCGTCCTGGAGCGCGCGCAAGTGATCGCCGAACACCGGTCGCTCGACGCGGTAAAGCACTCCGGTCGGAATGCGTTCCTCGGTTTCCTCCGCCGCCCGCATCGCCGCGTTCCAATCGGCGACGTCATGGTCGTCGCCCACCGGTTGCACGCGTTGCTTGAACCAGGCGTAGGTGTTGATCTTGTTGAATGAAACGCACGGACTTTTGATGTCGATCATCGCCGCACCGCGATGGGTCAACGCCTGTTTGATCAACTCGGTCAATTGCGTCTGCTCGCCGGAAAAGCCGCGTGCGATGAAGGTCGCCCCCGCGACCAGCGCCAACCGGCATGCATTGAGCGGCTCGGCCCCCGTGCCGTCGACGTGAATCTTCGTCTTGTAATCGTGCGCGGAGGTCGGCGCCGCCTGGCCCTTGGTCAAACCGAACACGCGGTTGACCCCGGCCAGCACGGTGATGTCGGCGTTGCGGCGCATTGTGTGCAGGAAGTGGTTGCCGCCCTCCGCGAAATAACAGCCGTCGCCGGAAATGGATAGGACCTTCGCCTCATGATTGGCCATACGAATACCCAAGGCGGCGGGCAGGGCGCGACCGTGCAGACCGTCGAACAGATTGCACTTGAGCGTAAAACCGATCTTCGAGGCCTGACCGATGCCGGTGACGAGAATCAGTTCGTTGGGCTCGATTTTCAGATCGTACAGCGCCTGTTTGAGCGCGACGAGAATATCGAAGTTGCCGCAGCCCGGGCACCATTCCGGCGCGAAATGATCGTAGTCGTTCGGGCTTCTCATCGCTCACCTCCCAGCCGGGATTCGACCAACTCGACGATGTCGTCCACGGTAAAAATGCGGCCGTCGGTTTTGGCGATGTGCCCATCGACGGCGAGGCCCGTTTCCATGCGCAGCAGGCGGCCGAGTTGCCCCAGTTCATTGCCCTCGACCGTCAACAGCCGCTTGGCCGAGGACAGCGCGGCAACGATTTTCTCCACATTCATCGGGTACAGATAGCGGAAGATCGCCACGCCTACGTTGTGTCCCTGGTCGCGCAGTCGTTGCGCGCCCTCCAGCAGCGGTCCGGCGGTCGAGCCCCAGCACAGCAGCAGCGTGCCGTCGGCGTCGCCGACGATCTCGGGCCCCGGCATTTCGGCGGCGAGGCCCGCAAGCTTGCGCAGACGTTTGGCATGCTGCCGGTTGCGATTTTCAATGTTGTCGGTGAGGTGTCCCACCTCGTCGTGCTCGTGGCTGTCGACGGCCACCAACCACTTGGACAGCACCGGGAACGCGCGCGGCGAAACGCCCGTCGCCGTGGGCTCGAAGCGACGCAACACGCTCACGTCGTCCGGTTCCGGCGCAATGGCCCCCCGGTCAATGGTCACTGGCGAAAGGTCGAACTCGTCGACGGTGCGGATGGCGTCCGCGTAGGCCATGTCGTCCATCAGAATCACCGGCGTTTGCCAACGGTCGGCGAGGTTGAAAGCCTCGGCGGCAAGGTAAAAGCCATCTTCGTGCAGCGCCGGAGCGAGCACCGCCCGCGCGAATTCGCCCTGCGAGGCATGGCACATGAACAATAGATCGCTTTGCTCGGTGCGCGTGGCCATGCCCACCGCCGGGCTGGCGCGTTGGGCGTCGACGACCACCACCGGCGTTTCGGTGATGCCCGCCAGGCCGATCGCCTCGCTCATCAGGCACATGCCCGCGCCAGAGGAACCCGCCGCCGCCCGCGCTCCGGCGTAAGCGGCCCCGACAGCAAGGTTGAGTGCGGCGATCTCATCTTCGACTTGCTCGACGGCAATGCCCGCGCTCGGTCCGGCGCCGGCGAGGAAGTTGAGAATCGAGGTCGACGGCGTCATCGGATACCCCGCGTAGACGCCGACGCCGGCCGCGATCATCCCCAGGGTGATGCATTCGTTGCCGGTAACGAACAGGTGTTCGCCGGTTGCCGCCGGCGCAAAGGGCAGGGGGTGAATATCGGCTGCGCTCATCGAGCGCGCCACGGCCTCGATCGCGTCGAGGTTGGCTTGCAGCACCTCGGGCTTGAGTCGCTTGCCGAATTGCAGCTTCACCGATTCCTTTAAGACTTCGGGCGAAAAACCGATGGCGGTCATGAGCATCGAGAGCAATTTGACGCCCACAAATTTGGCGCCCTTCGCCGCCGTCGGCCCGACATCTTCGGACAGCGCGCGCAGCCGCGCGTCTTCGGTGTCGCCTTGGTCCTCGACCATGCACAGCGCCAGCCCATTGGCCGTGAGCTGAGGCAGGTGGATATCCAGGCTCTCCTCGTTGAGCGCCAGTAGGTAGTCGATCGGTTTGACCGCCGCCAGCAACGGTCGGTCGGAAAAGCGGATGCGCATAAAATTATGACCGCCGCGCACGCGCGACTGATAATCCTGGGTGGTGTAAACGTGATACCCCAATCGTTGCAGGGTTTTGCCGAGGATCTCTGCCGCCGACTGCACTCCCTGGCCGGCCGCGCCGGCCAGTACGATGTTCAGATGGGCCATTCGCTTATCGCCTCTATATAATTATTGTTTCATAATCGTACGTAATACCAAATGCAAAATGCCGCCGTGACGGTAATAATCGACCTCCACCGGCGTATCCAGACGGCAGATGAATTTCAGCCGCTTGGACTCGCCGTTTTCGTCGACGGCCTCGACCGTGACCTCCTGTCCCGGTTGTAAATCGTCAGGCAAGTGAATCGTAAACGTTTCCTTGCCGCTCAGACCCAGGCTTTGCGCCGATTCGCCATGGCGGAACTGCAAAGGCAGCACGCCCATGCCGCTCAGGTTGGAGCGGTGGATCGTCTCGAAACTCTGCGCCAGCACCGCTTTCACGCCCAACAGCAGCGTGCCTTTGGCGGCCCAGTCGCGGCTGGAGCCCATGCCGTAATCCTTGCCGCCGATGACGATCGTGGCGATGCCCGCTTGTCGGTATTGCATCGCGGCATCGTAAATGGGCATCGTTTCGCCGGTCGGTAGATAGGTCGTCCAACCGCCTTCTTTGCCGTCGGCCAGCAGGTTGCGGATGCGGATGTTGCCGAAGGTGCCGCGCGTCATCACCCGGTCGTTGCCGCGTCGGCTGCCGAACGAATTGAAGTCGGCCGACTGCACGCCGTGCTCGCTCAAATACTTGCCGGCGGGCATCTCGGCCGGGATCGCGCCGGCAGGGCTGATGTGGTCGGTCGTCACGCTGTCGCCGACCATCACCAGCGTTCGCGCTCCGGCGATGCTTTGCAGCGGACGCGTGTCCGGCGACAGATCGACGAAGAACGGCGGCTCCTGAATATAAGTGCTTTGTTCGTTCCAGTTGTAAACCATCTCGTCGGTGCTCGGGATGGCGTTCCAAACCGCGTTGCCGGTGAGGATCGTGTCGTAGATCCTTTTGAAAGTTGCCGGTTTTTGCGCGTGCGGCAACAGCGCGGCGATTTCTTCGTCAGTCGGCCAGAGGTCGCGTAGGTAGATCGGCACGCCGGTCGGGCGATCGCCGAAGGAATCGCTGATCAAATCGAAGTGCATCGAGCCGGCCAGCGCGTAGGCGACCACCAGCATCGGCGATGCCAGATAATTGGCGCGCGTGTGCGGATTGATCCGCCCCTCGAAATTGCGGTTGCCCGACAGCACCGAGGCGACGATCAGATTGCCGTCTTTGATCGCCTGGACGATGTGGTCGTCCAGCGGTCCGCTGTTGCCGATGCAGGTCGTGCAGCCGTAGCCGACCGTGTGGAAGCCGAGCTTGTCGACGTAGGGCGTCAGCCCCGCATCGTCCAGGTACTTGGTGACGACCCGCGAGCCCGGCGCGAGACTGGTTTTGACGTAGGGTTTGACGGTCAGCCCGGCTTCCACCGCTTTTTTCGCCAGCAGGCCCGCGCCGATGAGCACCCACGGATTCGACGTGTTCGTGCAACTGGTGATTGCCGCGATGACCACATCGCCGTTTTGCAACTCGCCCTTGCTGCCGTCCGGGTATGTTACCGTGGCCGCGGCCCGCGTTTGCAGATCGTTCAGACCGTAGCCGCGTTCGGCGACCGGCGCAATTAAATCGGCGTGCCATTGCGCCTTCATCTTTTTGATGACGATGTGGTCCTGCGGCCGCTTGGGTCCGGCCACCGCCGGTTCGACCGTCGCCAGATCCAGCGCCAGCACCTCTTTAAAGTGTGGATCCGAGGTTGTGTCGGTGCGGAACAAGCCCTGCTCGCGGCAATAGGCGTCGACCAGATCGACTTCCTCTTCGCTACGGCCGCTGATGCTCAGGTAATTGATCGTTTCGGCGTCGACCGGGAAGAAGTTGCAACGGGAGCCGCATTCGGGCGCCATGTTGGCAATCGTCGCGCGATCGGGCAAGGTGATGTTGGTCAGACCGGGGCCGAAAAATTCGACGAACTTCCCGACCACGCCCTTGTCGCGCATGATCTTGGTGATCGCCAGCACCAGGTCGGTGGCTGTCACGCCCTTGGTGAGTCTACCGGTCAGGCGGAAACCGTAAACCTCGGGCATCATCATGAAATAGGGCTGACCGAGCATCACCGCTTCGGCTTCGATGCCGCCCACGCCCCAGCCGAGCACACCCAGACCGTTAATCATCGTGGTATGCGAATCGGTGCCTACCAGCGAATCGGGAAAGGCGACTTTCTCGCCGTTTAGCATTTCCTGTCGCACGACCTTGCCCAGGTATTCGAGATTCACCTGGTGGCAGATGCCGCTGGCCGGGGGGACAACGCGAAAATTTTTAAAAACCTTCTGTCCCCAGTGCAGAAATTCGTAGCGTTCGCGGTTGCGGGCAAACTCCAACCGAGCGTTTTCATCCAACGCCGAAGGCGAAGCGTAATGGTCCACTTGCACGCTGTGATCGATGACCAGGTCGACCGGCAGGGCCGGGTTGATGCGCGCGGGATCCTTGCCGGCGCGAGCCATGGCGCTGCGTAGCGCGGCTAGGTCGACCAGCGCGGGCACACCGGTGAAATCCTGCATCAGGACGCGCGCGGGCAGGTAAGGGATGGTCACGCGCGAGGGCTTTTTCGGATCGTATTTGGCCAGGTTTAGCACGTCGTTACGGGTGACGGTGACGCCGTTTTCATGCCGTAAAACGCCTTCCAGCACGACCTTGATCGAAAAGGGCAGATGATCAATCTCGGCGACGCCGTCATCGGCCAGTTGCGGCAAACGATAATAAATATAATTGCCGTGGCGGGTGATCAATGTGCGGCGGGCGTCGAACGTATTTTTAGTCGTCTGCGAAGACATAACCCCTCCTTATAAGGCGCGATTATCCCTTAATGTGCATCGAACGGGTTGCGCTTGCCGTACTTTTAATGTTTGGTTCGGACCGGCTCAGATAGAACTTTTGCTTCTATTTTGCGATAACTGCGAAATTATAGACATTCCCGTCGAATACGTCCATTGGCAAACGAGAAAAAATATCTTTGTTTCGGGTAAATTGTCGATGGAAGAATGGCGGGGTGGATCACACGGAAATATCGACCAACGAGCCGCTGGGCGGCGTTTCGTCGCTCTCTTTGGTTTCGTTCTCGGCCGTGGTTTCTTTAGTTCCGGGATGCGCGTCGTTTTCCGCGGCGCTTTCCTTTTGGATTTCCGCTTGAGCGGTGCGGATATTCGCATCGGCCTTGCGGGCAACCGCGCGATCGGCTCCCGACGGATCGGCCGGGGCCAGAGCGGCCCGTTTGACGCGACCCATTTTGACTATCGTGGCTTGCGGATCCTTCTCCGGCGAAACGTCGATGCTCACTTCGCCGCCGATTACATAGCGTTTGCCGTCCGGTCCGACCTGATAGGAGTAACTTGCTCCTCCGGTCAAGCCGGCGCCGGCCGCCATGTGGGCCTGTTCATGCTGGCGGACCTGCCGATCGCGTTGTTTGAGTTTTTGTACCTCGCGCTTTTCGTTTTCCGGCAGTTCTTTTTCCGCTTTGACCGCGCCTTCGCCTTGCTGCTGCTGATTTTTTACGGCAGTCGTGGTGGCAATTTGCGGTCCGGTCGGCGAGATGTACACGTACCCTCCATTTAAACAATCGGACGAACGACGCACTTTCATTAGAGCATTGTTGCCATGCTCATTTCGGGATAATCTACCTCATTCTATGAGGATTGGTCGATGAACATGAAGAAAATCGTTTTATTGAGTTTTGTCTTTTCTTTGGTTGCTGTTGCCATTGCACATGCACAACAACCGCCAATTTACGATTTTATGTTGAATTATCGAATGCTTACCATCGAGCAGTGGTGGGACAACGACGGCTCACGCTCCGATTTCGGTTACGACGAACAATTTGTCAGCCATCGGTTGGCGCTGCGTTCATCCCTGCGCGTGATCGACCGACTCGACCTGCTGCTGGGTCTGGAATACGATTACGTGACCGCTACCTTCCTTGAAGAAGATTGGACCAGCGCCGGTTTGGGGGACATCGAAGCCGGTTTGCGCGGTTGGATCGTCGGTGAGCCGCTGCGCGTTGGCCTGCAGGCGACGTTTTAGATCGGAAG
>ERZ795059.4525-NODE-4525-length-12992-cov-7.407745_pt1 | contig 12992 bp, 16 predicted proteins | sample MGYA00375143_ERZ795059 | MGnify/ENA primary metagenome ERZ795059 (study PRJEB30188, sample SAMN05720168) | activated sludge metagenome | isolation source: Anaerobic digester | place: USA | collected 2015-01-07 ... | reverse complement strand
TTAATGAATTTCAACATCCCTAATTTCAATAGAATCACAAATAATACCCCAATTCTTTGAAATTAGGGATGTTGAGATTCCTGATGTGGTACTTAATGCAATGCATGAACAAAAAGCGGCTGTTCAGCAAAAACTTGCTAGAATGGAAAAAGCTCTTGCTCAAAAAGCAGAGATTGATGCGGTTAGGGAAGCTGCTGCTTCTCTTGATGAGAAAGCTTTGGCTTATTATTACATTAAAGCTATTGAGAATATGGCTAATAGTAAAGGAAGTAAAGTTTTTTTCCCTTCTGAATTTACTCAACTTGCGTCTTCTTTTGCAAACTCAACAACTAATTCAGGAAAAAATGCGAACAAAGTAGAGTATTACAAGACTTTGTTAAAAGATTATGTGGATTCTTCAGTAAAAAAAGCAGGATTAAGAAATTCTCATTCTAGTAACAAAAAATCAATTAAGAAATCAAAAAAGAAGGATTAAAAAAATTAGTGACTAAACCAATTTTTTTAAAAATTATTTTATTTTTTTATAATTACTTTATTTTTTCTACAGTTGATTTGAATTCACTAATTTCTTCTCTTGCTTGTTTTATTGCTTCATTAAGAGCTTTCTTTGGATTTTTTGCTTTTAAAATAAATCTTGCTCTATTATCGAGAGGGTGATCTAGTTTATATGCACAAAAATCAACTCCATCCATTAAAGAGATTTTTTCTTTTAAATAATTTGCTACTGTGTATCTCTCTCCTTCCATGTAAAATTCAAGAGTGTCTTTTTCGTTTGTAATAACACTTAACTTCATATAAATCCTCTCCCTTTCAATTATTCTCTTTTTGGTTACTTTTAAAAAGAATTCCTTTGCCCAAAATTTGATTGCTTTTTTCTATTAAAACTTGAGTTTCCTCTAAAATTACTTGAACCAAAGCCTCTATTTTGTCCACCGAACTTATTTCCTTCTCTCCTAAAAGAATTTCTCTGCTCTCCTCTATTACCTCTTCTAAAATCACTATTATATGGTCTATCTTCTCTTGGAGTGAATTGTCTCTCTTCCTCGATTTTTTCAAACCATTTTCTGTCTTCAATACTTCCGCACTCAAGACAAACCATTTTATTATTATTAAAATTCATTTCTTTTCGACATTTTGAACAATATGCTTTAATTACTCCTAATCCTTTTTCTTTTGTAGTTAAATCTATTGCTAGAGGAGAACTCATTACTATTCTTGCTCTAATATAATCCCCTATTTTTAGCATTGTTTTCAAATCTTTAACATACTCGTTTGAAACATTTCTAATTGGAAGTTGCGCAACTTTAATCCCTGTTATTCTTTTATCGTCTTCTGCAGAGATTAACTCAATTACTGCACTTGACTCTTTAACCAAAGTTACTTTCCCTACTATAATATCTCCAAAAGAAAGTTCTTCAATTTTTTTTCCATCTATTCTAGCTTCTTTAGTTTCATGATTAATAATTAATTTTCCGATTGTTTTTGAGAATATTTGTCCATCTCTTACAAAAGTATTTTCTCCTGAAACATATTCTTCTTCAGCCCCTATTTTTTCTCCGGGCAAAATTATTTTTTCTTTCAAAACCATTTTATTCTCACCAAAGTATTTTAAACGCCTAAATTCAATATAGAGTAAGGATTTGCTCGTTAAAAATATTTATAAATTAGGTGGTTACCAGTGGTTTTGGAATCAGTTATTGGAGTAAAAAATATTAAGAGCCACCCGGTGTTTATATTTTTTTTAACTCTTTTTATTTGTGCAGGCAGTATATTCTTTGCAGAATTGATTTTCCCTGCTCATGCTTCAGTACTTTCAGTTGCTTTCATTACAATTGGTTTAGTTCCTTTAGTTTATAATATATTGTCTGAAGAGACAGGGGAAGAATTTAATTGCAAGGGTTCTATTTGTGCAACTTTTTTTGCTCGTCACTTTAACTTAATAATGATTTATGTTTGGATTTTTTTAGGAATTATAGTCGCATTTGCTTTTTATTATTCTTTTTTACCTGTTACTTTGCGCGCTTCTCTTTTTGAAGAACAAATAAAATCTTTTTGCATAATATCCGGTTCTTCTTCTTGTGTTAATGGAGTTCCTTTTTCAATTGCGGGGAGGTCTTTAGCATTTGGTTTAAATGCTTGTAGTGGGTTAAATAGTACTGTAGAATCCTGTGCTTTATTTATTTTTGAAAACAATGCAGGTGTTTTATTATTTACAATTCTTCTTTCTGTATTGTATGGAGTTGGAGCGATTTTCATAATTGCTTGGAATGCTTCTATATTAGGAGTGTTTTTTGGGGAAACAATAATTGTTGGGGATGTTGTTAGATGGCTTTCAATGATTCAAAGCATGCTTATTGGACACGGGCCACCAGAATTAATGGGTTATGTTTTTGGAGCACTTGCAGGAGGAGTACTTTCAGCGATGGTTGCAAAAAGAGAGTTCTTTACTCACAAATCAAGCATAATAATCAAGGATGTCTTATTCTTGTCCCTATTAGCTATCTTTTCAGTTGGGTATGGAGCAGTAACTGAAGCAATAGGGATAATGGGTTTCTCTGAACTATATTTTTTAATGGGATTTTGTTACTTGCTTTTAATAGTATTAGCAATATTTTTTTATGGTAAGTCAAGAAGTTCTCCAAGGTTTTCTTTATAATTTTTTTTGAATTTTAATTAGATTATTTTGGTTAATGAAATTATTTTGTTGATTGAATTGGTTTATTAATTTGTTTTAATTTTAGTTAATTCATAGATTTAATTGTTGTGAGGGGTAGTGTTTTTTAATGGTTAAATTTTTAAAGAAAAAAAGTGATTTAAAGGACTCTTTTTTAAAGAATTTTTTATCTTCGTTCAAAAAAAAATTTTCTTTTCTTTCTTTTCTTGATCCTTTCACTTATGTTGATTTATGGGTAATGCCTTTTGTAAAGAAAAAAACTAATGAATCTAAGTTAGCAGAATTTTTAGTTAATTTATTATTTGCTTTTATTTTTGCTATAGTAGCTTATTATTTGCTTAGCTTATTATTTGGTTCATCTTCGCCTTTAGTTATTGTTTACTCTGCTTCAATGGAACCCACTTTTTTTAGAGGGGATATAATGGCGCTTGGAGCAGTTAAGAGTAGTGATTATTTTGGTCCTGAAGTTATTCTCCCAAAGTCAATTAGTGTAAGAAGTTCTCCTGTAAAAAATTATGCTACTGCATTTTATTTAGATTCTTCTAAACAATTTCTTGAAAAAATAGTTTTTCCTAGTGACAATAATTTTGTCAAAGAGATTTATCCTGATAAAAACGGGGTTGTTATAGTTTACCCTGCATATAACCCTAATTCGCCAATTCATAATATTCCTATAATTCATCGTTCTATTGCAAAAATTGTTTCAAAGGATGGTAATTTTATTTTAACTAAAGGAGATAATTCTCTAACAAACCCTACGTTTGATGAGGATTGTGGTTTGATTAATACTGAATTAGAATTGTCTCAAAAAAATTGTATTACTCTTTATGCTGTTCCGATTGAATCTATCCAAGGAAAAGCTTTTTTTAAAATACCAGTTATTGGTTGTTTTAAAATTTGGGTTGTTGATAATTTATCTTCGTTATTATTTACTGGAAAATTACCTAGTGATTATAGAGGAATTTGTTAATCAAACAAGTAAGGTTTTTATTAAGATTAGGAGTAATTAGTTACATGGATATAACAACTGGTTTGCTAGTAGAAGTATCGCTTCTTGTTATTTATTTCTCGATAGGAGTAATAATAATTGTATTAGGTTACTTGTTTTTATTTAAAGGTAAATCTCTTGAAGAAAAAAAAGCTTCTAGTATTATTAAAAAAATAGAGAAGTTAAAAAAATCAAATTCTTTTAATGAAAATAATTCAAAGGTTTTATCGAAAAATTCTTTGAAAGATAGTTCTTCAAAGAAAATTGATTTTGATAAAACAGAGTCTTCTTTAAAGAATTTATTAATAAAGAAATTTAAACCAAAAATAGAATCTCAACTGGGTTCTAAAGTAAACATTTTAGAGTTTAATTTAGTTGGTGATAAATTCACTGCGTTAATATTGATTACTGATATAAAAATTTTGCTTTCTATCGACTCTAGTGGAAAAATAATTGATTATAAAAAAGTTAAGTAAATTCTTTATCTTAGTGAATTACTTTTTTTTACTAATTTTAATTTTTTTAGAGATTTGTTGGTTTGGAGAATTTTTTTTTGTTTAGTTTGGTTTTTAAATCTAATGAACTTTCTTCTTAGTATTGAAGGTAGTGAGTGTGAATGGAACTTGTTTTGAAGAATGCTGATGTTTTTAAGAAGAGTATGGAAGCTATTGCTGTTTTAATTGATGAAGCTGAACTTGTAATAAATCAAAATGGTCTTGAGCTTAAAGCGACTGACCCTAGTCAAATTTCAATGGTTGACTTTTCAATGCCTTCAACTTCTTTTGAAAAATTTGATGTTGTGGAGAACAGATTAGGGCTTGATTTAGATTATTTAAATCAAGTTTTGTCAAGAGCACAAGGAGGAGATTCTTTAACTCTTTCTATTGATGAAAAAAAAGCTTTTCTTTCAGTAACATTTAAAGGGAATGCACAAAGATCTTTCCAAGTTCCTTTAATTGATATTTCTACAAGTGAGGTTCCAAACCCGAGGATAGAATTTGATTCAGAGTTATTAATATCCGCTTCTTTTTTACAAAACGCTTTCAAAGATGCTGCATTAATTAGTAGTCACTTAGTACTTGGTTGTAGCGAGGATAAGTTTTTTGTTAAAGCAAATTCTTCAAAAGGTAATTTAAATGAAGAATTGGCAGAGAATAAAGATTCGCTCCCAGAGTTTAGGGTTAAGAGGGAGTGTAGGAGTATGTTTCCACTTGATTATTTGCAAGACATGCTAAAAGCAGCTTCTAGTGATACTAAAGTTAATTTATTTTTGAAGTCAAGTGCTCCTATTAGAATCTCTTATAAAATAGGGGATGCTAGTATTAGTTATTTTTTGGCTCCAAGAATAGAGAATTCTTAAAAAAAAAAGTTTTTTTTAATATTTTTGTGTTTTAAAGCAATTCTTAAATACTTCTCTATTCTTTCTTTTTATTGATAAAGTATATAGGTTTTTTTTATGATTGAGTCGAGACAATCGGATTTTTTTAGGAGTGCAGTTGAATCAATATCTTCTTTTGTTCCTGAAGGAAATTTTCGTTTCTCGGATAAAGGAATTTCTTTTAAATCAATTGATCCTTCTCAAGTAGTTTTGGTAGATTTTTTTGTTGACAAAAAATACTTTGATAAGTATGTTATTGAACCTAATTTTATTGGAGTGGATTTAGTTGAATTAAACAAAATTCTTCAACGTGCTTTGCCTCATGATAAATTAATTATCTCCATATCTGATGCTGAAATAAAAATTATTTTTGAATCTGAACTTAAGCGAAATTTTCGTTTGCCTTTAATTGATGTTTCTTCAGATGAAGCAAAATCGCCCGAAATTAGTTATGATGCAAGAATAGAAATTAATGCTTCTTCATTAAAAGAAATTCTAAAAGATGCTTCTTTGTTTGGGTCAAGCATTGTTTTGAAGGTTATTAATGGAAAGTTTTTTATTGAGTCAAGGGGTTCGAGCGGAGTGATGGATGCAGAGGCAAGTAAAGTTTCTAACATTTCTTCAAAAAATGAGGTCAATGCAAAGTTTTCACTTAGTTTTTTTCAAAGCATTATAAAACAAGCTCCTCTTGATAGCCAAGTTACTATAGAATTAAAAAATGATTCTGCTATGAGAGTAACTTATTCTATTGGTCCAAGCAAAATGGTTTTTTATTTGGCTCATATGATTCTTTGAAATAGTCCATTTTTTTTAGTCATCATATTTTATTTTAATGCTTTGCAAATATTTATTTAATTATGGATAATCTTCTTTTTGCCCAAAAATTTCCTTTTACGCAAAAAGCGAAGAGTGTGTTAAAGGATTTGAATATTTCGATTGATGATGTTAGTGAGGGGGCAATAAAAAAAGCTGCTTTGATTGTTTCTAGATCTTTTTTAGGAGGGGCTTTGGTTTTTGATTCAATTAATCCTTCAAAGAGTGTTCTTGAGCTTGAAATAATTTCTTTTCCAATTGCAAAAATGTTTGTTTCTTCAATGAAGACACCTAATATAATCGAAAAATTTTCTTTATTTTATTACAAGAACACGTTTAATAATTTAGTAGAGAATGAATCTTCTTTTGATTTGTCTATTCAACTTGCTGATGATTTTGGATTAAAATATGTTCTAACAGAAGAAAATGGTTTTGTTGAAGTCGATTTACTTGATTATTTAAAAATTTTTTTTATTGACAGTGAAAGTAAAGTAATTAACAAACAAGTGTATAATGGAAAAGTTTTGTTGAATCAAAATGACTTTGCCCGATTTTTATCCGAATTAGCTTACTTAAAAATATTTTCTTCCCTTCCAATTCCTCAAAACAATATTCCAAAAAACATTGTTTCTCTTTCAAGGAGCATTGATTCTCAATTAGTTGTTATGGAAAAAAAGTCGTTTGACTTAAAATTGGTTGGGAAAATAGAGCCTAGCTTCTTTCCTCCTTGTATGTTTGCACTTTATACTGATCAATTAGCAGGAAAAAAATTAACTTACTCTGCTCGTCTCGCATTAGCTTCTTTCTTGTACCAGTTAGGGATGAGTAAAACTGAATTAGTTACTCTTTTCTCAAAGAGTCCTGATTTTAAAAAATCAATTGTTGATTATCACATTTCTAGAATATTTGAAAAAGAATTGTCTGCTCCGGGTTGTCAAAAACTAGCGGAGAATGGGCTTAAGGTTAAGGAGTGTGGGAAGGTTTGCAAATACAAGCACCCAATGCAGTTTTATTTATCTAAGTTAAGAATTAGTAATAGAATAAAAAATTCTCAAAAAAACGGGGGTAGATTTTAGTGTATCAATTAGAATCTTCTTTAGAATCAGATTTTCTAAAAAAACAATTCTCTTCTTTTTACAAGAATAATTTTGTTGATTCTGTTTCAAATGTAGAGTTAAGAGAATTTGGTTTTGGGGTTTTTAAAAGAAAAATAGCGAATAGGAATTTGTCTTTCTTTTCTCTAAAAGAAATGAATGACTTTTTAAGGAATGAATCTCCTCTATTTTTTTCTTATTCTAATTCTTGTTACAAATTTCCTTCCCGCACTCCGATGGTTTCAAAAGAATGGATTAAAGCGGATTTGATTTATGAGTTTGATGCTGATGAATTAGGCATTGATGTTGAGGAAATTGATGGAGTTCAATGGTTTTTGCATGAGCATTTAAATGAAGCAAAAAAACAAGTGTTTAGGTTAATAGATTTTTTAGAGAGTGACTTTGGTTTTTTAAGAAAAGATATTTCAATTAATTTCTCTGGAAAAGCAGGTTATCATGTTCACTTGAAGAGTGATTTGATTCAGGATTTGAATAAAAAATCTAGGATAGAATTAGTTGATTATTTGACAGGATATGGGTTAGATTATGCTAATTTAGGATTTTATTTTGATACACTTTCTTGCCCAAAACCAAATACTAAAGGACTTTGGAGTAAGAGGATATTAAAAGGAATAAGAGAATTATTTGAATCTAGTGAAGAAAATGTTTCAAATGTTCTTAAATTCTCTTTAAAGAAAACCAAAGGTATTTTATCAAAAAAAGAAGTTATTATTGATTCACTAGATAAGGGTTTGTTGTTTCCTATTGATGAAAAGAAAAAATCGGTTTTGTGGAAAAACGTATTAGATTATGTTGTTTCAAAAGAAATGAGTCCTATTGATAGACAAACAAGTGTTGATTTGCACAAGATTGTAAGAGTTCCAAATACTCTTCATGGACAGACAGGTTTTATTGCGAGATCAATTCCTTTAGATAACTTAAAAGAGTTTGATCCATTCAAAGACACTATTGTTTTTGGCGATGAACCAGTTAGAATAAAAATAACTAAGACTCCTAGATTCACTCTAAATGGGGAACATTTTGGTCCTTTTGAAAACAAAATCGAGGATTTGCCTCTTTTTGTAGCAGTTTATTTGATTGGAAAGGGATGTGCGGTTCTAGAAAAAAATTAAGTTAATTAACTTTTCTTGATTTTAATTGTTTTTAAGTAGGCTATTCTTTTTAATTGATTTGTTCCTTAATTATTTTGGGTTTTTAGTTATGCGTCTTGATTATGATGAGTTGAGGAGGATTCATAGGCTTGAAAAGAACACTTCAAAACTTGTTGAGGTTGATGAAGATTTTATTTCTTCTCTTGAAAATTTTGTTGAAGATGAAAAGAAAAAGTACTTGGATTCACTAAAAAATTTTTCTTCATCTCAAGCAAGAGAATTTACTAATTTGAAGAGAATAATTGATGATGTTTTTCAGATGAGGGAAAAAAAGATTCTAAACAAAGCTTTGATTTCTGCTCACACTAAAGATTATGATGATACTAACATGTCTGTTGAAGAGAAGGAGATATTTAAAAAAATTTATAAGATTTTGATTACGCACAGAGAAATTTTTTCTAATCTCTTTGGAGAAAGCGAAAAAGAGATAACTGATTTAGTTAATGTTATGATACTCCAAGACATTCCTACTTTTGTTGGAACTGACATGAAAGAATATGGTCCGTATTCTCAAGGGCAAGAAGTTAAGCTTCCTCAAAAAGTTTCAAGAATGTTTATTACTAGAAAAATGGCTAAAGAAGCTTAACCTATTTTTCTTAATTAATTTAGATATTTTTTTTAATTAATTTGAATATTTATTTTAATTAGCTAAAATATTTTTTTTTAGTTAAGAAGAGAGTTTTTTAAGTGTTTTTATAAGGGTCTTTCTTATGGATTTTCCAAGCAGAGATGATTTTGTAGTAGTTAAGATAAATCAAATACTTGATTATGGGGTTTTTGTAGAATTACTAGAGTATAAGAATGCTCGTGGGTTCATTCACATTAGTAATGTTTCATCTTCTTGGGTAAAAAATATTAGAAATTTTGTTAAAATGAATCAAGTTCGTGTAGCAAAAGTTCTTAATGTTGATTTAGAAAAGAGACAAATTGACTTGGCTTTTTCAGGAGTTAATCCTATGCGAGAAAGACAAGTTTTGAATCAATTCAAGCAAATAAATAGGGAAGAAAAATTAATCGAGATTTTGTCAAGAATCACTAAAAAATCTTTTGATGAAGTGTGGAGTAGTGTAGCAGATCCTCTTTCACAAATTCATGGTTCGCTTTATGAAGCGTTTGAAAAAATTGCTTTAGGATACGATTTTTCTAGCGAAGTTGAAAAATTTTGGATTGAACCTGTTAAACAATTAGTAAAAGAAAATATTGTAGTGTCAAAGAAAGAAATTTCTGGTAAAGCAAAAATATCTTGTCTCTCATCAGGGGGACTTGAATTAATTAAAAGTATTTTAAAAGATTTTGAAGAGACAAAGAATTGCATTGTTTCTTACGCTGGAGGAGGTTCTTTTAATTTATCTTGTTCAGGTTTAACTTACAAAGAAGCTGACAAAACCCTCACTAGTTTAGTTGAATCTGTTCAAAAGAACTCTAAAAAAATAGGAGTTGTTTTTGAGTTTATAAGGGATGATAAGAAGTAACTAAACCACTTAGTCGGTCGTGGTAAATTAAATAGTTTGCAACGCCACGCAAAAGCAATTAGCTTTTGCTAGGTCGCGTCTGTGTCCAAACAAAACCCTTGTTTTGCGGGTCAAGTAAAGTTATTGCTTTGCTAGATCACTAGCACTCACATTTATTTTGCGTCAAACATCTCTTCACTTTAGCTTTATATTCCTTTTCTTATAGTATTTTGTCATGCCTACAAGATTACTCGTAACAAAAAAAGTTCAACTCAAAGAAGCGACGCTAATAGTTGGTTTGCCTGGAATTGGTTTAGTTGGAAAAATTGCTGTTGATTATTTATTAAAACAAATTAAGGCAGAGAAAATTGCTGAAGTTTTGTCAGACTCTTTTCCTCCAAGTATTCACACTAAGGACTCAAAAATTTTTTTGATTAAAGATGATGTTTTTTACTTTAATTTTAAAGGAAAAGATTTTTTGATACTAGCAGGTCCAGTTCAACCAACACTTGATTTTAAAGTAGGTTCAGCTCATGAACACTATGAATTTGCAGAAACTCTAGTTGGTTTTTTTAAGAGTGTTGGAGTAACCGAGATAATTACTCTAGCTGGTTTGAATGTAGGTGATAATAGGTTGAACAAAAAACCTGATGTAATAGTTGCCGGGACTGATGATGAGGTAATTAATAATTGGAAAAAGTTTGGTGCAAAAGAAGATAAAAAAGAAGGACTCATTTCTGGAGCTGCTGGATTACTTGTTGGTATAGGAAAACTTCATGGAATTAAAGGAGCTTGTTTAATGGGGGAAACTAATCCTCAACTAGTTTATGGTGATCAAGGTTCTGCAAAACAAGTAATTGATTTGATTTCAAAGAGATTTAATTTAAAATTAAAAATGAAGAGTATAGAAAAAGACGCTAAATCAATTGAAAAAGCGTTTAAAGAATTGACAACAAATCTTCAACAAACAGAAGTCGAAGAAAAGAGTGACAGCGGATTAACTTACGTGAGATAATTCTTTTAAGAAAAGTTTTTCGAAATAGTTTGTTTTTAAAGATCTTTTTTATTTTCAAGTATTTTTTTTAGATTAGTTAAATCCTCTAAACCCTTTCTGCCGTTTCTTAAATAATAAGCGGGGTGGTAAATGAAGAACATTTCTTTTTCCTCGTAATTAACTCTCTCCCCAACCCTCATACTTTCTTTTCCAAATGCTCTAGCAGCACTTTTTCCAAGTAATACTATTACTTGGGGATTAATTATATTCACCATTTTCATTGTTTGGGGTAAAAAATAATTAATTTCTTCAGGAGTAGGTGGACGAATTTTGTTTTCTTGGCTTAAGGGGATGATTGGAACAACATTCATTATTGCATAATCATCTTGAGTTAAATTTAATTCCCTAACCCATTCTTCAAGCAGTTTCCCGCTTCTTCCCACAAACGGTTTACCTGTCTCATTCTCAGTAAAACCAGGGGCTTCTCCAATGAATAACACTTTTGCTTCATCACTACCTCTTCCAAAAACAATGTGTCCATTAGTTTTTTTTACATTCAAAAAAAGGGGGTGTTTTTTTGCGTGATTGATTAAATCTTCTCGCACGACCCTTAGTTTATTACTTGCGTCAAGTTCCATCTTTAAAAAACCTTTTTCATTGATTTAATAAAGTATTAAAGCAGAGTGGGTTATTTAATTAGTTATGTCTAAGAAGATTAAAAAAGAATCTTTGCTTAATAATAGTAAAAGCACTTCGTTCTCTTTTGAGGGTGATAAAAAAAATAAAAATAAATTCTTTGGATTGATTCTTTTTCTAATAATATTTTTAATCGCATCCCTCTCAATTATTTTCTTGATAAATTCTTCTCTTGAAGAATTAAAGAAGGATTATAGTGAGTATGTTTTATTATCCTCAAATAAGATAGATTCTTTGAATAAATTAGTTTTGGATTTAACTATAAAAAAAAATGATTTAAACAAATCTTTGAATATTATTACTCTTGAATATAATTCTTTATTTGATAAAGCAAATGAATTAGAATCCTCTTACTTTGATTTAAAAGAAGAGGTGAATGAGACTCTTTTAAAGATTGATGATTATGAGTTACAAATTCAAAACTCTCTTGAATGGTTTTCTTATAACTCTAAACTTGGTGCGAATAGTTCTAGAATAATTTCTAACTTGAAAGCGAGTTGCAAAAAAGAGAGTACTAAAATTTGCCAAATTAATTTAGGGTGCTTTCATTTAGTTAACTATGAATTTATTAACTACAAATACAAAGACGATTTAGTTACTTCAAACACAATTGATAAACTCCAATCCATTGAAGAATTCATTAAAAACAAGGGAGGGGATTGTGAAGATTTTTCTTTATTCTTCAAAGCAGAGTACAATTCTCTAATCGAGTATTGTTCAAATAAACCAATTGAATTATTTGCTTGGGTGGATGAGAAGAATTCTAGATTTTGGGCGAATTTTGACGAGACTTGGTATTTATCAAACGCTAAAAAAAAATATTTGAATGAATCTAATGTCTTTCCTTCAGTTGTTTGCGGAGCGATGTTTGATCCAAATACTCAAAGCATTAACGGGCACTGCGTAATAGCTTTTACGAGCAAGAGAATTAATTTAATCGAAGATATTGACTCACTAAATCATGCTGAATTAGTTGAACCCCAATCAGGAAAATACTTAGGTTTTGTTGGGGAAGATTCAGGGATTCACTTAACCTCACAAAATAACTCATCATCGTCTTATATTAACACAATAATAACTGATAAAGATTTTTTTATTTATAAAAACAAAGAGTGGGTTAATTATGAGGGGTTTGGAGTAGATTTAGAGAACCAAAAACAAAAACTAGTTGAATTAGTTAAAGAGTGAATCAAAATATAATTAATCAATATCTAGGAGTTTGTTTTATTGTTCTTATAGAATCTCTTACCAATTTTAATCTGTTATTACTTTTTTGAGAACCAATTCTTCTCATTTTATCAAATACTTTTAATTAAACAAGTAATCCAAAAAACTTTAGTAATAACATTGTCCCGATTCCCGCAGGGCCAATTATTACTGATATTACAAAACTAGGTATTAGTGGTAACTCTACTTTGAATATATAAATGCTAATAACCCAAATGACTCCTCCAAGAATACTATTAGTAATTATTTTCTTTAAGAAAAACAAAATGAATATTGTCGCAGCGATTAATGCAATTGCTATTATTAAAATAGTTGGATTGAATAAAAAACTAAACGCACTATTTGCTTCGGGTAGAGTAAAACTCATTCCTTTAGCAAACTCGTTAAACAAATCAAGTAAAACAAAATCCATTCTATACACAACCTAATATTAATTAGAGTTTTTTTATTTTTATTACTATTCTTTATTCAAAAAAACCCTAAAATTACTTTTTTAAACCCAAGC
>ERZ795059.4521-NODE-4521-length-12994-cov-6.055955_pt1 | contig 12994 bp, 6 predicted proteins | sample MGYA00375143_ERZ795059 | MGnify/ENA primary metagenome ERZ795059 (study PRJEB30188, sample SAMN05720168) | activated sludge metagenome | isolation source: Anaerobic digester | place: USA | collected 2015-01-07 ... | reverse complement strand
CAAGCTGGAAGCTTACGCCACGCAGAAATCGGACAGTTATTTCTCGAACGGTGCTAGATGGCCGACGGTCCCGTGTCGCTGAAGGAACTGGAACATGATTCGCGAATTCGCAACTGCCGTGCGTCTGGTGATTGCCACCGTGTTGATCTGCTGTGTGGTCTATCCTGCGGTTATTCTGGCGTTTGCCATGCTGGCGGTGCCCCAGCAGCGTCTGGGTTCGCCAATCGAAGGCCGGCTCGGCGTGCCGGTGGGTTCACGCTTGGTCGCCCAGGCGTTCCAGCGCCCGGAGTATTTCTGGCCGCGTCCTTCCGCCGTCGGTTACGATGCGTCTGCGGCCGGAGGCAGCAACCTGTCGCCGCGCAACCCGTTGCTGCGCAAGCGTGCCGAGGAAATCGTGAGCCGGCTCGCTCTGCCCAAGGAGTCGGCCGTCCCCGCCGATTTGGTTGCGGCCTCCGGTTCGGGGCTCGACCCGCATATCAGCTTGGCGGCGGCGTTGGTCCAAGTCCCGCGTCTGGCTAACGGTCGCCAAATCAGCGAGAATAGCTTGAGGCAGTTTGTCCTGCAGCATGCGGAGTGGAACGCTCCGTTGGCACTGGGAGGCGAGCCGTTGATCAACGTCTTGCTGTTGAACCTGGCACTCGACGAGGCGTATCCGGTTCCATGAACGACGACCGCCCCACCCCCGAACAGATGCTCGCCCGGGTCAAGACCGAAGGCGAGCCGTCTGGTGCGACCGCACGGCGCGGACGGCTGAAGCTGTTCTTCGGCTACGCGGCAGGCGTGGGGAAGACGTATGCCATGCTGCAGGCTGCGCAGGCGTTGAAAAAGGAAGGACGGGACTTGGTCGTCGGATACGCCGAGCCGCACGGTCGCCCGGAGACCGAAGCCCTGCTGGACGGGCTCGAATGTCTGCCGGCACTCACGGTCTCGTACCGAGGTGCCGCGCTCCGCGAATTCGATCTGGATGCCGCTTTGGCTCGCAAGCCGGAAATCGTCCTCGTCGACGAACTGGCCCACACGAACGCGCCGGGATTGCGGCACGCCAAACGCTGGCAAGACGTCGAGGAACTCCTCGCGTCGGGCATCGACGTCTACTCCACGGTGAACGTGCAGCACCTGGAGTCGCTCAACGATATCGTCGCCGAGATCAGCGGCGTCGTGGTCCGGGAGACCTTTCCTGACGAAGTGTTCGCGCGTGCCGACGACGTGGCGCTGATCGACCTGCCGCCCGACGAGTTGCTGGTGCGGTTGCGGCAGGGCAAGGTCTACGTTCCCCAGCAAGCCGCGTTCGCCCTGGAGAAGTTCTTCCGCCGGGACAACCTCGTCGCCCTGCGGGAAATCGCCCTGCGGGAAACGGCCGACCGCATCCACGAGGATGTCGAGGTGGCGCGCCGGGGCGCGGCGGCCAAAGTCCCCTGGCCGACCTACGAAAGACTGCTCGTCTGCGTCGGTTCCAGCCCGACGTCCGCCAAGGTGGTTCGCGCCGCCAAGCGCCTGGCGGACCGTCTCGACGCCCCCTGGGTCGCCGTTCACGTACAGACCGCGCAAGCCGAGCGAATGAGCGACGCCGATCGCCAGCGATTGCACCAGCACCTACACCTGGCCGAGAGCCTGGGAGCGGAAATCGTGCAGATTTCAGGGGCCGACGTCGTCAGCGAACTGCTGCAGTACGCCAGCGGCCGCAACGTCACCAAGATCGTCGTCGGCAAGACCGACGCGCCGCGCCAGTGGTGGCGTCTCGCCCGGCTCTCCCTGGTCGAGCGATTGGTACGCGACAGCGGCAAGATCGACGTTTTCGTGGTCCGTGGCGTGGGTGAGCCGACCGTGGTGAACGTCGCCGCGGACGCACGCACTGCCCCGGCGAACCTCCGGCCCTGGGTGGGCACCGCCGTGGCTCTGGGACTGGCCACCTTGCTCTCGCTGGCGATTGAGGCCGTCGGCTTTACGGAGGCCAACCTGGTCATGGTCTACCTGTTGGCCGTGGTCGCGGTGGCCGCCCGTTACGGTGCCTTTCCCTCGGTGGCCGCATCGCTGGCGTCTGTGCTGCTGTTCGACGTGCTCTTTACCGAACCCTACTACCGGATGACGGTCCACGATACGCAGTACCTGCTCACCTTTGCCGCGATGCTGGTCGTGGGACTTCTGGCCAGCACGCTCACGGCGCGGGTCCGGTACCAGGCGGACGTGGCGCGGCGCAACGAACGGCGCACCGAAGCCTTGTACCGTCTCAGCCGGCGGCTGACGGCCATCGCCAAGACGAGCGAGTTGATCGAAGAAGCCGAAAGGACGGTCTCCGAAGTCTTCGAAGCGCACGCCGTGGTCTTTCTGCCCGACGAGCACGGGAAGGTCCGGCCCATCGTGGACCATCTGGCCACCTTTGCGGCCAGCGCCGCCGAATTCACCGCCGCCCAATGGGTGCTCGACCATGACGAACCGGCGGGCCGGGGCACGAACACGCTTCCCAGCGCCGAAGCGACCTATCTTCCGATGGCCACGCCCAACGGCGTCGTCGGCGTGTTGGCCGTTCAGGCGGAAAACCCAAACGAACCGCGGTCGCCGGACGCCCAGCATTTGTTGGACACGTACGCCACGCAGATCGCCTTCGCCGTGGAGAGGATCCGGCTGTCCGACGAATCGCAACAAGCGGAACTTCGCATCGAGACGGAGAAACTCCGCAGTTCGCTGCTGAGCGCCGTCTCGCACGACCTGCGCACGCCGCTGGCGGCCATCGCCGGCGCGGCCAGCAGTCTGGCCGAGAACAGGGACTCCCTGAACGCGACCGTGCGTGACGAATTGCTGGAGACGATCCGCGAGGAGTCGGAGCGGTTGGCGCGGCTGGTGGAGAACCTGCTGCACATGACCCGGCTTTCCAGCGGCCGCATCACGCTGAATCGGCAATGGCAGCCCTTGGACGAGGTGATCGGTTCGGCGCTGCGGCGCATGGAACGGCAAGTCGCCGGCCGCGAAGTCCGCGTCGAGTTGGCCGAGGACGTGCCGCTGGCTCATTTGGACGACGTGCTGATCGAGTCCGTGCTCGTCAACCTGATCGACAACGCGACCAAGTACTCGCAGCCCGGTTCGCCGCTGGAGATCCGAGGCGAGGCCATCTCCGGCGGCGTGGCCCTGGAAATCGCCGATCGCGGTCGAGGTCTGTTGCCGGGCGACGAGAGCCAGATCTTCGAGATGTTTTACCGCGGCGCCGATGCAAAGCCCGACCGCCGCGGCACCGGCTTGGGGTTGGCGATCTGCCAGGCGATCGTCCGGGCGCATGGCGGCGCGATCGAGGCCCGCAATCGGCCTGGCGGCGGCGCCGTGGTCCGGTTCATCATCCCGTCCGGCGAACCGCCTCCCTCGTTGGACTTTGCCGCCACGGAGCCCTCACGCCCATGACTTCCAGCGACGCCCTGATCGCCGTCATCGAGGACGAACCGCCCATCCGGCGTTTTCTGCGAGCTTCCTTGAGCGTGGAAGGGTTCCGCGTCGCCGAAGCCGCCACGGCCAAAGACGGCCTGCGGCTGATCACCCAAGAGCGTCCCGCCCTGGTGCTTCTGGACCTGGGGCTGCCGGATGCCGACGGCTTGACGATCATCGAGCAAGTCCGCCAATGGTCAACGATGCCGATCATCATCCTCTCGGCTCGCGGCGAAGAGCAGAGCAAGGTCGAAGCCCTGGATGCGGGAGCCGACGATTACCTGAGCAAGCCCTTCGGCGTCGGCGAATTGTTGGCCCGCATCCGCGTGGCGCTGCGTCACGCCGCCCGCATCAGCGACGCTGGAGTGGAGACAACGGTTTTCCGCTTCGGGCGCATCCGTGGCGATCTCGCGGAACGTCGGGTTTTTGTCAACGACGAAGAAGTGAAACTCACCAAGCTGGAATTCGATCTCCTAGCCACGCTGGTCCGCAATGCGGGCAAAGTGTTGACTCACCGCTATCTGCTCAAGGAGGTTTGGGGACCGTACGCCGTCGATGAACCCCATTACGTCCGCGTCTTCATGGCAAATCTGCGAAAGAAACTGGAGCCCGATCCGAGCCGCCCCGAGTATCTTCTCACCGAGCAAGGCGTCGGTTATCGGCTGAAGGGCGATTAAGCACCGTTCGAGAAAAAAGTGGCGCAAGCTTCCAGCTTGCGATCCCGCTATCTGCCGCAAGCTGGAAGCTTACGCCAGGCACAAATCGGACCGTTACTTCTCGAACGGTGCCAAGCACGCGATCAGAAATTCGCTTGTCGTGTTGCCTTTAGGTGGTTCGGGAAAAGTGGCGTAAGCTTCCAGCTTGCGATCCCGCTATCTGCCGCAAGCTGGAAGCTTACGCCACGCACAAATCGGACCGTTGTTTCTCGAACGGTGCCAAGCACGCGATCAGAAACTCGCTTGTCGTGTTGCCTTTTGGTGGTTCGGGAAAACCGGCTGAAGCCGGCACTACCAACGTGCGAAAACTTCAGCACAGGCCCTTAGAATTCGACCGTCTCCGCTCACTCAGGCGAGATCCTTGGGCCTCCAGACTTGGAGCAACCTCCCGCCTGGAGGGACGGTGAGGTCCGGCCAGCGTTCGATGTCCAGGCTTACCTGGGCCAGCGCCGCGGTCGGCATGGTCTCGACCTGTCCGGTCAGGTGCGGCACCAGTTCTTCGAGCCCCGGATTGTGGGCGACCACCAACACGGTCGCGTATTCGTTGCCGACCTCGCGGAGGACCTCGATGAATTGACTTGGGTAGGCCTGATACAGCCGGCTGGTAACCTCGACTTCACCAATGTATCCGCAAGCCTTGGCGACTTTGCTTGCCGTCTTGCGGGCGCGTTGGGCGGTCGAACTGACGATCAGATCGGGCACCAGACCGAGTTCCCGGAGAAGCTGACCGATGCGCTTGGCGTCTTTCTTGCCGCGCTCCGTCAGCGGCCGGTCGTGGTCCGGCAAGGCTGGGTCATCCCAACTGGACTTGGCGTGGCGGAGCAGCAAGAGGATTTTCATTGACTTACGATTTCTTTTTTTGCCGAGTATCGGCCCCCTGCAGGCATTCTTCCGCCCAGGCGGCGGCCCCCAAGACAGAGGCATCGTCCGCCAGTTTGGCCACGGTCACTCGGAAGAAATTGACCAGCGGCGGCATGCACGTGTTGCGAGCCACGGTCGTCACTGGCTTCAGAAACAGTTCCGGCAGGGCCTGGACCAATCCTCCCCCGAGCACGATGACGTCGGGGCACATGATGGTCACCAGGTTACCGACCGCCATCCCGATTTTCTCAGCGGCCCGCTGGATAATCTGTTCGACGACCGTATCGCCCTCCTCGATCGCCTGGGCCAGCACGGCACTGCGGATTTCGTGCAGGTCCGCGCCGATCGTATTGCGCAGGTGAGGTGCTTCGCCCCGGTAGGCCGCCTTGGCCACCTCGGCGGCGATGGCCAGACGACTGGCCTCGGTCTCCAGGCAACCGTAGCGCCCGCACCCGCAAAGCTTGCCATGCGGGTTGACCTGGATATGCCCGATCTCCATGGCGGAACACGACTTAGCGCGAAAGATCTTGCCTTCGTACACGCATCCTCCGCCGATGCCCGTGCCGGGAAATACGCCCACGACACAGTGAGCCGACTTGGCGGCTCCAAAGCGGTATTCGCCGTACACGCCCACATCCACGTCGTTGGCGATCACCGCTGGACAGCCAAATTCACTTTCCAGACCTTTCTTCAGAGGCATATCTTCCCAGCCTAAATTGACGGCTTCCAACAGTTCGCCGGTCTGCATATCGACCGGTCCGGGGAAGCCGACGCCGATTCCGCCCAACTGCTTAGGTTCCACGCCAGAGTTTTCCAAGGCTTTGCGAATGGTTTTCAGAATCCGTTCCATTCCGGCTTGCGCCCCGCCATGCTCTTTCGTCCGTTTACGTTCCGATCCCAACTCGCGGAAGTTGGCGTCGTAGACCTTCGCCAACATCTTCGTGCCACCCAGATCAAAACCGACCCAATTCGGTGATTTAGAGCCATCTGCCATGGTTGTTGAGCCCTCGTGTGGCTTGTGCCGTGTCAATCCTTACGCTCTACATAAGATAGCAGATTGTGGGTGGCCCGCGAGACGGTGCGAACGGGTGGGGTTGGGGTGACAGGCCCGGGATTCCGTTTTACTGATTTACTGAAGACCGCCCCGGTACTTGCAAACTGCCGTCATCTCGCCATAATTTCCCCCTGCGATCCCGTTTGAGCCGAATCAACCGCGATTCACACGAAAGGTACAACGTAACATGCTTGGCAGATTCAGAAGGACGATGAGGAGTAAACACGCCAGGACGGCATTTTTACTTGTCATGTCGCTGGCGTTTCTGGGGGGCTATCTCTGGCTTCCAGCGCTGGCCCAAGAGGCTGGCACGGCGGCCCCCGCCGCACATGGCCACAGCTTCAAGTTCTTTGAGCCTTTGCTGGACAGCGAAAAGTACAATGCCCTAGAGCGAGCCGGCTTGATCGGCGTGCTGGCCATCGCCATCATCGGTTTGGCGTATGCCTTGATGCTCCGGAGCATCAAGGCATACGCCAAACCGATGATGGCGATGGCCAGCACGCCGATCAAGCCGGCTCGCTCTAGGGCATTGTACTTTTCGCTGTCCAGCAAAGGCTCAAAGAACTTGAAGCTGTGGCCATGTGCGGCGGGGGCCGCCGTGCCAGCCTCTTGGGCCAGCGCTGGAAGCCAGAGATAGCCCCCCAGAAACGCCAGCGACATGACAAGTAAAAATGCCGTCCTGGCGTGTTTACTCCTCATCGTCCTTCTGAATCTGCCAAGCATGTTACGTTGTACCTTTCGTGTGAATCGCGGTTGATTCGGCTCAAACGGGATCGCAGGGGGAAATTATGGCGAGATGACGGCAGTTTGCAAGTACCGGGGCGGTCTTCAGTAAATCAGTAAAACGGAATCCCGGGCCTGTCACCCCAACCCCACCCGTTCGCACCGTCTCGCGGGCCACCCACAATCTGCTATCTTATGTAGAGCGTAAGGATTGACACGGCACAAGCCACACGAGGGCTCAACAACCATGGCAGATGGCTCTAAATCACCGAATTGGGTCGGTTTTGATCTGGGTGGCACGAAGATGTTGGCGAAGGTCTACGACGCCAACTTCCGCGAGTTGGGATCGGAACGTAAACGGACGAAAGAGCATGGCGGGGCGCAAGCCGGAATGGAACGGATTCTGAAAACCATTCGCAAAGCCTTGGAAAACTCTGGCGTGGAACCTAAGCAGTTGGGCGGAATCGGCGTCGGCTTCCCCGGACCGGTCGATATGCAGACCGGCGAACTGTTGGAAGCCGTCAATTTAGGCTGGGAAGATATGCCTCTGAAGAAAGGTCTGGAAAGTGAATTTGGCTGTCCAGCGGTGATCGCCAACGACGTGGATGTGGGCGTGTACGGCGAATACCGCTTTGGAGCCGCCAAGTCGGCTCACTGTGTCGTGGGCGTATTTCCCGGCACGGGCATCGGCGGAGGATGCGTGTACGAAGGCAAGATCTTTCGCGCTAAGTCGTGTTCCGCCATGGAGATCGGGCATATCCAGGTCAACCCGCATGGCAAGCTTTGCGGGTGCGGGCGCTACGGTTGCCTGGAGACCGAGGCCAGTCGTCTGGCCATCGCCGCCGAGGTGGCCAAGGCGGCCTACCGGGGCGAAGCACCTCACCTGCGCAATACGATCGGCGCGGACCTGCACGAAATCCGCAGTGCCGTGCTGGCCCAGGCGATCGAGGAGGGCGATACGGTCGTCGAACAGATTATCCAGCGGGCCGCTGAGAAAATCGGGATGGCGGTCGGTAACCTGGTGACCATCATGTGCCCCGACGTCATCGTGCTCGGGGGAGGATTGGTCCAGGCCCTGCCGGAACTGTTTCTGAAGCCAGTGACGACCGTGGCTCGCAACACGTGCATGCCGCCGCTGGTCAATTTCTTCCGAGTGACCGTGGCCAAACTGGCGGACGATGCCTCTGTCTTGGGGGCCGCCGCCTGGGCGGAAGAATGCCTGCAGGGGGCCGATACTCGGCAAAAAAAGAAATCGTAAGTCAATGAAAATCCTCTTGCTGCTCCGCCACGCCAAGTCCAGTTGGGATGACCCAGCCTTGCCGGACCACGACCGGCCGCTGACGGAGCGCGGCAAGAAAGACGCCAAGCGCATCGGTCAGCTTCTCCGGGAACTCGGTCTGGTGCCCGATCTGATCGTCAGTTCGACCGCCCAACGCGCCCGCAAGACGGCAAGCAAAGTCGCCAAGGCTTGCGGATACATTGGTGAAGTCGAGGTTACCAGCCGGCTGTATCAGGCCTACCCAAGTCAATTCATCGAGGTCCTCCGCGAGGTCGGCAACGAATACGCGACCGTGTTGGTGGTCGCCCACAATCCGGGGCTCGAAGAACTGGTGCCGCACCTGACCGGACAGGTCGAGACCATGCCGACCGCGGCGCTGGCCCAGGTAAGCCTGGACATCGAACGCTGGCCGGACCTCACCGTCCCTCCAGGCGGGAGGTTGCTCCAAGTCTGGAGGCCCAAGGATCTCGCCTGAGTGAGCGGAGACGGTCGAATTCTAAGGGCCTGTGCTGAAGTTTTCGCACGTTGGTAGTGCCGGCTTCAGCCGGTTTTCCCGAACCACCAAAAGGCAACACGACAAGCGAGTTTCTGATCGCGTGCTTGGCACCGTTCGAGAAACAACGGTCCGATTTGTGCGTGGCGTAAGCTTCCAGCTTGCGGCAGATAGCGGGATCGCAAGCTGGAAGCTTACGCCACTTTTCCCGAACCACCTAAAGGCAACACGACAAGCGAATTTCTGATCGCGTGCTTGGCACCGTTCGAGAAGTAACGGTCCGATTTGTGCCTGGCGTAAGCTTCCAGCTTGCGGCAGATAGCGGGATCGCAAGCTGGAAGCTTGCGCCACTTTTTTCTCGAACGGTGCTTAATCGCCCTTCAGCCGATAACCGACGCCTTGCTCGGTGAGAAGATACTCGGGGCGGCTCGGATCGGGCTCCAGTTTCTTTCGCAGATTTGCCATGAAGACGCGGACGTAATGGGGTTCATCGACGGCGTACGGTCCCCAAACCTCCTTGAGCAGATAGCGGTGAGTCAACACTTTGCCCGCATTGCGGACCAGCGTGGCTAGGAGATCGAATTCCAGCTTGGTGAGTTTCACTTCTTCGTCGTTGACAAAAACCCGACGTTCCGCGAGATCGCCACGGATGCGCCCGAAGCGGAAAACCGTTGTCTCCACTCCAGCGTCGCTGATGCGGGCGGCGTGACGCAGCGCCACGCGGATGCGGGCCAACAATTCGCCGACGCCGAAGGGCTTGCTCAGGTAATCGTCGGCTCCCGCATCCAGGGCTTCGACCTTGCTCTGCTCTTCGCCGCGAGCCGAGAGGATGATGATCGGCATCGTTGACCATTGGCGGACTTGCTCGATGATCGTCAAGCCGTCGGCATCCGGCAGCCCCAGGTCCAGAAGCACCAGGGCGGGACGCTCTTGGGTGATCAGCCGCAGGCCGTCTTTGGCCGTGGCGGCTTCGGCGACGCGGAACCCTTCCACGCTCAAGGAAGCTCGCAGAAAACGCCGGATGGGCGGTTCGTCCTCGATGACGGCGATCAGGGCGTCGCTGGAAGTCATGGGCGTGAGGGCTCCGTGGCGGCAAAGTCCAACGAGGGAGGCGGTTCGCCGGACGGGATGATGAACCGGACCACGGCGCCGCCGCCAGGCCGATTGCGGGCCTCGATCGCGCCGCCATGCGCCCGGACGATCGCCTGGCAGATCGCCAACCCCAAGCCGGTGCCGCGGCGGTCGGGCTTTGCATCGGCGCCGCGGTAAAACATCTCGAAGATCTGGCTCTCGTCGCCCGGCAACAGACCTCGACCGCGATCGGCGATTTCCAGGGCCACGCCGCCGGAGATGGCCTCGCCTCGGATCTCCAGCGGCGAACCGGGCTGCGAGTACTTGGTCGCGTTGTCGATCAGGTTGACGAGCACGGACTCGATCAGCACGTCGTCCAAATGAGCCAGCGGCACGTCCTCGGCCAACTCGACGCGGACTTCGCGGCCGGCGACTTGCCGTTCCATGCGCCGCAGCGCCGAACCGATCACCTCGTCCAAGGGCTGCCATTGCCGATTCAGCGTGATGCGGCCGCTGGAAAGCCGGGTCATGTGCAGCAGGTTCTCCACCAGCCGCGCCAACCGCTCCGACTCCTCGCGGATCGTCTCCAGCAATTCGTCACGCACGGTCGCGTTCAGGGAGTCCCTGTTCTCGGCCAGACTGCTGGCCGCGCCGGCGATGGCCGCCAGCGGCGTGCGCAGGTCGTGCGAGACGGCGCTCAGCAGCGAACTGCGGAGTTTCTCCGTCTCGATGCGAAGTTCCGCTTGTTGCGATTCGTCGGACAGCCGGATCCTCTCCACGGCGAAGGCGATCTGCGTGGCGTACGTGTCCAACAAATGCTGGGCGTCCGGCGACCGCGGTTCGTTTGGGTTTTCCGCCTGAACGGCCAACACGCCGACGACGCCGTTGGGCGTGGCCATCGGAAGATAGGTCGCTTCGGCGCTGGGAAGCGTGTTCGTGCCCCGGCCCGCCGGTTCGTCATGGTCGAGCACCCATTGGGCGGCGGTGAATTCGGCGGCGCTGGCCGCAAAGGTGGCCAGATGGTCCACGATGGGCCGGACCTTCCCGTGCTCGTCGGGCAGAAAGACCACGGCGTGCGCTTCGAAGACTTCGGAGACCGTCCTTTCGGCTTCTTCGATCAACTCGCTCGTCTTGGCGATGGCCGTCAGCCGCCGGCTGAGACGGTACAAGGCTTCGGTGCGCCGTTCGTTGCGCCGCGCCACGTCCGCCTGGTACCGGACCCGCGCCGTGAGCGTGCTGGCCAGAAGTCCCACGACCAGCATCGCGGCAAAGGTGAGCAGGTACTGCGTATCGTGGACCGTCATCCGGTAGTAGGGTTCGGTAAAGAGCACGTCGAACAGCAGCACAGACGCCAGCGATGCGGCCACCGAGGGAAAGGCACCGTAACGGGCGGCCACCGCGACCACGGCCAACAGGTAGACCATGACCAGGTTGGCCTCCGTAAAGCCGACGGCCTCAATCGCCAGCGAGAGCAAGGTGGCCAGTCCCAGAGCCACGGCGGTGCCCACCCAGGGCCGGAGGTTCGCCGGGGCAGTGCGTGCGTCCGCGGCGACGTTCACCACGGTCGGCTCACCCACGCCACGGACCACGAAAACGTCGATCTTGCCGCTGTCGCGTACCAATCGCTCGACCAGGGAGAGCCGGGCGAGACGCCACCACTGGCGCGGCGCGTCGGTCTTGCCGACGACGATCTTGGTGACGTTGCGGCCGCTGGCGTACTGCAGCAGTTCGCTGACGACGTCGGCCCCTGAAATCTGCACGATTTCCGCTCCCAGGCTCTCGGCCAGGTGTAGGTGCTGGTGCAATCGCTGGCGATCGGCGTCGCTCATTCGCTCGGCTTGCGCGGTCTGTACGTGAACGGCGACCCAGGGGGCGTCGAGACGGTCCGCCAGGCGCTTGGCGGCGCGAACCACCTTGGCGGACGTCGGGCTGGAACCGACGCAGACGAGCAGTCTTTCGTAGGTCGGCCAGGGGACTTTGGCCGCCGCGCCCCGGCGCGCCACCTCGACATCCTCGTGGATGCGGTCGGCCGTTTCCCGCAGGGCGATTTCCCGCAGGGCGACGAGGTTGTCCCGGCGGAAGAACTTCTCCAGGGCGAACGCGGCTTGCTGGGGAACGTAGACCTTGCCCTGCCGCAACCGCACCAGCAACTCGTCGGGCGGCAGGTCGATCAGCGCCACGTCGTCGGCACGCGCGAACACTTCGTCAGGAAAGGTCTCCCGGACCACGACGCCGCTGATCTCGGCGACGATATCGTTGAGCGACTCCAGGTGCTGCACGTTCACCGTGGAGTAGACGTCGATGCCCGACGCGAGGAGTTCCTCGACGTCTTGCCAGCGTTTGGCGTGCCGCAATCCCGGCGCGTTCGTGTGGGCCAGTTCGTCGACGAGGACGATTTCCGGCTTGCGAGCCAAAGCGGCATCCAGATCGAATTCGCGGAGCGCGGCACCTCGGTACGAGACCGTGAGTGCCGGCAGACATTCGAGCCCGTCCAGCAGGGCTTCGGTCTCCGGGCGACCGTGCGGCTCGGCGTATCCGACGACCAAGTCCCGTCCTTCCTTTTTCAACGCCTGCGCAGCCTGCAGCATGGCATACGTCTTCCCCACGCCTGCCGCGTAGCCGAAGAACAGCTTCAGCCGTCCGCGCCGTGCGGTCGCACCAGACGGCTCGCCTTCGGTCTTGACCCGGGCGAGCATCTGTTCGGGGGTGGGGCGGTCGTCGTTCATGGAACCGGATACGCCTCGTCGAGTGCCAGGTTCAACAGCAAGACGTTGATCAACGGCTCGCCTCCCAGTGCCAACGGAGCGTTCCACTCCGCATGCTGCAGGACAAACTGCCTCAAGCTATTCTCGCTGATTTGGCGACCGTTAGCCAGACGCGGGACTTGGACCAACGCCGCCGCCAAGCTGATATGCGGGTCGAGCCCCGAACCGGAGGCCGCAACCAAATCGGCGGGGACGGCCGACTCCTTGGGCAGAGCGAGCCGGCTCACGATTTCCTCGGCACGCTTGCGCAGCAACGGGTTGCGCGGCGACAGGTTGCTGCCTCCGGCCGCAGACGCATCGTAACCGACGGCGGAAGGACGCGGCCAGAAATACTCCGGGCGCTGGAACGCCTGGGCGACCAAGCGTGAACCCACCGGCACGCCGAGCCGGCCTTCGATTGGCGAACCCAGACGCTGCTGGGGCACCGCCAGCATGGCAAACGCCAGAATAACCGCAGGATAGACCACACAGCAGATCAACACGGTGGCAATCACCAGACGCACGGCAGTTGCGAATTCGCGAATCATGTTCCAGTTCCTTCAGCGACACGGGACCGTCGGCCATCTAGCACCGTTCGAGAAATAACTGTCCGATTTCTGCGTGGCGTAAGCTTCCAGCTTG
>ERZ795059.4515-NODE-4515-length-13008-cov-5.316606_pt1 | contig 13008 bp, 6 predicted proteins | sample MGYA00375143_ERZ795059 | MGnify/ENA primary metagenome ERZ795059 (study PRJEB30188, sample SAMN05720168) | activated sludge metagenome | isolation source: Anaerobic digester | place: USA | collected 2015-01-07 ... | reverse complement strand
GTCGACGAAGAAGATCACCTTGTCCTGGGCCGTCCAGAGACGGGAGAAGTCGGTCTTGAGAATATCCTGCTCCAGGAGTGTCACGCGAGAGAGATCCGCAGGCAGGAACTCCATCGTCTCGCGAAGCGTCTGGAAACTCAGGTCCACCGCGTAGATCCGCGTCCGCTTCGTCGAACCGATCCAGGTCCTCAGGGACAGCCCGCCCAGCGTACCCAGCTCGACGATAACGGACGGATCGAGCTGCCTGGCGAGGGAAGCGAGCGACGACATCGTCCGAGCCGACTGATCCCGGTAGTAGAGCCGGTTCTCCCGGCGGGCCATGACATCGATCATCTGCTGAAAGGGTTCCTGACGGTCGATCGATACGGTGGGCGTGGAGACCTGTTCCGCGGTGAGAACGCGGCGATGGCGGGCGGGCGCGACGCGACGTTTCGCCGCGATGCTTCGCGCCACGCGGGGTTTGGATTGCTCCAGGATCTCGTGGTAGATCCGCAGAACCTTGCGGCCGCCCTTGTCGATGTCGAACCGGTCTCGAAACTCGACGACGTTGCGCTTCAGTGACGTCACGTCCAGGGCGTTCAGGATGCCAGGCACGTTCTCCATGTCGCGCTCCTGCAAGACCACCCCGATGTTGTTCCGCTCGACCAGCCCGGCCATGTAGCGGTTGTACCCGTCGATCACGATGGGCAGGCCGGCCCTCAGATAGCTGAGAAACTTGTAGGCCATGAAGTAGTTGTAGTCCACGCCCTCCATGTCCCTGGGCCGCAGGAACGTGGCGCCGTAGTCGTACTCGGAGATCCTCCGGACGAATTCCTCCAGCGGCAGCGGCGCGCAGGGATGGATGTTCACGAACCCGTGCCTGCGAATCAGTTCCTTCAACGGGTCGTTCTCGCCCCTGGCGCCGGCGTAGGGGTTGTTGTAGATGTAGACGTGCAGATTCTCCCGGGCGTAGTACGGCGCGACGGTCATGAAGGCCTTGTAGTACAGGTCGTCGGGATTCGTCGAAGCGAGCATACAGCCGCCGTAGACCAGACGGATCAGCCCGTCCGTGGACGAAGGCCCGCTGTAGACCGGCTGCTGGAGGTACTCCGTCACCGAGACGATGGAGGCCTGACTGTCGTATTTCTCCGCCAGTCGAGTCGAGGTCTCCTCGGAACAGAGGTGGATCACGTGATCGTAGCTCTTGATGAAATGCTCCTCGGCGGACCGAACCTGCGGCCCGGTGCTGTGCGTCTTGTGGAAGTACGCATCAGGCAGGAATCCGAGAACCTCGTAGAAGTCGACGACCACCCGCTTCGGATCGGGGATGTAAGGAGACAACGGCAGCGCCTGGATCCCCCATCCCACGTTCAGGTGCACGACAGACGGGTCGACGATCTCGAAGATCAGCGGCCACAGGTAGAGGAACGGCTCGATGACGACCTCGTCGAACCCCTTGTCGATCAAAGGTCCAGGCGACAGGCCGATGCCTCGGAGCTGGTCGTCCTGGCGACGCACCGCCGCGGCCATGATGGCGACGGTGTGAATCTCGCGGTACAAGGGATACAGGACAACGTCGTGGCCGTCGAAGCGATGGCGGATCTCCCGAACCGGATCGAACCGCCTCAGATCGATGAACTTCTCGCGATAGTCGCTGGCCAGGCAGTTCTGCTCCGCCCCTGCCGGCATCCGACCTGAAAGGCTGAAGATCGTGACTTCGACCTCGCCGGCCCGACTTGCCGGGTAGACCGCGTGCTGCCCGAACACGCCGGGATCCAGCTTCGCCAGCAGATCGCCCTCGACGACGAATCCCCTGAGCCCTTGCGGCGAGACGTCTTTGAGCAACTGCGCCGCCGCGTGCAGACTCAGGACATCGTCCAGATACAGGACGAAGGGTTTGCCGGAGAGTCCCCCGAGCATTTGCGCCGCCCGCTGAGCCATGCGATCCACGTGGTACAGACAGGACCAGTCCGCCTGCTTCTTCCGCACGTATTCCTTGTCCAACGACGGTCCGGCCTGTCCGATCTTTGCCTCCAGGTATCGCGTGTACTCCTGTTCGGAGAGATACTTGCGATCATCCAGAGACAACGTCTCGGCCTCGCACGGCGGGAGGGTGGCGGCCGGCGAGGCAGGGCAAATCCGTGAGTTGGCCGGGACGCTTGCCTCGGAACGAGTCTTGGCCCCCCCCTCCTGGAGCATGCGATCGTACATGGCGGCCACCTTCGCGCCACCCTTGGCCAGAGCCCACGTGGATCGGAAGCGAACGACATTCTCCTTCAACGCGCACAGGTCCTGCTTTGCGAGGAGCTCCGACATTCTCGGGGCGTCTTCGTATTCGTAGATCACGCCGATTCCATGTCGGTCGACGAGGTCGGCCATCATCGTCTGGTCGGCCGGCACGATCACAGGCAGGCCGGCCCGCAGGTAGGCGATGAACTTGAAGGGCAGAATGTGCGGGTACACGCAAGGCCGCGTGTCGCTGAGAATGAAGATCCCGTAGTCATACTCAGAGATCTTCCGGACCCACTCGTCTTCCTCCAGCGGCGTGCAGGCGTGGACGTTCGTCAGACCCTGGGCCCGGATCAGTTCTTCCACCGCCTGGGGCCGCCCGAACCCATACAGATAAGGCGACGGATAGATGTACAGGTGCAGATTGTCCTTGGCGAAGAAATCCACCATCGACTCGAACCGGCGGTAGAACACCGATTCCCTATCGGCGGCGTCTTGAATGATGATCCCGCCGTAGACGAGCCTCAGATCGTTCGTCGGGGGGCGGATCCGCGAGTAGACGGGGTCCTTCACATACTCGACGAGCGACACGACGTCATCCTGCGGATAGCGTTTCCTCAGGTCGCCTGTGACCCGCTCGGCGCACCGATGGACGAAATGCCGGAAGCCCGTCCAGAGGTACCTCTCCGATGCGCGAGTCAGCGCCAGCGGCTCAGGGTGATTCGCGTCGAGAATCTCGTCGGGGATGAAATCCAGCACGTCGTAGAAATCCACGATGGCCCGGTTCGCGTCGGGAACCGACGCCATGAACGGGACTCCCTGAGTCCCCCATCCCACGTTCACGTGAATCAGGTCGGGCTTGAGCGTCCGGAAGACGAGCGGCCACAGGTACGCGTAGGGTTCGAGGATGACGTGCCGGTAGCCGCCGGGCTGGATCTTCGGATCGGTGGTCAGTCCCACCGTGACGTACCGGTCCGAGACCGCTTCGGCGATCGCCTCGAAGGTCTTGACCTTGCGATAGTCCGCATAGAGAACGATGCGACGGTCCGCATGTTTGCGCCGGATCTCCTCGGCGGGCGCCAGCCGGGACATGTCGATGAAGCAGTCCTCGAAGTCGTTCCCCAGGTCGCGCCCGTTGTCCCGGAACGGGTGCGAGTTGGACAGCGTCAGGACCACAGCGTTCTCCGAATCCCGCCAGTCGCTCGCCCGGTACGCCGCCAGGGGCGAGAACCACTCCGCCTTGACAGCCGGCCACAGTTCGTCGGCGATCAGGAAACCGCGGAACACCCGGGCGTCGAACCGATACGCCTGGGCCAGGGCGTGCATGACCTGCACGTCGGACTCGCAGCTCAGATAGAGCAGGTTCGGGCGCTTCTCGGAGGCCAGCATTTCGATCACCCGCTGCACGCCCCGATAGGCCCGGTATTGCTGACGCCAGGCCTCGAACATGCCCTTGACGTGCTCCCGAATCAGGGGATCGGTCAGAGCGCCGATGCGCTCGTTGAGGAAATCCCGGTAGCCGGCATCCGAAAGAAAACTCATCCATTCACCTCTGAGCCCGGAGGGCCCGACATTCCATTGTCACAGCGACTCTCAGAAGACCAGACTGTCCCGCGTCGCCTTGCGGATGCGATTGATCTCCTCGACCGTCGTGCCCCAGATCTCGCAGACCCGGCCAATCCGATCGGGCGAGAAGTTGATCCGATCCCACTCGTAGACCCGCAGGGTGGACACGTCCTTGGGCGTCCATTCCTTCGAGAGGATCTGCCCGTAGCGCCAGTCGACGCTCGTGTGCCCGTCCGCTCCGCCGAGCACGCCCATCTCTTTGGCCATCTCGTACATGCGCGTGCCGTGCAGCGGGACCGCAACGTAGAACTTCACGTAGTCCGCCCGACACGCCTCGGCGAACCGCACCGTCTGGCGGATCTCCTCCCACGTCTCCCCGGGCAGGCCGATGATGAAGTTGGCGGCCACCCAGATCCCCCGCTGGTGAATCCGGTCGATCTTGTCCGGGATCTGGTCGATGCGATCGATCGGCTTGTTGACGATATCGTGGAGCACCCGCTCGACGCCCGACTCCAGCGCGACCGTGACGCCGACGCAGCCGGACTGCTGCATCAGATCCAGGAACTCCTCGTCGAGCACCCAGATCGCGGCCCCCGCCGCCTGCCACTTGATGTCCACCTTCTCGCGGACCATCAGACGCAGGAACTCTTTCATCGCCTTGACCGGCACGAAGAAGTTGTCGTCGAAAAACGTGATCGAACGGATGCCGTACCGCTCCTTGACGAACCGGATCTCCTTGACCACGTCGGCCGGATCGCGGACGCGGGCCTGGCGGCCCGAGATGCTGGCCACCTGACAGAACGAGCAGTGGTAGGGACAGCCCCGCGAGATCAGCATCGCCATGCCGGGCAATTCGGGGAATCGATTCGCCCCCTGCCGGGCGTCCGTCTCGCAGTATTTCTGGAAATCGATCAGGTCGTAGGCGGGCCACGGAAGCGCCGCGAGATCCTCCACCACGGCCTTTTCCTGAGCCACGATTCTGTCGCCCTCCCGGTAGACCAGGCCCGAGGTCGGCAGCGGCCCCTTGCCCTGAAGGTGGAGCAGCAGCTCGCGCAGCACGTGTTCGCCTTCGCCGCGGCAGCAATAGTCAATCGTCGAATGGCCGAGCACCTCGTCGTAGTGCAAGGTCACGTGCACGCCGCCGGCGATCACGACGATCGAAGGATCGACGTCCTTGACGATGTCGGCCGCCTGGTAGAGGATCGGCGCGTATTCGGTCGTCAGCAGGGAGACGCCCACGTAGTCCGGCTGTCGCACCGCGATCGCCTCGCGGAACCGCTCCGGCGACAGGTTGTCCACGTTGGCGTCGAGGATCTCCACGTCGACCACGTCGCGGACCACCGCCGCGATCACCGCCAGCGTGCGAGGATCGAGCCGCCACGTGGTGACGATGTCGTCCTTCAGCCAACGCTGGTTGGGGTACACCAGAACGAGTTTCTTCTTCATAGCGGCCAACTCAGCACCGACTCCGTTGTATGGCAGGGACAAACTGGTTCTTCTTCGCCCGCCCGTCGACCGGGGCGTACCGGTCGAACAGAGCGCACACGTGCCGGGCGAAGAGCACGCCGAGATCCGTGGCCCGGAACCCGCCGTCGGTCCGCTCCACCAGGCCGTCGTCGACGAACGGCTCCAGGCCGGCCAACTCGCCGGCGAAATAGGACCGGCAATCGATCCCGAACCGCTCGTCGATCTCGCCGAACTCGACGGACATGTATGCGAGGAACCGCGAGATGACGGCCCATCGAATCTTGTCGTCGCCGGTCATGCGGTATCCGCGCAGCAAGGGAAGCCTGCCGGCGTGAACGGCCTGGCGGTACTCGTCCATGGAGTAGGTGTTGTGGGCGTAGCAATCTCCGAATCCGGAGATGCTGGTCGGCCCCAGTCCGATCAGGTGCGGCGTGCGTCCCGCGGTGTATCCCATGAAATGGCGAAGCAGCGTGCCGGCGCGTTTGGCCCTCGTCAGGTCGTCCGTCGGCCGGGAGAAGTGGTCGATGCCGATGAACTCGTATCCGTTCCGCACGAACGCCTCGGCCGCATCGGCGAAAATGAGGGCCTTCTCCACCGTCCCAGGCAGGTCTTCGCTGCGGATCGGCCCCTGGTTGGGGTACATCTCGGGCATGTGGAAGTAGCTGTAGATCGCGGCCCGCGCAGGCGAGAGGTCGACCACCTTCGCGATCGTCTCGCGGAAGGTCCCTCGCGTTTGAAGGGGCAATCCGTACATCAGGTCGAAGTTGATGCTCCGGAAGCTCCGGCGAACCTCGGGCGTCATCAGCGAGGCGATCAGCTCGGGCGACTGCACCCTGCCGATAGCCCGCTGAACCTGCTCATCGAAATCCTGGATTCCGAACGAGAGCCGATTGATGCCCAGATCGCGACAGGCCAGCAGCTTGTCGCTGGTGACGGTGATCGCGTCGGTCTCCAGGGTGAACTCGTCGAGCGACTCCACGTTCCCCAGCGGCCTCAAATGCTCGATGAGCGTCCGAAGCTGGTCGAGTTCCAGATACGACGGCGAGCCCCCGCCGAAGTGGATTTCCCGAACGTTCGGCTCGGCCCCGAGTTCGTCGAACAGGCCGCGAAGAAGCCGGATCTCGTCGAAAAGAACCTGGAGGAACTCGTCCATCTTCTCCCGGCTTCGAGTCACCTCGGCGAAACAGAAGCAGAACCGGCACCGCCTCTTGCAGAACGGGATGTGCAGATACAGCGACAGCGGCACGTGCGGATCGCGGGCCAGCAGTTCCTTCAGGCCGCGGCGAAAATCCTCCGGACCGAAGTCGCCGGTCCATTGCCGACCCGTCGGATAGCTCGTGTAATAGGGCCCCGGGACGCTGTACTTTTCGATCAGTTCCGGCGTCAGCGAGGCGAATCGGGTCTCCATCTGGGCTCCTTGTCTGGTCACGAGGCCGCCACCTCCTCCTCGGCGGGCATGTCTTCGCTCGCCCCCGGGCCCGCGGTTCTCATCATGGGGAACACCTTGCGGTCGTCCGCGTCGCGCAGCTCGTTGAACGCCGGCACGCCGCGAACGTCGAAATGCCCCGCGAGATACTTCTTCGGATCGCCCCGGGAGGGGTGCGGGTCCACGACGCGATAGGTCGCCGGGTGCCTCGTGAGTGCGCACTCGGACAGGTGGAATGCGAATCCGAAGTACTCCACCCAATTGTATTCCAGCCGGACCGTGTCGGACGATGGACCGTCCGGATGCGCCATGACCGCGCTCTGGAATCGGAACAGATCGCGAAGCTCATCCATGTCGACCGTTTGACACTGGTCGGTCAGATGCGAGACGACGAGGGAGAAGAACTCGCGATAGAACTTCTGTTTCTGCATCATCAGGTCCAGGAAAGTGCCCTCGGGCGGATCGAACGGAACGCCGCCGAAGGCGTCGGGCTCGATCAGGTGGGACGCCCCTTCGCTCTGGACCTTCTCCGCGGTCTGCTTGAGCTTGCGGAAGGACTCCCGCAGGATGGGGAAGTTCCCCTGGATCGCATGGTTCCACATGTACGCGACTAGGTCGGTGATGCGGATTCCGTGCCTGCGTTTGAGGTACTGCAGGATGAAGAAAGCCAGCCGGCTGTCGTGGAGCGCCAGCGTGCAGTAGGCCAACACGAAGGAGTCGCGCCAGTCGGGCCGGGGCATGGCCTTGGTGCCGGTGACGATCTCCACCTGCTCCTCGATCCGCTCGAATTCCTTGTTCTTGGTGTAGCGGTTCCACACCATCGCCGATTCGATGCCGTACTCCTGGCGATACTGCCTGGAGGCCAGCGCCGTGTTGGGGAACAGCAGACAAGGGTAGATGTAGAGCTGGTCGTAAACGCTGTGGCTGAGCGATTCCTCGATCCCGGCCAGGAGGCTCTCCTTCGTCTCCAGAGGCAGGCCCAGAATCAGCTCCGTGTACGAGAACAGGCGTTTGCGATGGTAGACCTTGCGAATCTCCTCGTAGTCGCTCTTCCGGATGTTCAGGCGGTTCACCGCCCGGAGCACGTCCTCGTTCAGGCTTTGCAGCGAGAGCGTGACGCGGTAGCCAATTCCACACCGGCTGAAGAGATCCGCGATCTGCAGGACGTTCTCATGCGAGTTCTTGACCCAGCTCACCGAGACGAAGTTGGGCACGCCGTAGGTCCGCTTGCACTCGGCCAGCAGACGCGCGACGTCGAGATCCCGCCGGCGGATGCCGAAGTTGGCGTCCGACATGGCGATGTAGCGGATTCCGTTGCGTCCGATCCATTCCACCTCCGCGCGGACCTGTTCCATCGGCTTCTCGCGAATCCGATGAGAAGGCAGATTCCCCCAGGTGCAGTAGGCGCACCGATAGGGACAGCCCCGATTGGTCTCCCAGATGATCCCGGAGAACTCCTCGGCGCATTTCGAATAGATCGAGTCGAACGTCCCGTCGAGATACGGCGAGGGCAGGGCTTCCATGGAGGGGAGCTTCTCCGGTCCGGTTCGTCGGATCTGGCCGCTGGCCCGGTCATGAATGATGATCCCGGGCACGTCGTCGAACGGACGCTTCTCCAGATGACGCCGGCACAGAGTGGCGAAGACCTCTTCCCCCTCTCCGCAGGCGATCACATCGATGAAGGGATTGTCTCGAATGAAGGGCTCGGAGAAGTCGGGGTCCTTCGGAATGGATGGCCCGCCCAGCACGATCAGCGCGTTCGGGAACCGCTCGCGCACGGCCCGTGCCGCCTGGAGACTGGCCGAGACATTCCAGAGAAAACAGGAAAAACCGATCACGGCCACGTCCTGCAACTGCCAGGCGAATTCCGCCGGGTTGCGGGGACGCCGGAAGATGATCTCCGGCAGATCGAACGCATTGGGAATGACCTCGTCGACCAGCAGCCGCGAATAGAGCTGGCCCGCCGCCAGCGGCAGCAGATTGATGCTGGCGCCGGTGCCGAACTGAACAACATAGATCCTTTGCCTCGTCATGCGAGTCCTTCGCACCCTTCCATCAGTGTTCCACCGCGTATTGCCGCTCCGGCAGCGCCGGCGGCATGCAACGATTCCAGATGTCCGCCAGGCGACCCTGTACTTGGCATGGTCTCCCAGGGATCTTCTTCAGCAGTTCGTCCAGGCCGAACCGGGCAAATCGGTGCTGCCAGTTCGGCGAGCTGTCTACAATAGTTCTCGCGGCCTCCACGAGTTCCCGGCCGCACGCGGGCACGTCCATGAGGATTCGGCCCAGCCCTGCGAACAGGAGCATGTAGGGATTCTTCGGATAGGCCACGCGGACGGCGTCCAGCCAGGCGACGAACTTCTCCGGCCGGCCGCCGGGCTTCAAGTTCTTGTTGCCGATGTAGTTGCCCAGGAGATTGAACGTCAGCCAGACGTTCTTGACCATCGCCCGCGACGGGACGACGTCGCCCGGGATTGAGAAGACCGCCGGCCCCAGAGGCAGACTCCGGTCGTCCTGGATCTCGCGGGTGGCGCTGTCCTTGCCGGGGATGAAGTCGGTCGCGCCGGCGCCGTCGGTCTTGAGATTCTCCGCGACCGCGGTCGGCTTGCTCGTGAACTGAAAGACCGTGAACGAGGACCAGTCCAGGTTCAGCCGGACCGAGAAGGCGAAGGTCTCCAGCATCTGGGCGAACGTCTCCTCGCCGAACAGGCCGATGATGTAGTTGCCGCCGACGAACAGCTCCGGATAGTCCTGGAGCATGTCCGCGACCGCCGCGAACGATTCGAGCGAGCCGGGCTTTCGGATCCGCCGGAGCATCTGGGCGTTGCCCGACTCCACGCCGACCTTGAAGCCCAGGCAGCCGGAATCCCGCATCAAGTCCAGCAAGTCCCGCGTGATCGAGTGGGTCATCAGGCCGTTGTTGGCGGCCCATGTGATGCCGTACTGTCTACGCAGATCGACGAGCGACTTCAGGAGCCTGGTCACCGCGGGGCGATCGGCCAGAAGGTCGTCGTCCAAGACTTCGAAATGCCGCACGAACCGCTGCTCGACGAGGTAGCGAATCTCTTCGACCAGCTCATCCACCGGATGGGTGCGGACCCCCTTGCCCATGAACGGCCGGACGCCGCAGAATCTGCAGTTGCCCCGGCACCCCCGGCTCAACTGAAACACGCCGTAGATCGTGTCCTGTCCCGCCATGCGGGAATAGGGATTGAGGCTCCCCACCCGGCAGTATTGCTCCACGTCCACCGCGGAATAGGACGCGACCAGGTTCCCCTTGAGTTCGACGCTGTCGCACCTGCCGGCGGTCTTCAGCACCCGCCCCTCCGACAGGAACGAGATGCCCGAGACCGGCTCGGACGCATCGCCTCGGTCCTCGTAGACATCGAGCAGGTGGTTGAGTCGATCCTCGCCCTCCCCTTCGACTGCGAAGTGGCACAGGCCTTCCTTGAGATATCGATCCATCTCGTTCGTCGCGGTCGGCCCGCCGATCAGGACCATCTGCTCGCCTCGCGCCGTCACATGGCGCAGGATCGCAGTCAGAGGATGATTCGTCGCGAACAGATCCGTGTACACGGTCAGACAGGTCACGCCGACCATGCTCGGGCGGAAGGTATCGAGCTGCTCATCCAGGGCGTCGAGCCATCTCTCCGGATCGAAGCGCCCCTGCTCGGCGATCCGCCGGAGCACGTGGAGGTTGAGGTCGAGAATCCGGACCTCGATATCCCGGCCGGACAGAGACTCGGCCAGTCGCTGAAGTCCCGTAGGCGGATAGGCGTAGTAGCCGCGGTTGCGGATCACCTCGGGATTGATCGTCTCGAAGAGAAACTGCGGCGCCTGAACCAGGAGCAGCCGCCGGCCCGGGCCAAACCGCTCCCGAAGCGACGCGGCGTACCGTCGCAAGGCTTCATTCACATCCAGACTGTCTTGTGGCTCGGTCATCTCGATTCACGCAACCGCGTAGGTCTTTCCTTCCCCGGCGTCGATCGGCACCAGGCAGCCGCCCATCATGCCGGCCGCGTCGGAACACAGAAAAGCGATCAGAGGCACCAGTTCCTCGGCCTCGGCCAGCCGGCCCCGCGGCAGCCGCTCGGCGATGAACCGCTCGACCACCTCGGGCTTGTTGGCCTTGAGCCTCTGCCAGGAGTTGCCGGGGGCCTTGAAGCCGCCGGGCAAGATCCCGGTGACCACGACGCCGTGGGCGGCCAAATGATTGCCCAGGCTTCGCACGTAAGCCGCCAGTCCGGCCTTGACCGTGTTGTATCCCACGGAGGCCACGGCGTCCGTGGACGCAACCGAGCCCACATGCACGAGGTTGCCCTTGCCTCGCTCCATCATGGCCGGGGCGACGAGACGATTGATTTCGGCCGCCGCAGCCACGTTGAGAGAGAAGAGCTTCTCCACATCGCCCCTGGAGATCAGCGGCTCGCGCAGCCCAAGCCCGCCTCCGGCCACGTGCAATACGACGTCGATCGGACCCAGAAACGCCGAGGCTTCCTGCACCGCTCCTTCCAACGCCGTCGCGTCGGTGAGATCGACCGCAACAGCCAGATGCTGCGCAGCGTGGGTGCACGAAGATCTCACCTCCTCCAAAGCATCCTTCGAGCGGGCCATCAGCACGAGCCTGCCCCCCTGCTCCGCAAACGCCCGGGCGCAGACGGACCCCAGCCCCCGGGAGGCCCCGGTGATGAGAATCCGTTTGCCCTGCAGCGAGAACATCAAACTCACCTCATACGAACATCACGTGATCCGGGTCCGTGTCCAGGTACTCCAGGATCATCTTGTTCTTGTCGTTCACGACACAATGGTGGCAGCAGTGCTTGCGTGGATCGATGCGGAAGAACTGCGACTTGTCCGCCAGCCACGCGTCGCGGAATCGCCGATCGCGAATCGAGCAGATCAGTCCCTCGTCCAGGTTGTACGCCTTGTCGTGGCACGAATAGACGTTGAGATCCGCGCCGATGACCGGGTTGATCTGGATGTACGGGCACCAGCCGTAGGACTTGCGGAACGTGGTCAGTTGCTCGCCATAGCCGTTGAAGACCTCGAAACGGTCGCTCGCGAAATGCGCGAGGGCCCGCTCCACCTGCTCGCCCACCGATGCGAAGTACGGCCTGTGATAGTCGTTGCACTCGGCGCCGTCGTTGCTCACGATACACGGCGACACCTTGACGCTGTCGGCGCCGGCGTTTCTGATCCGACCGATCATCTCATACACATGCGGCGCGTTGTCTTTATCCACGATGATGACGACGCCCAGGTAGCAGGAACCGCCAAGCTTGCGGAATCCCTCCAGGTTGCCCATGACCTTGGCGAACTCCTTTTCGGAGACGCCGCGATACCGGGCGTAGCTCGCGCCGTCCCAGCCGTCCATGGAGACGCGAATCCACGTCCCCCTGGCCGCGAACAGCTCCGCGATCCGGCCTTTCAGACCCGAGCCGTTGGTCAGCGTCGCGAATCGAATGCCCTTGTCCGCCAGCCTCTCGACCGTCTCGGCCAGGTGCGGATAGCACAGGGGCTCTCCTCCGCCGCTGAAGGTCACGGCCTTGACGCCCATTGCCGCGAAGTCCTCCACGATCTCCAGCATCTTCTCGCGGGGGATCTGGTCCTTCGCGGCCATGTCCTTGCCCAGTTGAATGTTCTCCTTGCGATAGGCGCAGTACCAGCAGTTGTGGCTGCAGACGTTCGTCGGCTTGACGCGCACGTGCAGCGGGGGCAGGATCGTCGGCACACTCGCGGGCAGCGAATCGACCTTGTCCTTGTAGTGGAACACCTTCATTTTCGTGTACAGCAAACCCATGCGCGTCGATCCCTCTTCAGCCTCGAACCAGATTCAAGGATTCGGCCGTCGTAAATGCGTAGTCGCCCGTGTAGCCCGTCTCGCGGAAGACCTCCAGCCATTCGTCCACGTGCAAAATGGTCGTCCCGAGCAGGGTCCATTCCTCCAGAAGCTCCCGGCCTTCGCGGGTCTTGTAGGCCCCGAGGGTTACGAAGCTCCGACCTTTGCCCACCCGCTGAATCTCGCGAAGGGCCTGCATCACCCCTCCCAGATTGAGCATGTAGATGGCGGCGTAGGCCATCACGAAATCAAACTGCCCATCCGCAAACGGCAGCTTCTCATAGGGCGCCAGGACGAGATCGCCCTTCACCGACTCCATCGCGTGCTCGATGGGGTAGGGATGATTCTCGACGCCTTTGACTCGGATGCCGGGAAGAGCCTGCGTTACACTTCCTTCAAAAAACCGTCCGTCACTCTCTTCATGGGAGAAGTCCAGATGGAGAACAACTTTCAGATCAATTACTTCAATCCTTTGACTTTCGCCGGCAATGCGAGTGCGCTG
>ERZ795059.4514-NODE-4514-length-13008-cov-5.538562_pt1 | contig 13008 bp, 13 predicted proteins | sample MGYA00375143_ERZ795059 | MGnify/ENA primary metagenome ERZ795059 (study PRJEB30188, sample SAMN05720168) | activated sludge metagenome | isolation source: Anaerobic digester | place: USA | collected 2015-01-07 ... | reverse complement strand
TCAGACGGCGATTATTCTGATCCAAGACCCGGTTCACAAGTTCCCGAGCTTTTGGAATATTACCCAAACAACGACCCGAGACCCGGTTCACAAGTTCCTGAGTTATTAGAATCATACCCCAACAATGACCCAAGGCCGGGTTCGCAAGTCCCGGAGTTGTTGGAATATTACCCAAACAACGATCCAAGACCCGGTTCACAAGTACCGGATTTATCAGATGGAGACTATTCTGACCCAAGACCCGGATCGCAGGTGCCGGAAATGTCAGATGGTAATTATTTTAATGATGTGCCGGAGTTACCGGAAATTCCCGAACATGACGGAGGAAATATCTTGGATCAAATCAATGAAATAGAACAACAGATAATCACAGAAATTAATAATTTGAAATCTCTATGCGATGAAGACGAAGTGATTTCAGATAGTTGTCCGGAAGCTTGTAAAAAATATTCCGACTGCGCGCGTTATGCCGAGGACGAAACCGAGGAAGATATCCAAGATGCTTACGATAGTTGTATGGAAGAATGTGTAAATTGGTCAAAAGAAACCGTGATTTGTATCAATAAAAAACCGATTAAAAAACCGCTGGATTGTCGAGATCTTTCTTTCTGCGCTTTGCCGGAGTATGGTGGACCAGGGTGGAAGTTTTAAGAGTAATTGATATTTTATTAACACTACGACGTTGACATATCTTATAAATATGTTATAATTTAGCACACATAACTACCGTTTGGGTCGGTAGTTCAACTGGTTAGAGCACCGCCCTGTCACGGCGGAAGTTGCGGGTTCGAGTCCCGTCCGACCCGCCATCCCGCCCTTAAATAAGGGCGGGATTATTTTTGACAAAATAAAAAAAGACGACCGATAGGCCGTCTAAAAGAACTTATTTTTTCAGTTTTTTGATAGCTTCAACTACCTGGCGTGCTTTTTTGCTCGGTTTTTTTCCAAACAATGTAAAAGCCTTTATCGGCCCAGAGTTTTTGTCCCTGTTCCAAATACGGAACTTGATGAAACTCTGATACTTTTTGACAAATACATTAATTACCGAATAGGGGACACGAAAACAATCGTGTTTTTTACCCTTGGCATCTTCAAGCCTTGGCATCAGATCAACCTTTAAAGCGGTAGAATTGAGATAGTCCGCAATCGCTTCATTGGTTTGAGGGTTAAGCGGCTCAATAAACCATTCAAAAACTTTGTTACTCATCTTGTTCTCCTTTACAAAAGTTTTTCAACAAAAAAGGTCACGAAGTGTTCGGTATATAAGAATTGAATTGAAGGAGGGGGCAATTCAATCTCAATACCAAACACATTTGTGACCTCTTTTGGTGCTATTTTGAATTTTCAAGGTTATATCAACTTATCAGATAATCCCGGGTTTGTCAAGTTTGTTCTTGGGGATAAAATCCGCTATTATTTTACGGCTTTTATCACTTCATCAAAGATTTTTTTATAATCTTTGGCCAATTCAACCAATACTTTACGATTCAATTTGATATTCTTTTTGTTGAGTTCTCCGATAAGTTTGCTATAAGTAGTGCCTGCTTGACGAGCTGCGGCGTTGATGGAGATATTCCAGTTTTGACGAAATTGACGTTTTTTGGCACGACGAGAAGCAAAAGCGTGTTGACCGGCTTTCATTTTTGCCACTTTGGCCAATTTGATTTTGCTTTTTCTTCCCCAGCGGAAACCCTTGGTGTGTTTGAGTAGATTAGTGCGTCTTTTGTTATGCATCAGACCTCTTTTGACTCTGGTCATATTATATTACAATTTAAAATTATTATTTATTTCACAATGCTGGCGGAAATGTGTTTGGCATAAGAATCAGCCATCACCAAGTCGCGTCTTTTGTTACGATTTTCTTTGCCGGTTTCACGAGCGTTAAAATGGCCTTGGCCGGCGACTCTTTTTAGAATTTTGCCATTTTTGGTTACTTTGAACCTTTTGGCAATAGCTTTTACGGTTTTTAGTTTTGACATATTATATTTAATAAAAGCGGGCTAAGAATAAAATATTGCTTAATTTTACGGGGCTTAGAAAGTAATATTTTATAACGCTTTTTGTTTATAAATTAAATTTTAAAAATTATTGCGGTTACCGATCTACCTTGACGTTCCGGCTCCTGATCGTATTTTATCGGTGTTTGAACGTTGACTTCGGAAATGAATTTTTTCAATAGTTCAAAAGCCAAAGCGCCTTGCTGCATCTCGCGTCCTTTTAAGATAACTTCCACTTTTACCTTGTCGCCGTTGTCCAAAAATTCCAAAGTTTGTTTTTTGCGGATTTCCAAATCATGAGTGCCGATGCGGATAGATAGGCGCACGCCTTTGGTTTTGGTTTCTTTTTGATGAGCTTTTTTGATACGAGCGGCTTTTTCTTGTTGATATTGAAATTGACCGAAATCCATTATCTTACAAACCGGAGGGTTAGCCTTGGGGTTTATCTCTACCAAGTCCATTTCTTGTTCTTGAGCCGCGCGAATAGCTTCACCTGTTTTCATCACACCCAAATTGTTGTTTTCGTTATCCAAAACACGCACTTCCGGTGCGATAATTTTTTCATTGAAAAAATATTTCTTTTCATTAATTTCAGGTTTTCTTTTTTTGTGTGAGATGCGCATAAACCAAGTTATAAAGTTTATAAAGTTATAAAGTTTATAAAGTTATTTCTTAAAAACTTTACGAACCTTATGAACTTTTTACTAGTCGTTGTAAAACGACTGTGGGATGCTAAGCGTCCCGATTACGACGCTAAGCGTCGTGGAGATGGCGAGAGTCGAACTCGCGTCCAAAAAGTTTTTAACAAACCCTCTACATACATAGTCAACTTATTATTTGTCGGCGATAAAATATTAAATTGACGAAATTTTTATCGCTTAGCCGAAAGTCTTTCGAAATTATTTGTTCGGCGACAAATGATTTCTACGCGAAGTAAGTGACACCGTAACCGACTACTTCGTCTTATCGGCACGATGGCGCATGAAACCTAAAATTAGGCCATGGCAGGCGCAAAGCTCATCGCATTAGCGAATGTTGCTCTGGCTTTTGAAAATAAGTTGGCACTTATTTGTTCGCATTTGGTTTTTAACGAGGCTAAATGCCGCCCCGGTATGCCAGCTTGTCAAGGAACTTTTGTCGAAACCAAACATCCCCAAGTTTGAATGTCAAATTTCCAATTTCCAATTTCAAAATATTTTGATATTTGTCATTGATTTGACATTGGATATTTGAAATTTGAAATTTTTACTTATTCTTCATCGCTCTCCTCATATCTCGTTCAGCATCTTTTTTCTTGATGCTTTCTCTTTTATCAAAAAGTTGCTTGCCTTGAGCTACGGCAATTTCAATTTTAACTAAGCGGTTTTTAGTATACACGGAAAGCGGGACGATTGTCAAGCCCTTTTCTGCGAATTTTCCCTGTAAATAGCGAAGTTCTTTCTTATGAAGTAAAATTTCTCTACTACGAGTCGGATCATATTCATCCAGTTTACCCGCCTGTTTATATTTACTTATTGTTGCGTTGGTTAAATAGGCTTTGTTGTTATGAAAAGTGATAAATGACCCTTTGAGAGAAATTTGGCCTGCTTTAGCTGATTTTACCTCGTGTCCGAGCAATACCAAACCCGCCTCGTATTTCTCGAGGATTTTATAATCAAAAAAAGCTTTTTTGTTATCAGCTAAATGGGGCATATATTTATATAGGGTAATTTTAGCATAAAAATCAATAAAAATCAAGTGTTTTATAATTCTTTTTAATATTTAAAATCTTTAAATCTTTTAAATTTTCTCGGGGCTTGATTTTTTTGCTATTTTGTGCTATAATATAGGGTATTAAATAAGCCCACATGAAAAACATATCTTTTCACCCAAAATTAGCGGCTTTTATCGATATTATCGCTAACTTAGCGATGTTTTGGGGGCTTTTTCGTCTTCATCACTGGCAAACTTTATTGGTTTGGTTTTTGATTCGCACAGTGATTTGGATTTTCTTCATTCGCTTGGTTTACTATCCCAAGGAACTTTCACGATTGCGCCATTTTATATCTTTGGCGTTTTTTAATATCGGAGTTTTATTTTCCCTTATTTTTATGGAGTGGGGGCAAGCGCTTACCCTGACCGCTCTTATTTTTATTATTTTTTCCGCTGTCAGTTTTTGGCTTCTACCGACCAGGAGCGAGCCGGGAGCTATTTTTTATGTTATCAAACCTTATCGTCGTTGGCTTTTCTTGATGGATGTTTTCGGCCTCTCTTTGCTTTGGAGCTCTCTTTATGCCGGATCGTCGTTTCAATTGATTAACTTCAATTATTTTTGGTTGGGTCTTATTGCGGTTTCTTTTTTAACCGCCTTGATTTCTTATTGGTGGTGGAAAGAATATTGGTTGGAAAATAGCGACAGACTTTGGTGGAGCGCAATAATTTTTTTCTTTATTTTTTTGGAACTATCTTTTGTTCTTTGGCTCTGGCCGTTGGGATTTTTGGTTAATGGTTTGATTTTGGCGTGGTTTTGGTATGTACTTTGGTTGATGTTTCGGTTTAATCTGAGTAAAGAGGGGATAAACTGGCGTAAACAAAATATATTTTTGATAATTAATTTGATTTTATTTATCGGATTTTTATTTTTAGTAAAATGGAAATAGATTCGAGTCCGTAAAGTCGCAAGTCCTTAAAGTCCGTCAAGTCGTGACTTTATAGACTTTATGGACATTATAGATTTTTAACTTTTATTTATGCACCCTCCACACCTACCAAATCCTTCTTGCAGTTTGTCTTTTCGTCGCCTTAGTCAAAATCTGGTGATATTTTTGTTGGCCACTATATCCGGACTTGTTGCCGGTTTGGCCGGCGGAGCTATGGCGATAGGTTGGATTTGGCTGGAATTTGGCGGAGGAAATTATTGGTTGGTTTCCCAAATAAACAATAGTAATCAAAGAATAGAAATGGAAGAAGTGATCAAAAAAGAAACTGCTCAAAAAATAATGACCGTTTATAAAAACTCTCAAAAAACAGGCGAAGTCTCTTATCTTTCATCCTCTGACAAAATAGGGGAAGCTGCTTTGGTGAGCAGTGACGGTTGGTTGGCGATGTATTTGGAAAACGAAAAGGATTTGAACTCCTTTTATCTATGGAAAGCCGTGAGTTTTGAAGGAGGTATTTATCAAGTGGAAAAAGCAGTTTATGATAAATTTACCGAGGTTGTTTATTTCAAAGTCAAAGGCACTGTTAAAAAAGACGGTCAAGAAGTCAAAAATGAACAGTTTAAAATAGTCAGTTTTGCTGATGAAGATTCTCCCGGGACGCAGGTTTTTGTTTTTCAAAACGAAGCTTGGATCTATAATTTTTTAGACTCCGGATATTTTTCAGTTGATAAACCGCATTTGGATTCCGTCCCAAAAAGATTGACTATTTTGGGAAATAAAAACATTCCTTCCGGATCATTAGTATTCAACACTCAAGGTAAGATGTTGGGCTTGGTAAATGAAAAAGGTGAGATGATAAACGGTTATTATTTAACCAGGGTTTTACCGGGAGTATTAAACAAACAGCAAATAATTTATCCGACACTTTCGATTGAAGGTTGGTTTTCCGCTGAACAAAAAATAGTTATAAACAACGAAATTCAAAAAGGTTTCTTGGTGGTAAATATTTTAAAAAATGACGCTAAATTGCAAAGAGGAGATGTAATTTTGGAAATCAATAGTCAAATTGTGGAAAACGAGAGTTTGTGGTATAATTTAAAAGGAGAAAAAGCCCGTTTGAAAGTTCTAAGACGAGGCAAAGTTTTGGAATTTGAAGCGGAAATAAAAGAAAATATTTTTAAATAATAATTTAGTTTTATTTTATGATTTCAATTATTTTGAAACATTGGAAGATGATTTTTTTCTGGGGATTGTTTTTTGCGTCTGTTAGTATCGGGGCAAGTATTTTATTTCCTCGTCAATACAGCGCCGACAGTCAAATACTTATCATTACTCGAGATCGCTACGGAGTAGATCCTTATACTCAAGCTAAAGCAGCGGAGAGAGTTGGAGAAAATTTGGCGCAAATCATGAAGACCGCGGATTTTTATAATAAAGTCATGGATTCCGCCCATACTTTTGATAAAGATTCTTGGAAAAATATTTCCACCGAACGTTTGCGTCGTAAAAATTGGCAAAAAGACGTGTTAGCCAATGTTGTTTATGGAACTTCTTTGATGAAAATCACTGTTTATCGCGATACCCCCCAAGAAGCTATTGCTTTAAGCAATGCCGTAACCCAGACTATTACCGCTCGAGGTTGGGAGTATGTCGGCGGTGACGTGGTTATCAAAGTAGTTGGTGATCCTTTGGCTTCCCGATGGTATGCCAGACCCAATTTCGTAATGAACGGAATGTTTGGTTTTCTTGTTGGTGCTTTTTTGGCCGCACTTTGGGTTATCAGATATAAAAAACACCACGTCTTCGGTTCTTAATAATATTTAAGAGCGAAAAAATATGGAGGAAACAAAAAATATAATTCAAACAAAAGATAAAATAAAAGAAGTGGTAGATCTTTTTCACACTTCTCTTTTTCTTATCCAACAAAAAATAGCGGAATTGGAAAAAGAACTGAAAGAAGAGGAAGACAAAGAAAAAATTGAAAAAATTAAAAATCGTATAAATAATATTAAAGATTTATAATATGAACTCTCTCAATATTAATCCCGAAGAGCAAGACATGGCCGTAAAATTGGGCCAAAAACTGGCTTTTTTTGTCGCCTCTTTACCACTGACTCCGGAAGAAAAAGCGGATTTGGCAAATGTTATCAAAGATTTTTCTTTGGCAGAATTGAATAAATTGGCTGAATTGGTCGATAAATTCTATATTCAAAGCAAAACCGCTGTTATCGATGAAAAATTTCAAACCGCTTTGTTAAACATAAAAAAAGAATACGAATTAAAAAATGAAAAGATAGATAAAGAATTTTTAAAAAAATTGAGCGGTTTGGAAGATGAATTAAATAAATAATATTCGCTAACCTTTTAAACATATGGCTAAAAGTCCAAGAGATGCGGGACAATTCGGTGAAAAGAAATTTTTACCGCCCGAAATCAAAAAAATAGAAGATCTTAAAAAATCTTTGCTTGATCTTGAAAAAGGGAGTGAAAAAGAAGCAATGGCCGCGGAAATAGAAAGAGAATGTTTGGTTTTGGCCAACAGAGCGGTGGATTTGATGAGTAAAGTTGAAGGAGAAAAAACCATTTCCGGCGAGCAGAGAAAAAAGAATAAAGAAAGAATTGAAAGAATAAATAATCTGATTTTGGCTATCGGAGAAGTTAAAAAAATCGCCGCAGATTTTAGAACCGGTAAAAATAAAGATTTTGGCGGGATTGATGAAGCTCTGCAAAAAGTGGTGAGTAGAGTTTCTGTTTTGGAAAGTTTGACAAATATAAATAAAATCGCAAAAACACCAAAAAAAATAGGAGAAAGTGGTTTGGAGCAATCATTTGAAGAAAATAATGACAATTTATACGGCGGCAAGGGAGAAAGAAGAATAAATAAAAGTAATAAGGTAAAAAGAGGAGAAAAAAATGATCAGTTCGTAAGCAGTGAAGATATTAGTAAAAAAGAAGAAGATAAAAAAAGAGAAAAAGAAACCGGAGAGATTATAAAAACTGAAGAGGATGACAAAAATGATAAAAAAGAAGCGCCATTGCCGGAAGCAAAAAAAGAAGAAATTATTTCAAAAAAAAGTGAAGATGAAAAAATTGCGACAAGAGAGGATGGTTTGGAAAAAAAAGAAAGTAAAAAAATCATAAATAAGGAAGAATTTAAAAAGATATTAGATGAAATCAAAACCGCTCAAGGATTGATTAATTTTTTTGATTCTGCGCCGGGCTGGATTGATGCTGAAGACGGTTTGTATAATTTTGCTGACGATAAATCTATCAAAAATAATTTAAAAAAAGTCAAAGAAGGTTTTCTTGTTGGTTTTGGTAAAGAATACAAAGCCGGTTATTTGCCGGAAATTTTAAAAAAGAAAATAGAAGAAATACGAAACTCAAAAAAGACTGTTTTGGAAAAACCAAAAAGTGAAGCCCCTAAGGAAGTGGAAGAAATAAAAAATGAAGCGCAAAAAATAGAAATCGGAGAATTTAAACAAGTATTATTGGACTATATAAATCACAATAAAGGAAAAAGTTTACCGGAGAGTTTTGTCGGATTTTCCAAAAGTTGTTTGGCTTTAGTTGAAAAATGCGAAGAAGACGGAGATTATGAAGAGGTGGCCAACGTGAAAGAAAGTTTTTATCAAGAAATAGATGCTATCGTTAAACAATTAGCCGCAGGTGAAACTGAAACACCCGCTCCTGTTTTGGAACAAAAAACCGGAGTATGGGAAAAAGTGAAAGGCTGGTTTGGAAAAGGTAAAGAAATAGCCAAAAACAAAGAAGTTCAGGATGCGGCGGCAGAGGCAACTTATAATTCCGCCACCTCTATTTTGGGTATCAAATTTGTCACTGATTTGGGACGGGCTATAGTCGGTAAAGGCGATATTGCACAATATGTAAAACAAAAATTGGAAGACAGAACTATCAGAAATAATTTTGAAGCCCTTATTCAAAGTCGACAAAGAGGAAAAGATGAAAAGTTGTCCGAGGAAGAAAGAGCCGAGGCGGCTTCAAAATTTTATGCGCAAGCAAAAAATGTTTTTCGCGCTATCAACGAATCAAAACGCATTGACCCGAAAGAAAAACAGGAGATGAAAGAAAAATTAAAAACTTTGGCGCGTGATTACGAACAAGAAAAGGATAAAAATGAAAAGCAAGCCCAAAAGGCCACTATTGACGTGATAGAAGCTTATACCAAGAACAAAGTTTCCGGTATGACTATTGCCAAGGACTTTTTAAATACCGCTTTAACCGCCACCGGTACTTTTGCTCTGCGCGGGGTAATGTATGCCGGGGCTGCTGCGGGAGAAAGATTTTTGAAATTGAGAAAAGAAAATATTCGCAAAGAAGTAAAAGGAGAAGCCAAGAATAATATTGTTAAAGGTGTGTTAATAGATTCTTTTACAGAAACTTTCCATGAATTGACATTGCATCGTCTTGATAAAAAATCCGGGGAAATAAGTTCTACCAGGAAAGCCGCTGATCTTATAAAAGCTATAGGCACATTGGCCAGGATTGCCGGTATTGGCGGTTTAGCTTTGGGAGAGCTCAGAACCGAGGGGGTTGGAATAATTCAAAAAACTTTGGAAAATATTGAAAAGTCTGTTGAAAATAATGTTTTTGAAAAAGGCGGTATGTTGAATAATTTTGCCGCTAATTTTGATCGTTTGACACTGGGTTCGTCTAATCTCGCGGAACGTTTGAGCGCCAAAGATTTGACAAATTCTCCGGTAATCGGAGCTTCTATGATGTCGGAAGCTCAATTGCCTTGGGAAAACGAAGAACCTCTCTATGCTGAAGAAAATTTATCCTCAGAAGCGACAGTCGATTCAAACGATGCACCTGAAATAGCTGAAGCTGCAGGGTCGGTGGAAATAGATACTACTATTCACAAAGGTGACGGATATTACGATGTTTTTAGAAGGCAGATAGAAGCTGATCCGGAAAAATTTGGCTATCAAGACGAAGGAGATGTCGATGATTTTATTGAAAGAAAAACCAGAGAATTTTTGAAAACAAATGATTTGTGGAAAAACGGCAAAGGTGTGGGTTTGCGTTACGATCCTGAAGCAAGAATTGTTTTGAACCCTGACGGAACTTTTGTTCAAAGTAATGTGGAAACTTATAGGATGGAAATACCAAAACCAAGAATAGAAACAATGGCGCAAATTTCCGATAAACAAGCTTTTGACGAAGCAGAGATGAAAATCGCGGAAAATCAGATGGAAATAAATGCGGCCGAGAGGGTTAAGATGGATGCCAATTATCTAAGAGCTGTTAATAGAATCAAAACCGATTTTGGAGCTGATCAAGCTCAGAGATTGATAGGTAAAATGAACGGAGTTTATGGTAAATTAAATAATTTGGAAGAAATGGTCGCCAAACATCCGGTTGAAGGTTCGGATAATTTGGCCGGCAGAATAAAAGACTTGAAAGAAACTTTTTTGAAAGCTCAGACAGATGTTGCTCCGTCTAATTATGACAACACGCTAAGAATGTTAAATGATATAGATAAAACTATTGATAAAGATGTTTTGATTATTCAAAATCAAACAGGAGAAGCGATGACCGAAGAAACATTTTTTGCAAAGGGCTCAGTTGTGGGAGAAAAAATGACGACTGGCTCCAAAGATACACTGGCTTCCGCGGTAAAAGAATTATCTGAAAAGTCCGGGCTTAAGGGAGATAAATTAGCGGAAGGAATTTTGGAATATAAAATGCCAAGTCACGACGAGGTTCAAGATGGTCTTAGAGAATTGGCTGAAAAAGGTGATAAAACCGCCGCTAATTTATTGAAACAAACTGAAAGCGGAAGAATAAATATTAGAAATTCGGCTTTTGGCAGAGGGACATTATATTTAAAAGATCATGGTTATTTCAAATCATCCGGCGTTCAGTTTGAAGAAGCAAAATCTCTGATTGATAAAAACGATGAAGCATTAAGCGGTGAAAAAACAGTTTCTTCGCAAGAAGCCAAGGCAGCTATAGAAAGCGCCGAAGCTAAAGTGGAATTATTATCTAAAAAAGCCACTATCGCCGAAGCGCAAAAATTGATTAACGATAAGATTTTGATAGAAGATCCGAGTAAAGCTGCAGAATACGGGATGAAATTAAATCGTCTCCAAGGAGAAGAAAAGTTTAAATTTGCGCAAGAAATATTGGGTAAAAGCGGTGTCCACAAAGAAGCGGTATTACAGTCTTTGGGAGTTGATGATAAAGATATAATTACCAAGGTTTATGAAGAAGCTGACGCCAAAGCCGTAGAAGGTAGAGAATTGCTGGAAAAAGAAAGAGCGGCGGAACTGGATAAAGAAATGGCAAAAATTGACAAAGCTTTGGAACAAGAACAAATCAGAGCCAAAGTTAAAATGGCGCAATGGGATCAGGAGCAAAAAGTTTTTGAAACAGAACGCGCTCAGGTAAACCAAGAGATAGATGATATGTTTAGGAATATGCAACGTCGCTATGTGGATGATCCGGAAAATTTGAGCAGATTAAACAAGCAGTTTCAAAAGAGTGAAAATATTTTAAACAAAACCTCCGCGCAAGATGAAATAGAGAAGATTGCCAAAAATTTGGATAAGGATAATTTGAAGTTTTTCAAAGAGCTACCGCATGCCAAACAAGCTACAGAGTGGGCTAAGGAATATGACGGTGTTGGTGAGGATAAAGTGCAAGGTGCTCTAAAAGATTTAAACCAGGCCGTTAAAAAAGGAGATAGCTCGGAGTATCTCAAAGCAGTCCAAAAAATTGAATCTTTAAAAAATAGCATAGAAAAAACAAAAGAAGCGGGGTTAGTCGGAATTTTAAACAAAGAAGATTTGGTCGGACAAGCAACCGTCAAACCGCTTGATCCGGATGTTCAAGAAAAAATAGCTTCTTTTGCCCGTGAAGCGCAACAAGCGGAAACCGACGCCAAAGCCAAAGTGGCCGAATATGCCAAAAAACTTGAAAATCAAGAAATTGAGCAAACAAATAAAGAACAAGAAATCCGTGATTTGGCGGAAAAAGCCAGAGTGGCGAAGATGGAAGGTGAATTGAATTCGGCGGAAAAACAAAGTGAGGAAGCTTTTAAGGATGCTTATAAATATTTGGATGAAAAACAAAAAGAAGTTGATTTTATCAGAGGCGTGAATGCGGAAAAAGAATCCTTCAATCTCCGTAAAGAAATAAAAGAACTGGAAAAATTATCCGCGTATTTGCAAAGAGCCAATGAAAAAGGCGTGTCTTTAAACAAAGATGATGCCGATGATTTTGTCACAAAACTTGAAATGATAAAAAGAAATACTGATAATGATAAAGTTTTGGAAGAAATAGAAAGTGCGGAAAAATATCTTAAAAAAGGCGGCACTATGGAAAGATATCTACAAATGATAGAAGATGCGGTTTCACAAGTGCTCCGAGGTCCGAACGGTTAATAAAAGTATTTTTAAACACCCTTTGGGATAAAACCGGAGGGTGTTTTTTGTTTTTATAAAAAGATTGAAAGAGCCATGTCTGGTAAGTTGACAATTAAGCAGAAATGAGTTATTGTGTATAGTCGTTCGTTTACAATTTTATAGTCATTTATAAAGAGGATTGCCATGTACAACTTTATTTCCCAGCAATCGTTGATCTGGATTCTCCTTTGTCTTTGCCTGATTCTTTTGGCGCTTCATCTCAAAAATGCGCTCAAAAAGAAGAAGGAAAAACAAAGACAGGATTTGGCTTTGGCAGAAGCCAAGAAAGAAGAAAAGCGTATGTGGGATTTACGAGAAGTATTACCCAAGCTTTTTACCGGCGCGCAATTGGACCATTTGCGAGCCAGGCATTTTATCTTCAATGTAATGAGACCCGAAGAAAGAGACGCGATGGCGCAGTGGTTTGAAACTCATACGGAGATTTTTGGTAAAATTGATTTTGAAAAAATCATTTCTGAGGAAAAAAGACCGTTGTTGAGTTTTGATGAATTTCAATCTCTTTTTATGGTCGTTTTCAACGAAGGGTATTTTGACGCAAATAAATTACCTTTTGGCGGACAGCTCGAGATGTCACAAAAGCTTAACTGGGCGCAAGCACGGTTACGCTATGCTCTTTCTCAAAACGAAGGAGAAGATGAGATGAGTCGCTTGGCCAAACAGGTTAAGTTCAACCTGGAAGATTTGGCCAGAGCGCGCAAATTGGTAATAGCTGAAGTTGAAAATTTGAAAAAACAATCTTTTGAACTGGACCAAGTTTTACAAAGAGAAAAAGACGCTGAAAAAGAACGTTGGGAATTATTCTCCGGTGTCAGGGAATTTCTCAAAGATTGGCCGGAAATGAAAAAGGCCCTAAGCTTGGCTCGATCCGAATATGACGAGCACCTCAAAGAATTGGTGGGATCCAAAAAATCCGGCATCACC
>ERZ795059.4510-NODE-4510-length-13016-cov-8.248438_pt1 | contig 13016 bp, 9 predicted proteins | sample MGYA00375143_ERZ795059 | MGnify/ENA primary metagenome ERZ795059 (study PRJEB30188, sample SAMN05720168) | activated sludge metagenome | isolation source: Anaerobic digester | place: USA | collected 2015-01-07 ... | reverse complement strand
AGCGCCGGACTCCAAATCCGGATGCTGGGGGTTCGAGTCCCTCCTGGCCTGCCATCTTATCAGTAAAAAGAGCCGATGATATGGAAAAAATAAAGCAAATTGTAAACAGAGCCCTGCAGTTTCTTACACAGGCCAGGGCAGAGCTGAAAAAGGTGACCTGGCCGACGCGCAAGCAAACACTGGCCTCGACGGCGGTGGTGATGGTGGTTGTTTTAATTGTCGCTGTCTATCTGGGAGTTGTTGATTTTATACTGGCGAAAGCAGTCAAGGCAATTCTGGGTTAAATCATGGCTTTTAAATGGTACGTCGTACATACTTATTCCGGGTTTGAAAACAGGGTCAAAGCAAGCCTGCTGGAGAGAATCGAGCTGGCCGGGGCGCAGCAGTATTTCTCCGATATTCTCATTCCGGAGGAAGACGTAGTAGAGCTGGTGTCCGGAGAAAAGAAAACATCCAAGCGCAAGTTTTTTCCCGGATACATTCTTGTGCGGATGGAAATGAATGACGACAACTGGCATATAGTTAAAAACACTCCGAAAGTTACCGGCTTCATCGGCAGCAAGGAAAAACCGTCGCCGATTCCGGACAAAGATGTTGAAAACCTCAAAATCAGGATCGATGAAGGGACGCTCAAGCCCAAACCCAAATTTAAATTCGACGTCGGTGATCACGTGAAAATTATCGACGGCCCCTTCACTAATTTCGACGGCGTAATTGATGAAGTGCGGCCGGAAAAAAGTAAACTTCGGGTTATTGTGAGTATTTTCGGTCGGCCGACACCTGTGGAGCTGGATTTTATTCAGGTTACCCAGGGGTAGTAAAGATTAATGTTTTCAAGGCGTGCGATTCGGCCTAAAAAATTTTTAGAGCAGGTGATTTCATATGGCAAAGAAAGTTATCGCGAATATTAAATTACAAATCAAGGCGGGCAAGGCGACTCCTTCGCCTCCGATCGGGCCGGCACTCGGCCAGCACGGAGTCAATATCATGGAGTTTTGCAAAGCGTATAACGCGATGACGCAAAATCAGGAAGGCATGGTCGTGCCGGTCGTGATTACAGTCTATGCCGACCGTTCCTTCACGTTTATTACCAAAACGCCGCCCGCGTCCGTTTTGCTCAAACAAGCGGCCAAGATTGCCAAAGGTGCTGCAGACCCGAAGAGGGATAAGGTGGGTTCAGTCACAGCCAGGCAGATTAAGGACATTGCGCAATTGAAATTCAACGATCTCAATGCCGTCGACATTGAAGGCGCCATCCGGATTGTTGCCGGTACGGCAAAGTCCATGGGGATAGAAATAACAGGTTAATAAAACGAGGTCTTATCATGTTAAGAAGAGGTAAACGCATTAGGGCGGCAAGGGCAAAAGTAGAGCCGACGAAACGCTACACGCTCAAGGAAGCTACAGAAATGGTTGTGGCAATGCCGGGAGCCAAGTTCGACGAGACGGTGGATGCTGCTGTGCGTCTGGGCGTTAATCCGGCTCATGCCGATCAGATGGTCCGCGGCAGTGTGGTGCTCCCGAACGGTTTAGGCAAGGCGGTGCGCGTGCTTGTTTTTGCCAAGGGCGAAAAAGAAAAAGAGGCGCTGGATGCCGGGGCGGATTTAGTCGGCAACGATGACGTCATTGAAAAAATTAAAGAGGGTTGGCTGGAATTCGATCGGGTAATCGCCACTCCGGACATGATGGGAGCGGTCGGCAAGATCGCGAAAATTCTCGGCCCCCGCGGACTGATGCCCAATCCCAAAGTGGGAACAGTGACCTTTGATGTTGCCGGGGCCGTAAAGGAACTTAAAGCAGGTAAAGTGGAATTCCGGGTGGAAAAAACCGGCATCGTGCATTCGCCGGTGGGGAAAGTTTCTTTCGGGCCGGAAAAATTGAGAGAAAACATTCATGCTCTTCTGGATGTGATTGTCAAGCTTAAACCCGCCTCCAGTAAGGGAACCTATATCAGGAGCATATCCATTTCCAGCACGATGGGTGCCGGGGTCAAGGTAGACCCCCTGGACATCAAGAGTGCCGGGTGACGATAGAGGATAATGGCGCGGGGAAAGGCCGGATGGACCTCCATGGCGCCCAAAAGGTAATTACATAGGTCGGAGACAGCAGGTACGGAAGTTTAAACGCCACATGGCCTGCCGAGACTCGTTAAGTAAAACAGTTACTTAAACCAGGTAATTTTTTTCCGGAAACGGGTAGCGGTATCAGGCGGATTAACCGTTTTCTTTTCCGTATGCGGCTGGATTTCAGGCCTCAGGTAAAATAACTAGGAAAGGAGGCTGACAGTTTGGATCGAAAAACAAAAGAACAGATTGTGTCCGGGCTTCAGGAGAAGCTCAAACAGGCAAATCTGGGCGTTTTGACCAGCTTCAACGCGATGAAAGTTGAAAAAATGGAAGCCCTCAGAAATGCTCTGCGTAAAAACGACGCCGAATTGAAAGTGGTGAAAAATACACTTTTGAATATTGCCGCCAAAGAAACGGATTTTCAGATTCTTGCCGAGCATTTTAAATGGCCTGTTGCCGTTGTTTTAAGCTACAAAGATCCGGTGGCACCGACCAAGGCACTAATTGACTTTGCCAAAAAAAATCCGGAACTGGAGATCAAAGTCGGTATTATTGACGGCAAGGTGCTTTCGAAGGCCGATATTGAGGCCCTGGCGGAATTGCCCAGCCGCGAAGTGCTCCTGGGTAAACTTGTTTCCGTCATGGCGGCTGTACCCACTTCATTTGTTTCAGTGCTCAGCGGCGTTCAGAGAAGCTTTGTTCAGGTGCTTGGTGCATACTGTGACAAGAAAAACACATTAAACTAAATCAAATCACACCAAAGAGGAATGGAAAAATGGCAGAAATAACAAAAGATGATGTTGTGAAATTTATTGAGAATATGACAGTGCTGGAGCTTTCCGCTCTGGTGAAGGAACTTGAAGAAAAATTCGGTGTTTCCGCCGCCGCTCCCGTTGTGGCAGCTGTCGCGGCACCGGGTGCGGCCGCGGGCGCTGCAGCCGCCGCTGAAGAAAAGACCGAGTTTGACGTCATTCTGACCGGTTTCGGGGCGGAAAAGATTCAGGTGATCAAAGTAGTGCGCGCCATCACCGGGCTGGGCCTGAAGGAGGCCAAGGATCTGGTGGAAGGAGTGCCCAAACCCATCAAAGAAGCGGCTTCCAAGGATGAAGCGGCCGATATCAAAAAGAAAATTGAGGAAGTGGGCGGCACCGTCGAGATTAAGTAAAGTAATCTCTTATTTTTTGAGCATGATAAGGAAAATATGGGCGAATTTAGAAAAAATTTTGGCAGCGTCAGGCAGATACAGGATATCCCCAACTTAATAGAAATACAGACCAGCTCCTATGGGAAATTCCTGCAGGCCGATGTGCCTGTGGCAGGCAGGCGCAACTACGGCCTGCAGGGGGCTTTTAACAGTGTATTTCCGATCTCTGATTTCAGCGGTAAATGTTCTCTGGAGTTTGTCAGCTACAAGATCGGTGATGTCCGGTACGATGTTAGAGAGTGTATACAAAAAGGAATGACCTATGCCGCTCCGCTGAAGATTGTCGCCCGGCTGGTGGTTTTCGATACGGAAAGATCAGCCGACGGTAAAATTATCCGGGAGCCTTCCGAAACCAAGCCGATTCGCGACATCAAGGAGCAGGAAATTTATTTCGGCGAAATTCCGCTTATGACCGAAAACGGCACGTTTATCATCAACGGGTCGGAGCGGGTCATTGTCAGCCAGCTGCACCGTTCGCCCGGCATATTTTTCGACCATGACAAGGGGAAGACCGTCGCCTCCGGCAAGCTGATCTACTCGGCCCGTATAATCCCCATCAGGGGATCCTGGCTGGATCTGGAATTCGATTCCAAAGATCTGCTTTATGTCCGGATTGACCGTCGCAGGAAAATGCCCGTTACGACCCTGCTCAAAGCGATGGGGAATTCGACGGAATTTATCCTGAACTATTTTTACAATATTGACAAAATTTCGCTGGAAGGGGATAAAACCTTCTTTTCGGTTGATGATTCTCTTTCCGGCCAGAAAGCTCCCGAAGATATCAAGGATCCCAAAACAGACGAGGTGATCGTAAAGCGTGGTCGCAAGTTCACCAAACCTCTGCTCAGGAAAGTCATGGAAGCGGGGATAGAACGAGTGGCCCTCAAGGAGGCGGAGATTGCCGGAAGAGTCCTTGCTCATAACGTCATTGATCCGGCCACCGGGGAAGTTCTTTTCCACTGCAATGAAGAGTTGCCCCCAGACGGGCTGGAGACAGCCCGCCAGAAGGGAGTGAAAGAATTGCATTTCATCCAGATTGATGAAGATCTGGACAACGCCTCTATCCGCGACACACTACTGACGGATCGCCTCGAGAGCACCGAAGACGCCATCATGGAGATCTACCGGCGGCTGCGGCCGAGTAACCCGCCGACGCCGGAGACAGCGGCAAAGTTTTTCAAAAGCCTGTTTTTTGAGCCGGAAACATACGACTTGTCGGATGTCGGCCGGGCAAAAATGAACTATAAGCTCGGATTGGACGTGCCGACTGACCTGACCGTGCTCAGAAACGAAGACATTCTGGCCTCCGTCAAATATTTGATTGACCTGAAAAACGGCGTGACCGATTGCAGTGTCGACGATATTGACCACTTGGGGAACCGCCGCGTCCGTGCCGTGGGCGAGCTCATTGAGAATCAGTACCGGATCGGGCTTGTACGTATGGAGCGGGCGATCAAGGAAAAGATGAGTCTGCAGGACATTGAAACAATGATGCCGCACGACCTGATCAATGCCAAGCCCGTTTCGGCGGTGGTCAACGAGTTTTTTGGGTCAAGTCAGTTGTCCCAGTTCATGGATCAGACGAATCCGCTGTCCGAAATAACGCACAAGCGTCGCCTTTCCGCCCTGGGGCCGGGCGGCCTGACGCGTGAACGGGCCGGCTTCGAAGTACGTGACGTTCATCCTACGCATTACGGGCGCATCTGTCCGGTGGAAACGCCGGAAGGTCCGAATATCGGACTGATTGTGTCTCTTTCCACCTACGCGCGAGTCAACGAATTCGGCTTCATCGAAACTCCCTATCGCCTTGTCGAAAAAGGCCATGTGCTCGATGATGTAAAATTCATGACGGCCATCGAGGAGGAGAATCGGATTATTGCTCCGGCGGACGTGCCGCTTGATAAAAAAGGTAGATTCGAAGAAGGGCTGATTTCCGCCAGAAAGGGAGAAGATTTTCTGGCGGTGCTGCCCGAAGAAATTCAAATGATGGACGTGGCTCCCAACCAGCTCGTTTCCGTGGCGGCGGCTCTGATTCCGTTTCTGGAATACGACGACGCCAACCGTGCGCTGATGGGGTCGAACATGCAACGCCAGGCGGTGCCGCTTTTGTCTCCTGAAGTGCCGGTAGTGGGTACCGGGATGGAGTCTGTCGTTGCCCGGGACTCAGGGGCCGTTGTTGTGGCCAGGCGCGCCGGCGTGGTCGAAAGCGTGGATGCCTCACGCATTGTGGTGCGCGCCGGAAAACCGGAAGAAGACGGTCTGGACACAGGGGTGGATATTTACACTCTGTCCAAGTATCAGCGCTCCAACCAGGACACTTGTTTCAATCAGAAACCAATTGTTGCGGTCGGTGACCGTGTCCAGAAAAGAGATATTCTGGCCGACGGCCCCGCAACGGATAACGGCGAGCTGGCGCTGGGACGTAACGTCACGGTCGCTTTCATGTCCTGGGGAGGCTATAACTATGAAGATTCCATTTTGGTCAGTGAAAGGATCGTCAAGGAAGACATCTACACCTCCATCCACATCGAAGAATTTGAAACCATGGCCCGTGACACCAAGCTGGGCAAGGAAGAAATAACCCGTGACATTCCGAACGTCGGCGAAGAAGCTCTGCGTAACCTCGATGAGAGCGGGATTGTCCGCATCGGCGTGTTTGTCAACCAGGGCGATATCCTGGTGGGAAAAATAACGCCCAAGGGGGAAACTCAGCTGTCGGCTGAAGAAAAATTGCTGCGTGCCATTTTCGGAGAGAAAGCAAGCGATGTGCGCGATACCTCGCTCAGGGTGCCGCCCGGCGTGGAAGGCACGGTCATCGATGCGAAAATTTTCACGCGCAAGGGAGCCGATAAGGATCTGCGTTCGCAGGCAATCGAAGAGGATGCCATCGCGCAACTGGAAAAAGACCGCGATGACGAAATACGCATTCTGGCGGAGACGGTCAAGAAAGATATCACCAAATTGGTGATAGGAAAAACTGCCGCCGGCAGAGTCACAGACGGGAAAAAGAAAACCATCATTAAAAAAGGCGACAAAATCACCAAAGAGCTCTGGGCGGAGGTGCCTTTCCACAGCTGGCGGGAGATAACGATTGCCGAAAATGACGGTTCAGAAGAAAAACTGGCCAATTTGCTGTCCGTGATGGAAAGAAAAATTGACTTTGTCAAAGCTCATTTCGAAGAAAAGCTCGAAAAAGTCAAAGCAAGCGACGAGCTGCCGCCCGGTGTGATCAAGATGGTTAAAGTCTATGTCGCCATAAAAAGAAAGCTGTCCGTTGGTGATAAAATGGCCGGCCGTCACGGAAACAAGGGCGTGCTCTCCAGAATACTGCCGGAAGAGGACATGCCGTATTTTGCCGACGGCACGGCGGTGGACATCATTCTTAACCCCCTGGGTGTCCCTTCACGTATGAACGTCGGACAGATACTGGAAACCCATCTGGGATGGGCGGCCAAATCCATCGGCGAAGGTCTCAATCAGCTTTTGGAGAAAAATAATAATCTTGACGCCGTGAAAAGCGAGCTGAAAAAAACATATTCCACACCCGACTTTGACGAATTTCTGGAAAAGGCGTCGGCGGGGGAGATCAGACGGTTTGTCGCCAGATTGAAAAAAGGCATGCTGGTTACCAGTCCCGTGTTTGACGGCTGTACCGAGCCGCAGATCCGCAAGCTTCTGGACGTGGCCGGCTTGCCCCAGACCGGTCAGTCGATTTTATTTGACGGACGTACCGGGGAGCCTTTCGAGCAGGAAGTGACGGTCGGCGTGATTTATATGCTCAAGCTGCACCACCTGGTCGACAATAAAATCCATGCCCGTTCCATCGGTCCCTATTCTCTGGTCACCCAGCAGCCGCTGGGCGGCAAGGCCCAGTTTGGTGGTCAGCGCCTGGGCGAGATGGAAGTCTGGGCTATGGAAGCCTACGGTGCCTCCTACACGCTGCAGGAATTTTTAACCGTGAAGTCCGACGACGTGGCGGGAAGAACGAGAATTTACGAATCCATCGTCAAAGGTGAGCATACATTTGAGCCGGGGCTTCCGGAATCTTTCAATGTTTTGGTTAAAGAACTCCAGAGCCTCGGATTGGACGTGGAATTGATGGAAGAGGAATAATCTCTTCCCATATTGACAACAGTATTTTGTAAAAGCAGGAGAAAATCTGTGGAAGACGTTTTCAGTTACTTTGAAAAGCCAAAAAATCCGATCAGATTCAGCGCAATGAAAATTTCGATCGCCTCGCCGGAAAAAATCCTTTCCTGGTCAAACGGAGAAGTGAAAAAACCCGAGACGATCAACTACCGCACCTTCAAGCCGGAGCGGGACGGCCTTTTTTGCGCAAAAATATTCGGGCCGGTGAAGGATTACGAATGTCTTTGTGGACGCTACAAGCGAATGAAGCATCGTGGCGTGACATGCGAGAAATGCGGCGTGGAAGTCATCCAGTCCAAGGTACGCCGTGAAAGAATGGGTCACATCACTCTGGCCACGCCGGTTGCGCATATCTGGTTTTTAAAGAGCCTGCCCAGCCGCATCGGCAATGTGATGGACCTGACACTCAAAGAACTGGAAAAAGTCCTCTACTTCGAGTCCTGGATTGTGCTCGACCCCAAGGAGACGCCTCTGAAGAAAAAAGAGCTCCTTACCGACGAAGAATATATTGAGGCGATGGAGCTCTATGGCGAAAAGGGGTTTGTCGCCGGGATCGGCGCGGAGGCGGTTCGCCAGCTTCTTGAGGAAATTGATCTGGAAAAACTCTACGACGAACTGCGCTCCGAAATGGAAACATCACTTTCCGAAACGAAGAAGAAAAAAATCATTAAAAGATTAAAAGTTGTCGAAGCGCTTCGCAAGTCCGGCAATAAGCCGGAGTGGATGATCCTGACGGTTTTGCCGGTGATTCCCCCGGACCTGCGCCCCCTGGTTCCGTTGGACGGAGGGCGCTTTGCCACCTCCGATCTTAACGATCTTTATCGCCGTGTGATCAACAGAAACAACCGTTTGAAGAGGCTTCAGGAGCTCAACGCGCCGGAGATCATCATCCGCAATGAAAAACGCATGCTGCAGGAAGCGGTGGACGTTTTGTTTGATAACGGACGCCGCGGTCGTGCGATTACCGGCACCAACAAGCGACCGCTCAGGTCTCTGTCCGATATGCTCAAAGGCAAGCAGGGACGATTCCGGCAGAACCTGCTAGGCAAGCGCGTCGATTATTCGGGACGCTCCGTTATTACTGTGGGGCCGGATTTAAGGCTCCATCAATGCGGTCTGCCCAAGAAGATGGCACTGGAGCTGTTCAAACCATTTGTTTACAATCGACTGCTCGAAAAAGGTTTTGTGACCACCGTCAAGAGCGCAAAAAAGATGGTCGAACAGGAAAAATCGGAAGTTTGGGATGCACTGGATGAAGTGGTGCGTGAATATCCGGTTATTCTCAATCGTGCCCCGACACTGCACCGGCTGGGCATGCAGGCATTTGAACCTGTTTTGATCGAGGGCAAGGCGATTCGCCTTCATCCGCTGGTTTGCACGGCGTTTAACGCTGACTTTGACGGAGACCAGATGGCTGTGCATGTTCCTCTGTCCGTAGAGGCGCAAACGGAAGCCAGGGTTCTGATGATGTCCACCAACAATATCCTGTCACCGGCGAATGGCAAGCCGATTATCATCCCCAGTCAGGACATCGTGTTGGGTATTTACTATCTGACCAGGTCCAAAAAGGACGTCAAGGGCGAGGACATGATATTTTCAGGGCCGGAGGAGGTTCGTTACGCTATTGACGCGGGCGCGATTGAGCTTCACGCCCGCATCAAAGTTCGCATCGACGGCGAATTGAAAGAAACGACCGCGGGGCGGATTGTTCTGTACGAGATTATTCCCGAAGAAATCAACTTCGATGTCATCAATAAGTTAATGAACAAAAAGGAACTGGCCAACCTCATTGACCATTGTTATCGTTTGTGCGGCGACAAAGCCACGGTTATTCTGGCCGACCGCCTCAAGGATTTGGGCTTCAAATACGCCACCCATTCAGGCCTGTCTTTTGCCGTGGACAACATGATTATTCCGGAAAATAAAAAGAATATCGTCGGCCAGGCCGATAAAGACGTGCTGAAAATTCAAAAGCAGTACATGGACGGTTTGATTACCGATGGTGAACGCTACAATAAAGTTATCGATATCTGGGCTCATGCCACAGAGCGCATTGCCTCTGAAATGCTGGCCGGGATCAGCATGGAAGAAGTGACCGGCGCCGATGGAAAAAAACGCACTGTGGAGAGTTTCAACCCCATCTACATGATGGCCGATTCCGGAGCGCGCGGCTCAGGCCAGCAGCTCAGGCAGCTTGCCGGCATGCGCGGGCTCATGGCCAAGCCGTCAGGTGAAATCATTGAAACACCGATTACGGCGAACTTCCGAGAGGGGTTGACTGTACTGCAGTACTTTATTTCCACGCACGGCGCCCGCAAGGGACTGGCGGATACTGCCCTCAAGACGGCCAATTCTGGTTATCTGACGCGTCGTCTGGTGGATGTGGCCCAGGACTGCATCATCACAGAGCGTGATTGTGAAACAATGGACGGCCTGTATGTGTCGGCGCTCATGGAGGGCGGCGAAATAATTGAAACAGCCGGTGAGCGTGTGCTGGGACGCGTGGCCCTTGAAGATATCCGTGACCCTTTCACGGACGAGGTGATTGTCAAAGCCAACGAAGAGATTGATGAGACATTGGCGGAAAAGATTGACCGCGCCGGGATCGAGAGGGTGAATATCCGTTCCGTTCTGACCTGCCGCGCCAAACATGGGGTGTGTTCCATGTGTTACGGCCGCGATCTGGCCCATGGCCATCTGGTCAATATCGGTGAAGCGGTCGGCATTGTCGCCGCTCAATCCATCGGCGAGCCTGGCACTCAGTTGACCATGAGGACTTTCCATATCGGCGGGACGGCGAAATTCGACGAACACTCCACACTGGAGGCGCGTCACGATGGCGTGGTTAAATTTGTCAATCTCAATACAGTAAAAACCAGAGAAAATGATCTGGTCGTCATGAACCGCCACGGCGAGGTTCATGTTTTAGATGAGCAAAACCGCAGCCGCGGTAAATACACTGTTCCCTACGGTGCGCACCTGAAGGTCAGCGACCAAAGTCAGGTAAAGCACGGTCAATTGATTGCCGAGTGGGATCCCTTCTCGATTCCCATTCTTGCCGAAGTTGACGGTACCATCAAGTACGGCGACATCATCGAAGGCAAAACAATGAAAGAAGAAGTTGATGAGGTCACCGGGTTGTCGCGTAAAGTAATTACAGAATTCAAAGGTGGCGACCTCAGGCCGAGGGTTTCCATCAAAGACAGCAAGGGCAGGACGGCAAAGATCCCCGGCACCAATTCTGTAGCCCGTCACCTCCTTTCCGTCGGAGTGAATATTGTGGTTTCAGAAGGTGAAGAAGTACGCTCCGGCGACATTCTGGCGAAAATACCCCGTGAAACGACGAAAACGAAGGATATTACAGGCGGCTTGCCACGGGTTGCCGAGCTGTTCGAGGCACGTAAACCGAAGGATTTTGCCGTTATCAGCGAAATTGACGGCACGGTCACTTTCGGCAAAGACGCCAAGGGCAAACGAAAAATTATCGTTACCCCGGAAATAGGCGAAGAAAAAGAGTATCTGATCGCTAAGGGGAAGCATATCAGTGTTCAGGAAGGCGACCGGGTTACCCCAGGTGATGCGCTGATGGACGGAGTCAACAATCCCCATGATCTTCTGGCGATCAAAGGGGAAAAAGAACTGGCCAGGTATCTGGTTGATGAGGTGCAGGAAGTCTACCGGTTGCAGGGCGTCAAAATTAATGATAAACATATGGAGGTTATTGTCCGCCAGATGTTGCGCCGTGTGCGGGTAACCGACCCCGGTGATACTTCTTTTATCTCTGATGAACAGGTCGAACGTTACCGTTTCCAGGAAGAAAATGACCGTATCATTGCTCAGGGCGGACAGCCTGCGACGGGCGATCCACTGCTTTTGGGGATAACCAAAGCTTCGCTTTCCACGCAGAGTTTTATTTCCGCAGCCTCTTTCCAGGAGACCACCCGTGTCCTGACGGAAGCCTCTCTGTCGGGTAAGACTGATTACCTGCGCGGTCTCAAGGAAAACGTCATTATGGGCCGTCTTATTCCCGCAGGCACGGGGCTGGTGATGTATCGCAAGCTGGGTATTAAAACTGAAAACGATGAACTGGAAGAGATGACAGAAGCAACATAAAAAAGTAACAATTTGCTTGACAGAAACCGCATGAATTGCTAGTTACCGTCGATTTGTTGCTGTTTGCAAAATTACAGCGGATAGTTCGGGAGGAGATATGCCGACAATCAGTCAACTGGTTCGCAATGGAAGAACCAAAATTAAAAGAAAAACGGACGCTCCGGCCCTGGCCGGCTCGCCTCAGCGCCGCGGGGTTTGCGTAAGGGTTTATACCACAACGCCCAAAAAGCCCAACTCCGCCCTGCGGAAGGTCGCCCGCGTACGCCTGACCAGCGGATACGAAGTATCCTCCTATATTCCGGGGGTAGGTCATAATTTACAGGAGCACTCGGTGGTGCTGGTACGTGGCGGCCGTGTAAAGGATTTGCCAGGTGTGAGATATCATATTGTCAGAGGCACATTAGATGCCGTGGGTGTGGCCGACCGTAAACAGGGACGCTCCAAATACGGTTCGAAGAAGCCAAGTTAAACGAAGGACAGAAAAATGCCGAGAAGACGAGAGATCGAAAAAAGGGAAATTCTGCCTGATCCCAAATATAACAGCAAGCTGGTGGCAAAATTTGTGAACTCATTGCTCAAGGAAGGCAAGAAGAGTGTTGCGGAGAGCATTTTATACGGAGCTTTTGATATTATCGAAAAAAGAGTAAAGGAACAGCCGCTGGAGTTTTTTGAAAAGGCGGTGAACAACGTCAAGCCGCTCATCGAGGTTAAGTCCAGACGTGTCGGCGGTTCGACCTACCAGGTGCCGACGGAAGTGGTACCCGCCCGGCGTACGGCGCTGGCTATCCGCTGGCTTATTTCCAACGCTCAGGAGAGAACAGAAAAGACAATGCGAGAAAAACTGGCGGCGGAACTGATCGATGCCGCCAATAACCGCGGTGGAGCCGTCAAGAAGCGCGAAGCAGTCCATAAAATGGCCGAGGCCAATAAGGCGTTCGCCCATTACAGATTTTAAGTAATTATTTTAACGACAAGGAAATCAACCATTCAAAGTTAAAGTTAAGGAGGAAAGGTGACATGGCAAAGAAAAAATTTGAAAGGACCAAGCCGCATTTGAATATAGGAACTGTCGGACACGTCGACCACGGCAAGACAACATTGACTGCCGCTATCACCAAGTACCTGGCCAAAAAAGGACAGGCCGAATTCCGTGCCTTTGATTCGATTGACAATGCTCCGGAAGAAAAAGAACGTGGCGTGACCATCAATATCTCCCATGTGGAGTACGAGACGGATAAAAGGCATTACGCTCATGTGGATTGCCCCGGGCACGCCGACTATATCAAAAACATGATTTCCGGCGCCGCCCACATGGACGGAGCAATCCTGGTTGTCGCCGCCTCCGACGGTCCGATGCCGCAGACACGTGAACATATCCTCCTTGCCCGCCAGGTGCAGGTTCCCTATATTGTCGTTTTTCTGAATAAAGTCGATCTGGTTGATGATCCCGAACTTCTGGATCTGGTCGAACTGGAGCTGCGCGA
>ERZ795059.4506-NODE-4506-length-13023-cov-5.963680_pt1 | contig 13023 bp, 4 predicted proteins | sample MGYA00375143_ERZ795059 | MGnify/ENA primary metagenome ERZ795059 (study PRJEB30188, sample SAMN05720168) | activated sludge metagenome | isolation source: Anaerobic digester | place: USA | collected 2015-01-07 ... | reverse complement strand
TGCAAACTATGCGTGCCAATGCCTATACTACCTGGAATACAAAGTTTAATGCTCAAAAGAATTATAAGGCGTTTATAGAACAAATTTGTAATTTATAGTTTGTGCCAGCACTTACATGTTGTGTTGATTGTGGTGTGGTCTTCTCGAATTGTCTTGCATAGGACAGGGAACAACTTTCATTTTGTTTTTTTGTAACTTTTCGCTTATTGAATTCCAATTGTATGTGAGGGTAATTTCGTGCGACCCTGCTGAATATGCGGTAAGTTTAGATAAGGTAAAGTCGTAACTATACAAACATTGTAGCCCGTAGTATTTCCATCCGAACATAATAACTAAAGCATCGCTATTTATGTATTGTTCATACGATTTTGTATACGGCATACCTCTATACCATAATCCAAAAATGCTATTGTTGTGTTCCCAATATGAACCGTATAATGCTTGTCGAAACGATTCTTGTTCGTTGTAATGTAACATTACATAGAGGTTCTCGCGTTTTCTTTTATTGTTAAATTTTGTTTGCATACTAAACCGTGCTCCGGAATATATACTTATTCGTATTGGTACTTCAGATTTTTCGTTTTTTAGACTTTGGTTGGGCGTTACTAAATGATCTACTGTAGCTCCCAGCCATATATTGTTGAAAATACTTAAAAGAGAAGCTCCAAAATCAATGTATTTTGTATTTTCAATAAGCGATGGTTCTACTGAGTTTGGACGGTCTTGTATAAAATCGAGCTGGTCGCCAAATACTATCTTTGAATAATCAATTGAACGATGAACAAAACTCATTTGAATTCCCGGTCGTAATGCTATAAACTTATTTATATTTATAGAATATGCATATTGTGCTTGTATATTTGATGAAGTAAGTTTTCCGGCTCCTGCTTGGTCACGCAATAAAAGTATTCCGGCTCCGCTGCGTGTACCATAAAAATAGTGGTCTATCATTGCCGATGCCGTGTTGTATTCTTGTTTTACTGCCGTCCATTGGTTTCTGCCATTTATTGCTGCTCGGGTGCCGCCTGTAGCTCCCGCAAACGATGGTCCCATATGTAGAGGCATTGCGTATATGTGTGAAAATTGTGGGTCTTGTGCATGTGCAAAATAACCTAAAACACAACTAATAAATACTATAAATACTCTGTTTTTCATGGAATTATCGTAAAAGCGTTACATTACCGGTTTTCAAAATTTGTTTGCCACCCAAACACTGTGCACTGCATTTCCAAACATAAACATCTGATTTAGAAAGTTCATTTTTGTAGAAGCCATTCCAACCTTTGTCAAGCTCGGTAGATTCAAATACTATTTCACCCCATCGGTTAAAAATTTGTAATTCATACTCTACTATATTTAAAAAAATAGGGTGAAATATGTTGTTTTCCGTTTCGGGTATGGTTGGGTCATAATATCCATCGGAATTTTGAACAAGAGGAGTAAATGCATTTGGGAATTTAATATCACAGGTATGTAATACTTGTATTGATTTTGGAATCATCACAGAGTCTTTACATCCGTCGCGCGAGGTTACAACTAATGCAATAGGATATTCGCCTTCTTCTGCATATATATGGGTTGGTTGGAATTCTTCTGATGTGTGCGAATCGCCAAAATACCACATCACTTCTTGTGCGTCTGATGACTGATTATATGTTGATATTTCGGCATGTGGTAAGTATACAATATCGGGTGCTATGGTAAAATCTGCCGTAGGGTTCCGAAATACAGTTACCGTATGTGCTCTCGATATGTCTTCGGAATCTTCGTTGCGTGCTGTTAATTCAATTGTATATGTCCCCGGGACTACAAAAGTATGGCTTGGATTAATTTCTGTTGAGGTTGTACCATCGCCAAAATCCCACACATATTCGGTGGCATTGAGTGATTTATTGGTAAATGTTACATCTAATGGGCTGCATCCTGCAAACGACGAGTCGTAATCGGCAATAATCGATGGACCAAGTACTTTTATTATTTGTTGCACAGTATCGGTACACACATCACTCGATGCAATTAATGTTATTGTTTTGGAGCCGGGGCTGGTATATGTATGCGTGTCGGGGGTTTTGCCATCAGCTTTTGTATTGTCCCCAAAATCCCATTCATACTGCCATTCTCCTTTTGTTTTGTTTTCGAATGTTACATGTGCCTCGGGCATAAATACTTGCGAAGCATTTGGTAAAAATGACGCTTTGGGTGTTGCATGTACAATAATATTTTTTTCTATAGAATCACGACAATTATATGCATTTGTTGCAAGTAGCGATACTTTGAATGTGCTGTCAGTAAGTGATGAGTTTGTAAAACTATATAACGGTTCTTCGGCAGTAGATGTTGCAGAATTTCCGAAGTTCCATACAAAATTTTGTGCATTTATTGATTGATTTTCGAATACAATAGATAATGGACTGCAACCTGAAGGCGGCGAAATAAAATTGGCTACAACTTCGGGATAAATGAGTAACGGTTGTTGAGCTATGTCGCTACACATATAGTCGTTGTATACGGTTAACGAAATTTTTGGTGTTTGTACCACATCGCTTGTATTGGTAAATGTGTGAACGGGGTTAAATACTTCAGTTAGATTACCCGAACCAAAATCCCACGAATAATGAGTAGCCCCTACCGATTCGTCGGTAATTGTTACCGTAAATGGCGAACAACCGGCATGCGATTCTATATGAAACATTGCCGAAGGCTGTGGGTACACGGTAAGATTTGTAACGAGTGAAGTATCTGTACATCCAAATGCCGATGTAGCTATAAGGGTAACCGGATAAGAATGTGCAATTGTATCATAATTTAAATATGTATGTCCCGGGTTTTGGTTCGATGCATCGGAATTGTCGCCAAATAGCCACATATACGAAAATGCTCCTGTAGATGTATTTGCAAAATTCACATCAAGCGGACTGCATCCGTTTTGTTTAGATATTGTAAAGTCGGCAACAACTTCGGGATATATTTGCAGTGTTTGTACTTGTGTATTACTGCATGAATAGGCATTGCGAACACGTAATTCAATTACATGTACTTGTGGTAGCGTTGTTTTATTTTCGGTATTGTAGGTAAATGATTGTTCTTGAATGTGTTGTGGTGTTGAATTGTTAATTATCCATTCCGTAGAAGTAGCACCTTGAGTCGTTGATTTAATTTCGGTACTCACCGGTGAACAAGCTACTGATTTGCTAACTGTAAATGACGCTTGAATTCCCGGATATACATGTATTTCTTTGCGTATAGTGTCTTTACAGTTGTAATGATTGCTGCCTCGTAATGTTATAATATAGGTGGTGTCTTTAGCTCCTTGATGTATAAATGTGTTTGCAGGATGTGTTTCGGTAGAAAATTTTCCGTCACCAAAATCCCAGGCATACGATGAACCATTGGTTGAAATATTTGTAAATTGAATAGGGAGAGGACTACAGCCTGAAACATTTGGGAAAAAGTCAACAATTACTTGCGGATATATGGTAAGTGCTTGTGAAGCTGTATCGGTACATGCATATTCGTTTTTTGCCAAAACTTCTATGTTTTGAATATTTACGTCGCTTTGTGTGTTAGTAAAACTGTGGTTTGCAATAAATGCCGGAGTAGTTTGGCTATTGCCGTAGTTCCACAAGTATTCTGTTGCTCCTATGCTTGTGTTTTCTATAGTAATTGATAGCGGACTACAACCCGATACTGCAGAAGTTGAAAATTGTGCTACCGGTTTTGGATATACGTTTATTATCTGAATATCTGAGGTGTCGCGACATTGAAATGCCGATATTGCTATTAGTTGTGAGTTATATGCTTTAACACTTTGACTCGTATTTATATAGGTATGAATCGTATGTATATTACTTGAAAATGTATTATCGCCAAATATCCATTGGTATGTTTGTGCTCCAATAGAGGTGTTGGTAAACACACTATTTAATGGACTACATCCTTGGGTTGGTTGTACGGTAAATTGTGCCAAAACTTCGGGATACACTAATACAGAAAGAGCATGTGAATGTTTACATCCATATTCGTTTTCGGCAAATAAACTAATTTTATGTGATACTTGAACGTCTGTTTTGTTTGTAAATGTATGACTAAATGCTTGTTCTCCAATGTGGAAATCTACATCTGAATTTAATGTCCAATATGTTTGAGATGCCCCGGTAGTTGTATTTAGAAATTGGGCAGTAAACGGTGAGCATCCGTAATTCGTATCGATTTCGAATTGTGCTTTTGGGCTGGGATAAACATACACCTGCGATGTAAATGTTGCTTCGCAGCCTTGATTTGTAGATACTTTGAGTTGTATAGGATATGTAATTGGAGCATTTGTATTGTTTACATAAATATGTTCTACCGTATTTCCGCTCAATTCTATAGTGCCATCGCCAAAATTCCATTCATAGTTTGGAGCAAGCGATTCGGTATGTAATGTTGGTATAAATGGACTGCAACCTGCCGTATCACTTAATTCTATACCTTTATCGGGAAATGGATACACTGCTATATATTTAGTAATAGAATCTAAACATGCATAGCTGTTTTGAGTACGCAATGTTACAGGTACATATAAAACTTTATTTGAATTGTTTGTGTATGTTACGGTTACTGTTTGTTCTTGCGATTGTGAACCATTGCCCAAGTTCCATATGAATGAATCTGCAAATTGCGATGTGTTTTCAAATGTTATAGATTGCCCACTGCAAATAGCTGTTTTTGATGCAGAAAAATTAGATATAGGTTGTGGATGTACATTCATTGTGTGTATAACAGAATCGCTGCATCCAAATTCGGTTGTAACTATTTGTTTAACATCATAGGTAAGTTCCGAACCGGTGTTATTAAAGAAATAATGCGTGGGATTTGGTGATTGCGAGGTTTCGCCGTCGCCAAAATCCCACACATAAAATACTCTTTCTTCTGCAATTGAAGGGAACTGTACGAAGAGGGGTGCACAGCCGTTGGATTGAAAAGGAGATAAAACAGGTTTAGGATAAGAAAGAATATTCTTGGATTGAGAGTTAGAACAATGTTGGGTATGAACAGTTAATGTAACGGGAATAGGAGAGTTGTCGCTTAACAAAATATTAGGATTATAGACTGTTGAGGTGCCATGTTGTCCTAAATTCCATTCCCATGATGTAATAACATCGTTTTCAACATACGATAAATTTTTTATGGTATAATTACTACCTATACAAGCTTTGTCTGTTGCAAATTGTGCCACCGGCATAGCATAGGGTTTCACAGTTTTTGTAATAGTGTCGGAACACGAAAATTCGTTGAAAACTCGTAAGCTAACTGTGTGCGGTATTGCTTTTTGGTACATTACATCTGCAGGTTGGAATTCGTATGCGTACGTGCCATTTCCAAAATCCCAATCGTAAGCCGAGGCTCCGGTTGAAAGATTGGTAAATTTCATTCCTGTACCTATACATGGAGTAGTGTGCGAAAATTGAGCTACCGGCGAAGGATATACTTCTAAATTGAATGAAGCAGTATCGTAACAGTTGTATGTGTTTTTGCCAATTACAGTGTATACGCCCGACATTGTTGGTGCTACAGGTGTGCGTGTTATAAATTGTTGCGTCGAAGTGAATCCCTCGGGTCCTTGCCAATTATAGCTGAGTCCCGCAGGGAAAACACGGAGAGAAACCTCTCCTTCTTCGCATGCATTGGTATGTGATGTAGTTATATCGGGTTTAGGTTTTATAGTTACTTGTATTGTCGATGAATTTTTACACCCGTTTGTACTCGTAGCTTCTACCGAATATGAGCCATTCATGGCAACACTACTATATGGTAGTGTCGGGTTTTGATTTGTAGATTCGAATGCATTTGGTCCTCTCCACGAAAATGAAACTTGTTCGTTGCTTTCGGCTTGCAATCGTAATGATTCTCCCTCGCAGGGAACATTTGATTGAACGGTTAATTGTGGCGGCTCTAATACTGTAACTTTAGCTATACCTTTAGCTATGCAGCCATTTTTTGTAATTCCTGTTACGCTATATTCTGTTGTAGTTAAAGGAAATACAGTTTTTTCGGCACCCAATCCTAAGTTTTTATCCCATTCGTAATAGTCGGCACCCGATGCTTTGAGTTCTGCTCCTTGTCCTTTGCAAATTGTAGCTATAGGTGGTGTTACACTAAGTCGCTCAATTATTATTTCTGCTCTTAGTGTTACCGAACATCCCGGTATACTTGTCATTACACATGTGTAGGAGTCGCCTTCAATAAGTTTTACTTTTATTTCGCGTGTGGTTTCACCATTGCTCCATAGGTACGAACTAAAACCTTCAGGAGCTTTGAGAATTGCAATACTATCTGATTCGCAAGCTTGTACGTTAATTTTCATAGCTCCGGTACGAGCTTCCATATATGCATAACTCCAGTGTCCGCCAAGTCGACAGTCGGCATTGGTAAATTCTAACAACACAGTTTGTCCTATATAAGGCGTTAAATCCATAGCTACTGTTGTCCATGGTTTCCATCGTACTACAGTATCGCGAGTGGTACTTGTAGGATTATCATAAACCATACAGGTATTAAATCCGGGAATATTTCCGCCTGATATTATATGATTGTAGCCGCACATGGAATCTATTATTTGCCCGTAATTGTCGCGTACAGCTACATCAAAAAATGGTTGCTCATCGTGTTTATGTCCGGGATCTTCAAATACTACTGCGTATTTGTATATAAATAAGGCATTTTGTTCGGTTACCGGCAATAAATACCGTAATTGTTCTACTTGACCACCTTTTATATTATTGCCTAATTTTGCTACATTTTTACCTCCATCAGGTGGCAAACTTGGTAATTCGCCGCACGTATATCTGTCGTAATACAAATTAGAAATCATTGTTTGTCTACCCGTTGTTATGGTATTGTTGGTAAATGTTATAATTCCGGTTGTGCGATTCCATGTTCCGTTCGATGCGGTCCATCCGGTAAAATTCCCTAACTCAAAATCTGAGTTTAGTGAAGATGTTTGCGATAATACCGAATTGCATATCAGTACTATACATAGAGTGTATATCGAAATAATTAATCGTTTCATATAAGGATTCTTACTCAATCTACACAAAGTACGTATATGTACGAGCGATGTAATGGTAAAAACGTACCATTAACGTGGTAATAATGTTACAAGCATGTGCAATGCTAATAAATATAATGGTAAGATAGGAAATTAACAAAAGTTAAAGTGTTGAATTTTTTGGTAATCGAATTATAAATTCACTGCCTTTGTCAATTTCGGAAGTAACGAGTATAGTACCGTTGTTTTTTTCTATAAATTCTTTGCTTACAATAAGCCCTAAGCCTGAACCTTGCATTTTTTTTCGTTTGTACGAAGTAGATGGTTTTATAACAAATAACGATTGTAAATCTTCTGCTGAAATTCCTAGTCCGGTATCACGTATCGAAACTTCAATATATTCAGAATATTCATGAGCTGAAAAAATTACTGAACCATTAAGTGGGGTAAATTTTATAGCATTATTGCAAATATTCCTAAACCCAGTAATTATCATTTCTTTATCTACATATACATATAGATGTTTGGGGATATCGTTGCGGAGAGTTATATGTTTTTCTTGTGCCGAGAGGGTATATAATTCTACAACTCGTTCGGCAAGCATGTAAACTTGACAAATTTCCGGGTTACATTCAATAGAACGAGTTTGACTACGCGACCAACTTAATAAATTTTCAAGCAAATTATATATTACCGTTGCCGATTGTTTAATCAGAGCTATATAATCTCGTTTTTCTTTTTCTTTAATACTGTCATAATCTTCGTGCAGTAGTTCAGAAAAACCGTGAAGCGATGTGAATGAATTTCGTAAATCGTGTGCTACTATTGAAAACAGATAATTTTTAGTATCGTTAGCTTGTTGTAATTCAACATTTTGTTCTTCAATGTGTTTTTTCTGTTCGGTTATAGATAAGGTTTGTCGTTTTACTTCAGCCTCTAATTTTTCTTTTTGAGTTTTAAGGGTGTAAATTCGTATATAGTATATGCCATATAATGCAGCCGAAATTATAATAAATAATAGGATTTTAAACCACCATGTTTTCCACCATGGGGGTGTTATATGAACCAATATGTCAATTATTTTAGCTTCATCTTGATTATTAATCCATGCTTTTACATATAATGTATATGTTCCTGGAGGAATATTGGTAAATGTTATGTCGCGCTTGTTCCCTATAGTATTCCAATCTTTATCAAATCCTTCGAGTTTGTATGCAAATTCTACCGCATCGGGTGCGTTATAACAGATAGCATCAAAACTAACTCCCCATATATGTTGCTTGTAACTTAATTCTAATTCTGTAAGTAGTGAAATATGGGTATTGTAATTTTCGGTATTGGGCGATTGTTTTTGATATGAAATAAATAAATCGGAAAACAATACATTTGAAATAGTATGTTTTTGTTGCAAACTATTAGGGTAAAACGAATAAAATCCATTCATTGTTCCCCAATGAATTCTTCCTTGGGTATCTTGGTATACTGATCTTGCTGTATAAAAATTGCCTTTAGAATAATTATCGACAAAATAAATTTCATATTTTTTCGAATCAGTATTATATACAAATAATCCGTTTGTAGTTGCTATCCAGTATTGGTTATTTGCATTGCAATGTAAGCTCAGAATTTCGGTGCCATTTAATTCTGGTATTGTTTTAGAAAGCTCCGTAAGTAACTCACCCTGATTGGAATATACAAACACACCTCTATTTGTTCCTATTATTATATTCCCACTATTGTCTTCGGCTATGGTATGAATATATCCGGGGAAAAACGAAAGTTTATCGTTGTCGAAATTTAAAATCAATTGCGATGATTTGGCCGAAATTTTATGCACCGTGCGAAGCGAGGCAACCCACATATTACCTTTTTTATCGCGAATTATTTGATTTATAAACTTTTGTCTGTCGGTTTTAAATAATGTATCTAAACAAGTAGTTTTTCGTTTGAGTTTTCCGGTAGTTATATCTAATTCTTGAACTCCGTTGCCATATGTTCCTACCCATAAGGTTGTATTATCGTAAAAGCATATAGTTTTAATTAAATTATTAGTTATTTCCGGTTGTGATAAATTATAGGGTGTAACAGTTTTTGTAAGCATGTCAATTTTCATAATTCCGCTTCCCCACATGCACGCCCAAACTTCGTCGGCACTTCGTTTGGCAAATGCTAAAACAGAATTTGATGGAATATAGGGTGTTTGAATTTCGTGAACATATCCATAGCGTGGAGAAAAGATGCTTATACCACCTCCATCGGTACCTACCCATATATTTCCACGAGCATCTTCGGTTATGGTACTTACCACATTGTGTGCTAACCCTACATCCATTGATGTGTGTTGCACTTTGTTTTTGGCAGGATTAAATAAAAATAAGCCATTCCCTTGTGTTGCAACCCATATAGAATTATCGGTGTCGCACAAAATAGAATTTATACTTGCTATTTTTACTCCTTCGGTCTGATATTCTTCAATTTTGTAAAATAAATTATTATAATCGTATACCCATAAACCATTGTAATTAGTTCCTATCCATATGTTTCTCGATGAATCGCGAACAATTGATGTTATATAGTTTTGTTCAATTTCGGGGAAATCATTAGATTTTACTAAAACATGCGATTGGGGATGCAGTTCATATATTCCACGTGAAGTTCCTACATACATTAAATTGGCATGTATTTTACAAAATGTTGGTATTCTAAGTATTCCCAATTCGTCTTGTAATGGATATACTTTTAAATTTTTTTGTTGTGAATCTACGTACAATAAACCGTTTTTTGCTGTCCCAAACCAAAAATTACCTTCCTCGTCTTGCAACATAGAAATTATGTGTATTTGATTAAAAACAGGAAATTTTTTACAGAAGAATTCAAAGCTAGCTGTTTCTTCTTTGTATTTAAGAACTCCATGAGTGGTTAGGGCATATAAAGTATTTTTAGATTCGTAAAATTTCGAAATCGATGGATATTCTAAATGATAATCAAAACTAAAAGATTTGTTTTCGAACATATCTTTATGCTGGTTATACATCATTATAGTACCATTATGCGAACCAAACCAAACTCTTCCTTTGGAATCAGAAAATACACAATTAAAATCGTTGCGAAGCACTGCTTGATGTGTTTGTTCCGATTTAATAAAGGGATGAAAAACCAAACCGTCGAAGCGGTTCAATCCATATGATGTTGACATCCAAATATATCCCGATGTGTCTTGTGCTAATGAAAAAATAAAATCGTCGGATAATCCATCTTGTCGTGAATAGTTTTGAAAATTGCAAAAAAATTGTGCATGTACCCCAAAACCGGATAAAAAACAAACTGCAATAATTGCAATAATTCTATTCATGAATGTGATTTTACGTTTTGTTTTGTAACAGTATAATGTAGTTTTTATAATTGAAATGCTTGCAAAGGGAAACCACACTTCAAATATAGGATTTTTTTATGAATTAATAAGAAACTGTTTAAATTTCATTATTTAATTAATTTTTGTTCCTTTGAACTTCATATTTCATAAAAATCTCCTCAAATAGGAAAGCTATTCTTGTCGATTTTTATTTATCTGAAGCTCAAAATCTCCAAAAATTTTAATTAAAAACAAAATCTAAACAGTTTCTAAATATATTGAATTTGTTTAACCAGAATTTCAATACATTTTAGGGAAGTCTAAAAGTCTATAGGCCTGAAAAGTCAATAGCTATTGGTAGCATGACAAATGTATGTGAAAATTGTTATATTTTATATCCTATTGAAATTTCAATATCAAATCGCATTTTTTTGTCTATTATAGTTTTATCTTTTTTTGTAACTCCCGATGCTGTATAATCATAAATTATTTTATGATTAAATCGTTTCGATGTCATAGAATAAAAATGAAAATTTTCTATAATATTTATTTCTACTTTTTTAAAATCTAATCTATTTCCAAAACCAATTATTTTAGTATTGTATATCTCTTTTAAGTCGAAAGTATATCCAAATTCTTGACTTGGTTGAAAAAAATCATTTCCATTTGTATTTCTATACAGATATCCAATTTGAATAAAAAGTTTGTATGCCTCATCAACATTTAATTGAAAGTCATAATTTAATCCAATATTATACCCTGTTGTCGTTCCTTTTTCAGTAGGCCATTCAGTCATTATTTTGGGCAATCCATATTGCCTATTCACATCTTGTCCATACAATTGAATAGCATGATTCTTATATTTGTATTTTAAATATCCACCATAATCATACGTCCAATTAGAACTTATTAATCCTATTGTCCATCTATTTTCTTGACAATATGAAATTAATGTAAAAAGGGAAAATATGTATGTAAATAATATTCTATTCATTGTTATAAATCTCTCAGTTGAATTACATTCTATCAATTATTACTCCTATAAAAAATAGAACAAAATATGCTGATGTTATCCAAAAAATAATTTTTTCTATTATATGCCAATGTAACTTTTTAATGAAAATTTTAGAATTATTAATATTCCCGTTAACGATAGTAGATATAGTATAAAGAAAAATATAATTGATACGTTTGTAGAAATGCTAAATTGTAATAATGTCAAATATTTTTATATTTCTTTGATAGCATATAATTTACAAATATATAAAAACCCTTACCCTAAAACCGCATAAAAAGTGTAATTTTGCAAAAAATAATATTGGTATATGATTACAGTTTCAAATTTGGCCATTCAGTTTGGCAAACGCACATTATTTCAAGATGTTAACTTAAAATTTATTCCCGGAAATATTTACGGGGTTATTGGGGCAAATGGTGCAGGTAAATCTACATTTTTAAAAATACTTTCGGGCGAAATAGAATCTACTCGCGGCTTGGTTAGTCTCGAACCAAACGAACGATTGTCGGTTCTTAAACAAAATCACTTCGAATACGATGAATGTACCGTTATTCAAACGGTGCTTATGGGATACAAAGAATTGTGGACTATCATGAATCAAAAAGATGCATTGTATGCCAAACCGGATTTTTCTGACGAAGATGGTCTGCTTGCTGCCGATTTGGAGGAAAAATTTGCCGAAATGAACGGCTGGAATGCCGAAAGCGATGCTGCAATGTTGTTGAGTGGTTTGGGTATTGCCGAATCGCATCATGATAAACAAATGAAAGAATTGAGTGGTAACGAGAAGGTTCGAGTAATGCTTGCTCAAGCTTTGTTTGGTTCTCCAGATAATCTCTTGCTCGATGAGCCTACCAACGACCTTGATGTGGAAACAGTTATGTGGCTCGAAAATTTTCTCTCAAATTTTGATAAAACAGTATTGGTGGTTTCGCATGACCGTCACTTTTTAGATGCAGTATGTACCCATACCGTTGATATTGATTTTGGTAAAGTTCAATTGTTTGCCGGTAATTATTCGTTCTGGTATGAAAGTAGCCAACTTGCTTTGCGTCAGCAACAACAACAAAACAAAAAAGCCGAGGAGAAAAAGAAAGAATTACTCGAATTTATTGCTCGCTTTAGTGCCAATGTTGCAAAATCGAAACAAACTACCAGCCGTAAAAAAATGCTCGAAAAATTGAATGTAGAAGAAATTATGCCTTCTACGCGTAAATATCCCGGCATTATATTTAAACCTTCGCGCGATGTGGGCAACAAAATATTGGAAGTTCATGGCTTGCATGCTACTATGGAGGGCGATGTGTTGTTCAAACATGTTGATTTTACCGTTGAAAAAGACGACAAAATTGTTTTCCTTTCCAAAGACCCACGTGCTATGACAGCTTTGTTCGAAATTATAAGTGGCAACAAAAAACCCGATGGTGGGCATTTCGATTGGGGAGTTACCGTTACGTCGGCATATTTGCCAATCGACAATTCATCATTTTTTACTTCAGATATTAATTTACTTGATTGGCTTGCTCAGTTTTCTGACGATACTCACGAAATATTCTTGCGTGGTTACCTGGGACGTATGTTGTTTTCGGGCGAAGATGTATACAAAAAATCAAGTGTGCTATC
>ERZ795059.4501-NODE-4501-length-13036-cov-6.720515_pt1 | contig 13036 bp, 12 predicted proteins | sample MGYA00375143_ERZ795059 | MGnify/ENA primary metagenome ERZ795059 (study PRJEB30188, sample SAMN05720168) | activated sludge metagenome | isolation source: Anaerobic digester | place: USA | collected 2015-01-07 ... | reverse complement strand
TGAATCACATCGCGACATTCTTATTGATAATGAAGATGATTTACCCCCAAGATGATTTTTTATAGTTACCGCCAAAAGAGCCGAAATTGGCAAAAACCGGTGATTGTTTTAATCATAATTTTCGGTTTGCTACTCATGGGTAATTTTTTGGCGCAAAAGTTCTTTCCGGTGGCGGCCAGCATTGCTTTGCCATTTGGCAAGGTGACTGACGGAGCCGGGTCTGGCTGGCTCAACTTTTTTGCTTTTTTCCGGGCTAAAGAGGACATTCTTCGCGAGAACGAAAAACTGGCGCGCGAAAATTTTGATTTAAAATTAGCTTTAGTTAGTCGACGAGAGTTGGAAAAAGAAAACCGCGAATTAAAAAGGTTGCTTGGTCTAATTGGTCAAGAAAGTAAAAAGCCAGTTGTTGCCAAGGTTTTGTTAACACCAAATGTGATATCAAGCGGTGTCATTACTCTGGAGGTTGGTCGTAAAGATTTTGATATCAAACCGGGCGACTTGGTAGTTTATAATGACAAGGTTTTATTGGGTAGAGTTTTGGAGGTACGTGATTCTTATACAAAAGTTAGGTTAGTTTCTGCTAATAAGGCCATCTCGGTTTTGATTGGTAAAGAAAATTTGCCGGCTGAAGCCACTGGTTTGGGTAGTGGTAATTTTTCTATTACCTTACCAAAGGGGGCCGAAATAAAAAAAGGAGACGCGGTAATTGCTCCTGAATATGGGGGTTACTTGTTGGGGTTGGTAGATGTTATAAAAAAGACGAATGCTGATCCTTTCCAAACAATTCTTTTTAATGCGCCGATAAACATTTTTCAAGTTAAGTGGGTAGAAATCTATGCTGTTTAGATTTGGTGCCTCTTTTATTTTAATTGTTTCCGCTATTTTTTTTCCTTGGTGGTTAAACTTGATTTTACTCTTAATTTTTATCTTCAGTTTTCACAATTTTTATGAAGCAGTGATTGGTGCTATTTTATTTGATATCTTGCGTTACCAATCAGAAACCATTTGGCCAGCAATGCTTGTCACAGTCGGCATAATTTTGTTGGTTTATTTAAGCGAAATTGTGAAGCAACAGATTGTTTTCTATCACTAATCGGTTATTATTTAGATATGTTTTATCGTTCACGTCTTAAATCAAAAGAGCTTAATCCTGATGAGATTTTTCTTGATTCAAGTAATTTGCCAGAGTTTGATAATCAACAGTTTGAAGGCCGTTTAGAAAAGGCGATAGGTCGAAATACAATCCTTTTTTTTCTTTTGGTTTGTTTGGGCATTTTTGCTATTTTCGCTTTAAGGACTGGTTATCTTCAATTGGCCAAGGGTGAATATTATGCGAACAGAAGTTTAAACAACACCTTAAATTTACTTACAATTTTTCCCGATCGTGGAAATATTTATGATCGAAACGGTGAAGAGTTGGCTTGGAATGATAAGGGGCGAAAATATAATGAAAATCCAGCCTTCAGTCATATTCTTGGTTATTTGGGGTATCCTTCGCCGGAGGATATGGCCGGAGGACTTTATGAGTCCAAAGAATTGTCTGGCAAAAGTGGCGTAGAAAAACAGTACAATGAAGAGTTGTCTGGTATTAAAGGAGTTAAGATAATCGAGGTAAATGCGCGCGGTGAAGTGGCTTCCGACCATATGGTTGATCAACCACAGAGCGGTAAGGATTTAACCCTGGCTATTGATAGTCGGGTGCAGGCTAAACTCTATGAGATAATTGGCAACGTGGTCTCTGATCGTGGTTTTGTCGCCGGTGGTGGGATAATTATTGATACTAAGACCGGTGAAATTTTGGCAATGACCAGCTATCCAGGTTATGACCCAAATGCTATTTCACTTGGTAATGACCCCATTAAAATAAATTCTTATTTTAATGATAGTCGTAACCCACTTTTAAATCGTCTAGCCCTCGGTCTTTATACGCCAGGGTCGGTTTTTAAACCGTTTATGGCTGCGGCCGCCTTGGCGGAAGACGTCATTGAACCGCAAAAAACCATTTATAGCGCCGGCCAACTTGAAGTGGTCAATCCTTATAATCCAAAATTAAAAACGATTTTCAAAGATTGGAAAGCGCACGGTGCCGTGGATATGCGAAAAGCTATTGCTGTTTCATCAAACGTTTACTTCTATGTAATTGGCGGCGGCTTTGGCAATCAAAAGGGTTTGGGTATAAAAAATATTAAAAAATACGCCGAGATGTTCGGCTTGGCTCGTCTGACCGGCATTGACTTGCCCAGTGAGGCGGTGGGGTCTATTCCGAGTGTTGAATGGAAGGCCGAGAATTTTGACGGCGAGCCGTGGCGAGTCGGCGACACCTACCACACAGTAATCGGCCAGTATGGCGTTTTGGTGACGCCTTTGCAAATGGCCAGGGCTTACGCGGCGATCGCCAACGATGGTAAACTAATAAAACCGACTGTGCGGAAACTAACTTCGCCCAAAGAGATTCAAATAGTAGCCTCTCTGCCGATTGAATCAAAGGATTTAAAGGTAGTCAGAGAGGGGATGAGGCAAGGCGTGTTAGAGGGGACGGCGGCCGGTTTGAATACACCGTCTGTCAAAATTGCCGCCAAGACTGGTACCGCTGAATTGGGAGTAAGTAAAGAAAAAGTCAATTCTTGGGTGACTGGTTTTTTCCCTTATGATACCCCGCGTTATTCGTTTGTGGTCGTGATGGAAAAAGGTCCGCGCAGCAATACGATCGGCGGAGTCTTTGTCATGAGGCAATTATTTGATTGGATGAAAATTCATACTCCGGAATACTTAGGGGATGCTGATTCTAATCCAGATAAAACGCAGACGCACGCGGATTAGGTGTGAAAATATGTCCAATGGATTTAAGTGGCCCCAACAACTAATGATTAACAAATGCAATTTGTTAAATCCAACGCCAAAAGTTAGTCTATTTTCATCCGTGTCTTGTCTGCGCAAACCCACCGCTTAATCGGTATAAAGGGCGTTGATTTTTCCATGTACTTGGGCTATAATTGTCATAATATGGCTAAAAAAACGCAATATTTGAGTGAAGAAAAATATCATGAACTTGAGGCGGAATTGGCTCATCTGAAAGTCGTGGAACGCAAAAAAAATGCCGAAGATTTGGAATACGCCAAGTCGCTTGGTGATTTGTCGGAAAATGCTGAATATCACGAAGCGCGCGAAAGACAGGCTGATGTGGAAGACCGAATTGCGCAGATTGAATACTCTCTCAAAAACTCGCAAATTGTCAAAAGTCATCATAGCGGTCAGGTGGAGGTTGGCACAACGGTAACAGTTGACAAAAATGGCCAGGCGGAAACCTATCAAATAGTGGGCGCGGAAGAAGCTGACATGGCAGCCGGCAAAATTTCTTATGAATCGCCTTTGGGCTCGGCTTTGCTTGGCTACAAAAAAGGCGAGGAGGTTGCGGTTGTAACACCAAAAGGCAAAACCAAGTACAAAATAGTAGACATAAAATAAAAGTCGGAAAAATTTCCGGCTCTTATTTTGGACTTCAATTTTTGCCGCTTTTTGCTATACTATATTTTATATCAGTTTTCTTGGTTTTTAACTTATAATTTCTAATTTTTAACTTAATTTATGGCTTCTCTTGAAGAAATACGCAAAGAACGCCTGCGCAAGTTGGACTTGCTCAAGCAAGCCGGTTTTGAACCTTATCCGGCCAAGACGGAAATTACGCATTCATTGTCAGAAAGCTTAAATCGTTTTGACGAATTAGCCACCGAACAGGTCAAACTGACTGTTGGCGGACGGGTGATGGCGTTGCGTGTTCAAGGCGCATTGGCCTTTTTTGATTTATTTGATGGTACCGGCAAGCTTCAAGCGCTTTTGAAAAAAGACGACACGCCGGAAAAATTTAAATTACTGGAAGAGACAGTTGACATTGGCGATTTTGTCCAAGTTTCGGGCACTTTGTTTGTGACCAAGCGAGGTGAAAAGACGATTGCGGCCGAAGATTGGAAGATGCTCGCCAAAAGTTTGCGACCCTTGCCAGAAAAGTGGGCTGGTCTGCAAGACGAAGAAGAAAAATTGCGCAAACGTTATTTGGATATTTTGACTGATCCTGAGACTCGAAATATTGTGGAGAAACGATCCATCTTTTGGCAGACCATTCGTCAGTTTTTGCTTGAGCGCGGTTTCAAAGAAGTAGATACGCCAATCTTGGAAAATATACCTGGCGGCGCTGAAGCGAGGCCGTTTGTGACTCATCACAATGCTTTGGATTTGGATGTTTATTTGCGAATCGCACCGGAACTTTGGCTTAAGCGGCTCTTGGTGGCTGGCCTGCCTAAGGTTTTTGAAATTGGGCGAAACTTTCGCAATGAGGGGATTGATACTGAGCACTTGCAAGATTATCAAGCGATGGAATTTTACTGGGCTTATGCTGATTACGAACAGGGGATGAAATTGGTAGAAGAACTTTACCGAGAAATTGCCGAGAAAACTTTCGGTACACTCAAATTTAAAATTAGAGACTTTGAAGTAGATTTGGGTAAAACTTGGGAGCGGTATGATTATTCTGAAATTATCAAAGAAAAAACTGGCATTGATATCGCGAAGGCTGATTTGGCGGCAATAGAACAGAAATTAAACGAACTGGGAGTTGATTATGACAAAGAGGGCTTTAATCTAAATCGGGCGATTGATAATCTCTGGAAGTATTGCCGCAAACAAATTGCCGGCCCGGGTTTTTTGGTCAATGTGCCGGTGATGATGGAACCTTTGGCTAAGCGTCGGGTTGACAATCCGAATTTAGTGGAACGTTTTCAAGTAATATTGGCCGGTTCGGAAAACGGTAAGGGTTTTAGTGAACTCAATGATCCGCAAGATCAACTTGGGCGTTTTGAAGAACAAGACAAATTACGTGTCGCCGGTGATGAAGAAGCACAACGTAAAGATGATGATTTTATTGAAGCGATGGAGTATGGCATGCCACCGGCTTGCGGTTTTGGTTTGAGCGAAAGACTCCTCAGCTTCCTCTTGGACAAACCGGTTCGCGAGGGACAAATATTCCCACTTTTACGACCTAAAAAATGATTTACTCCAAAAACAGAGAGAGGGTAACCCTCTCCCTGTTTTCTCTCTGTTTTTAATATGATATTGGTCACAATTTTTTTGGTTTTTCGTTATAAATAATACGCAATCACTTGTTGTTTGTTTGAATATGAAAAAAATATTTTACATTTTTTTGTTTGGTTTGGTTTTGTTTCCGTTTGCTTCTTGGGCACAGACGGATAAACTAGAATTTTCAGTCTGGGTGCCATATTGGAAAAAAACTGCCGCGACGGCAGAAGTTAAAAATCATTTATCACAACTTTCGACAATTAGTCCTTTTTCGTTTGAAATGACAGCTGATGGCCAAATCCGTGACGCCATGAAAATAGACGAAGCCCCTTGGACAGAAATGATATCAACGGCGCGGAAACAGGGAATAAAGGTTATCCCGTCTATTATGTGGTCTGATGGGGCGATGATGGATAAAGTTTTTCGTAATCGTCGGTTGCGCGAAGCACATGTTAACCAAGTCGTTGACTTGGTGATTAAGGGTAAGTTTGACGGTATAGATATAGATTACGAGAATAAAAAAGCCTCCACTTATTATGGTTTTGCCGCTTTTCTGCGCTCGTTATCACAAAAATTACACGCTAAGGGTAAGACTTTGGTCTGTACCATAGAGCCGCGTTTTGCCCCGACCTCTAAATATCGTGAAGTACCTGACGATATTCAATATGCCAACAATTATCCGGCGATTAATAAATATTGTGATGAGATTCGCCTGATGACCTATGAGCAAACAACTGCTGACTGGAAATTGACTAATCAAAAAATTAAACTTGGTTATTATCAACCCTTGGCTGACGTGGCTTGGGTGAGTAAGGTGGCGGTCTTTACCGGACAAGAAATAAATCGAAAGAAAATGGTTTTGGGGGTGGTCAACTACGGTTATGAATATGAAGTGACAGACAATGGCACGGTTTATAATTACAAACGGTTACGCAGCTTAAGTTATGAGACGGCCATGGGATTAGCTAAAATGGAAAATACAATTCCTAAGAGAAATAGCGCCGGCGAACTGTCTTTTACTTATAAAAAGGATGGTGCGGTAAGATTGGTGTGGTTTTCGGATGCGCAAGCTATTGCCGACAAGGTGGCTTTAGCCAAAAAACTGGGCGTTAAAGGTGTAGCACTTTTCCGGATTGATGGTGAAAGTGATCCAAAACTATGGCGCGCGTTAAAATAAGTTAAAATTTCCAGCCAGCGCAATGGGCAGAGATGAGTATGAAATGAATGAATGGGGGAGAATCAAAATTTAAAAGCTCTGACTCCTAGAGTCAGAGCTTTTAAATTTTCCCAAACGGAATTTTTGAGCAGAGTCACTGTTTCGGTTTTTTCTTTAAAAAATTGCAAACATCCCCGGTTGATTATTAAGTTACAGTGAATTCTTGTTGCTGTTTTTAGCCTTGTGTTTCACGCCTTTTGGGTTCAAAGAGGTAATTTTAGCAGTTATCCACAACATTTTATTTGCCCAAGTGGTGTCCGGTGGTATAAAATGTCTATGTGGTGGGATGAAGTGGGTCAATGCATTTTCAGGTAAAAATGCTTATCAAATCAAATTTTTTCTTAAAAATTTGATTTAGAAAAAAAGGGGAGTTTGCTTCGTTTCACGCTCAAAGATTATGCTTATCGGCGAATTCAAACACACCATAGACGACAAAAAACGGATTTCCGTTCCGGCCAACTTTCGCAAAGAAATTGGCCGTAAGGTTGTAGTCACGAGAGGATTGGACAATTGTCTTTTCCTCTACACACTTGAAGGCTGGAAAAAAGTGGTGGAACAACTTAACACTTTGCCAATGACTCAAGGCGCTTCGCGCGGTTTTAATCGTTTTATTTTTGGCGGCGCTTTTGAGGCCGACATAGACACTATGGGGCGAATTTTAATTCCTGATCACTTGCGAGACTTTGCCGATTTAAAGAGCAAGGTGGTTATCGTTGGCTTAAACGACCGAGTAGAAATCTGGGACGAAAAGAAGTGGAAAGACCATATTGATAAGGTGGAAAAGCAAGCTGATGTTTTGGCTGAGAATCTGACAAATATCGGAATCTTGTAGTATGCACGTTCCTGTTCTTTTACAACCAACAATTGAGGGATTGCGTTTGCAAAGCGGCGAGACCGTTCTGGACGCCACGCTTGGTTTAGGTGGTCATGCTAAAGCTATTTGTGAGCAAATCGGATCAACTGGTACTTTGATTGGGCTGGACCAAGACCCTGAGACGCTTGAGCTAGCCAAACGAAACTTGGAGGCTTGCCCGGGTCAGAAAATGTTCGCCTTAGGCAATTTCCGTCGTTTGTCTGAAATTTTACAAAAAGTTGGGGTCGCCCAAATTGATGCAGCATTGTTTGACCTCGGTTTCAGTTCGTTTCAACTGGACCGGTCGGGCCGCGGTTTTACTTTTCAGAAAGATGAACCGTTGCTGATGACCTTGAGTGGTGACGTTCAGTCCAGTGTTTTGACAGCTGCGGAAATTGTCAACACTTGGTCGGAAGCGAGTTTGGCCGATATCATTTATGGCTATGGTGAAGAACGCGCCGCGCGGAAAATTGCGGCCGCCATTGTGACCGCCAGAGAAGAAAATGAAATCAGAACCACTTTCCAGTTGGCCGAAATCATCAAAAAGGCGCTCGGCCCGCGCGGTCGGTTTGGCCGAATTCATCCGGCGACTAAGACTTTTCAAGCTTTGCGGATTACGGTTAATGACGAATTGGGCGCGTTCAAAGAAGGTCTAGGAGCGGTTTGGGAGGCCTTGTCGGTTGGCGGTCGGGTCGCGGTCATTACTTTTCATGGTCTAGAGGCCAGATTGGTCAAGGAGTTTGTCAGGACAAAAAAAGAAGCGGGGGAGTTGGAACTTTTAGTCAAAGCCACAAAACCGGATCGCGCGGAGGTTTTGGCCAACCCGCGTTCACGCAGCGCTCAATTGAGGGTTTTCAAAAAAATTAATTAAACATCAGTTATACATTATCAAAAAATTTTTATAAACAAATGAAAGCGCGAGCCATACAACTTGATAATTGGGGTCGAAAAATAACTTGGACGGCAATTGTTGGTATCACCGTTTGCGCCGGCCTTTATGTCTATTTTTTGAGTGACTCGGTTTTTAATACAGCTAAGCGTCGAGAACAAATTGAACAAGCAGCCTTTTTGGAAGCGACCGTCGCCACGTTGGAATCGGATTATTTGGCCAAACTAAGTTTGATAAACTGGGGGTACGCTAAAACACTTGGTTTTGTTGATTCGTCTAACAGCACGACTTACGCCGCGCTTGATCGCTCAGCGGTCAGCATGGTTTCATTGGGTGATGAAATATAACTCCGGTCTCAGGGTTAAATTTTTGGCATTTGGTATTTTTGCCTTGGCGGCTTTATTTATTGTACGCTTATTTTTTATTCAAGTGGTCAAGGCCGACCATTATCGCGCGGAGGCGGATAAACAGCATTTTAGTCCGGGTTCGGCCAGAATATACGACCGAGGCTCTATTTTTTTTACAGACAAAAATGGCAAAAAAATTTCCGCGGCGACTTTGGAAACGTCATATTTGTTAATTATGAATCCGACCTTAATCAAATCCGTGGATGAAGCTTGGCAAAAAGTTTCGCCCTTGGTGGTTATGGATAAAGAAAAATTTTACCAGTCAGCGGCCAAAAAAGGGGATTCTTATGAAGTTTTGGCCGATGGCTTGACCAAAGAAACCGCTGACCGGATTTTAGCCTTACGTTTGAATGCGATTTATCCCATCAAACAGAGGGAGAGGTTTTACCCGGCCGGCCAGAGCGCCGCGCACGTGATTGGCCTAATGGGTTACAAGGGGGACGAATATGCGGGACGTTACGGCTTGGAGAAGTTTTATAATGATACTTTGTCGCGAGAAAAAGATTTATCGTTTGCCAATTTTTTTGTGGAAACTTTTGCGACCTTGAGCAAAACAAAAGACGCGGATAAAGATTCCGCCATTCAGGGAGATATTGTTACCTCTATTGAACCGGTCGTCCAAAAGTTTTTGGAAAGTCAATTGGCCGAAGCGCAAGAACAATACCGGGGAGATTCAGTCGCCGGTATGGTGATGGACCCGCAGACCGGTGAAATAATCGCGATGGCAGCTTGGCCCACTTTTCATCCCGGCGAGAAAATTACCGATTTGTCAGTCTTGCCCAATCCTTTTGTGGAGCATATCTACGAAATGGGTTCCACGATAAAACCGATTGCCATGGCGGCAGCCTTGGACGCCGGCGCAGTCACAACCTCAACTACTTTTAACGATACTGGCTGCATTACGGTCAGTGGCCAAAAAATTTGTAATTACGACGGCAGAGCCAGAGGTGTAGTGCCAATGCAAGAAGTTTTGAACCAATCCTTAAACGTGGGAATGGCTTTTGTGGCTCGTCAACTGGGCCAAGAAAAATTCCGTGCCTACTATGAAGCCTTTGGTTTTGGCGAAAAAACCGGCATTGACTTGCCCGGGGAATTGAACAATCGAATTCAAACAATCTATGAACCTTATGAAATTAATTATGTTACAGCGGCTTATGGTCAGGGCTTGTCTTTTACGCCGATTGCGACCGCGCGCGCGTTGGCCGCGCTTGGTAACGGCGGCAAGCTGATTGAACCTTATATTGTCAAAGAAATCAATTACCAAAATAAATTATCGCGCAAGATTGAACCCAAGATTATAAGGCAAGTGATAAAAAAAGAGACAAGCGAGGAGATTAGCCGGATGTTGGTGGAAGTCGTAGACGAGAAATTGGCCGGCGGCAAAGCTAAGCTGGAACATTATTCGGTTGCGGCCAAAACTGGCACGGCGCAAATGGTGAACCCGGAAACCAGAAAATATTATCCTGACCGTTACCTGCACACTTTCTTTGGTTATTTCCCAGCTTTCAACCCGCGTTTTATCATTTTTATGTATATTAAAGACCCCAAAGGCGTACGTTACTCATCGGAAACTTTGACTGAACCGTTTAGCAATTTGACCAAATTTTTGTTAAACTATTACCAAGTGCCACCAGACCGCTAACAACAGAGACCCCCAATAATTCAAAATTGATGAAAAACACCTTAAAAATGCTCAAAAAGGGCTTTCGGCCAGTCGTTGTCGTTATCTTGCGCTGGGAGGCCAAATTGGTGCTCAAAAAGTATAAACCAAAGATTATTGGAGTGACTGGCAGTGTTGGCAAAACCTCCACCAAGGACGCGATTTATGAAGTAACAAAAAATTATTTGTCGGTGTCTAAAAGCGAGAAGAGTTACAACAGCGCCGATATCGGCGTGGCCCTGACGATTCTGGGTTGTCAATCGGCTTGGTATAGCATCTTGGGTTGGTTGGATATTTTTTTCCACGGTTTGTTTTTAATTATTTTTAAAAAAGATTACCCAAAATGGTTGGTGCTTGAGATTGGCGTGGAATATCCGGGTGAAATCGCGCAAATTGTCAAATGGGTGAAATTTGACCACGCGGTTGTTACTTTTTTGCCGGATATGCCGGTGCACGTAGAGTTCTTTTCTTCACCGGCCGAAGTGATCAAAGAAAAAATGCTTTTGGCCAAGGCAGTCCCAGCCCAGGGCAAAGTTTTAATTAATGCCGATGACAAAAATGTTGCCGCTCATCTTGGAGGCATCAAGGGCGAAATCCTGACTTTTGGTTTTAATGATTTGGCTGATTATCGCGCTGAAGCCCAGGGTGTTTTGTATGACGAAACCGGTTTGCCGAGTGGGTTGACTTTCAAATTTGAACACAACGGCAAGAGTTTGCCAGTGCGAGTTGGCGGGGTTGTCGGCGAGCATCAAATTTATCCAGTCTTGGCAGCTTTGGCGTTGGGAGATATTTTAGGGGTGAACGTAATTGAAATGATTGAAGTTTTAAAAGATTACAAACCGGCGGCCGGACGTTTGCGAGTTTTGCCTGGTTTAAAAAATTCGGTAGTCTTGGACGACACTTACAATTCGTCGCCGGCGGCGGTGGCGGCGGGGCTGAAAACGCTAAGCCTTTTGCAGGTCAAGGGCCGGCGGATTGCGGTTTTGGGCGATATGCTTCAGCTTGGTACCTACGCGCCGGAAGCGCACCGGGAAATTGGTTATCTGGCAGCGGAAGTTTGTGACCTGGTTTACACGGTCGGCTTGCGGTCTAAATTTATTGACGAAGTTTTCATTGAAAAAGGCTTGGGTGAAAAAGTGAGGCATTTTGATGATTCGTTATCGGCTGGTCAGACTTTGCAGAACGAAATAGAGGCAGGGGACGTGATTTTGGTCAAAGGCTCTCAATCAATGCGAATGGAAAAAACAGTGGTAGAAATTATGGCGGAACCGGATAAAAAAGAAAAATTGCTGGTGAGACAAGAAGCGGAGTGGCTCTAACGCAACATTGAGACAAAAATCCAAGCTTTAGGCGCTCGCCCTGGCTTTTGGGCTGATTGCTTCAAAAAACGTTGCGTGGTATAGTAAAATGCGATGCCAGTACCTGGATTTATCCGGACTTGCGGATATAATCCATAAATCCTTTTCCGGCCCTATCGTCTAATGGTTAGGACATCACCCTCTCACGGTGGTAATCGGGGTTCGACTCCCCGTAGGGTCACACGAGCGAAAAGCAAGCAAACTGCTTTGCTTGCGGGCGAAGTGTGAAGACGGAAGCATGTTTTTTCAGTAGAAAAAACAGCTGAGTCCGGGTCTGGAAAATTCATGAGTGACTGACGAGTGAATTATTGTGGACCACAACAATTTTGAGCGCGAAGCGCACTTAATGACCCTAAGCAAGACAACTGCTAACTTAACTTCTCCAAGCAATAATTAAATGCTTCGTCGGCGGTCTCAAAAACGGGATAGCCATACTTTATTGCTTCTTTTTTAAAAAGGGGGCCCTCTTCAAAAAAGAAATTTTTTGCTTCCATTTCTTGTTGCCTTTGAGTGGTGCCCCAACGAGGACCTTTTCTGTTTCGGTCCAAGGTTTCTTCGTAAGATTTTCCTATCAAAACTATGCCTGGGAAATTTAAAGATCGTTTAGCTAAATGAGGCAGCAAATTAACACATTCAAAAATAACAGGGCGAGGCTCATCCTGATATTTCTTTATTTCTGTCTTAAAAGCTGGCCAAAGACCTTCCGATTGTAAAACAAAGTCTTGCCAACGTTCTTCTGGCGAATTTTGCAAAAAATATTTTTCCTCGTCCTTGTCAAAATAAAAATCTGTCCACTTTTTGTATTTTTCGTCAGCTGAAATTTTTTTCCTTAGATCATCTAACAGAACCGCAAAACCATCTAATTTGTTAGCCAATTTTTGGGCTAAATAAGATTTGCCGGAAGTCGGAATCCCTGTTATAAAAAGCCTCTTACCTTTATGATTCATATTTTTATAATAACACAAACTGTCCCTGAGGGGAGTTGGGGACACTCTCTTAGCTGCGCCCAGCGCACACTTTTGGGGTATGATCCATTGTAATGTGCACAATAAAAACCCATATGGATCAATTGTTCTTAGTTCGAAGATTATTTGCTGCCGCTATCGCTTGATGAATATAGCCGCTCAATCTCATGGGCCGTGATAAAATCTTTTTCCGTAACTTTTGCCCCAATGTCAAATCGTTGAAGCTCAAAAAGGATCTTTTTATAAAAGATGTGAATATCGGGATGATGGTCAATTTTGTCGCAGAAAGGCGCGAGATTATCAATAAATGACACTGCGTCGGCAAAGGTTGGAAAAGAAAATTCTTTGTTGATCTTGTTGTCCTTGTAAGTCCACCCGGGCATGCTTTTCAGCCGTTCATTGATTTCAGTATCGGGTAAGGGTTTTAGTTTGTAGTTATCCATATATATTTAATAAATCATACACATGAAGCTCAGATTAATGGGTATCTTATTTTTGTCGGAATCAAACTACGTTATGAGTTTCTAACCTCTAAGGGGAGATAGGAACCTCCTCTTTACCATTCCTTAATTACCTTTGTTGCTTGACTTTTTTCTGTCTTGTGTCAATCTAAGGACA
>ERZ795059.4494-NODE-4494-length-13045-cov-8.335720_pt1 | contig 13045 bp, 10 predicted proteins | sample MGYA00375143_ERZ795059 | MGnify/ENA primary metagenome ERZ795059 (study PRJEB30188, sample SAMN05720168) | activated sludge metagenome | isolation source: Anaerobic digester | place: USA | collected 2015-01-07 ... | reverse complement strand
AGCCCGTGGGCGGAAAGACGGCGAATGCCTTTGGGTTGTACGACATGAGCGGGAACGTGTACGAATGGTGCGAAGACGACTACCATTCGAGCTACACCGGCGCGCCGGCGGATGGGAGTGCGTGGATTTATTCGCCGCGGGCCTCGTACCGGATGATCCGGGGCGGCTACTGGTACTACTACGCCAGGTACTGTCGGTCGGCGTATCGGAGCTACCTCACGCCGGACGATCGGACCTACGGCATCGGGTTCCGGCTGGTCGCAGTTCAGTAATTCCTGTCGAGTCAGGTCATTATCGTGTTTTTAAATAAACGAGGAGGCTTGTAGCGAAGCCTCCGAGGCGAATAGTTCCAGGCCTCTTTGCGGCCTCGCGCCTTTGCGTTTATGATCTCAACGCGAAGGCCCCGCCTTTCTAGGCTGCTTCAGATAACCAACGCGCCGCAAAGATTCGCAGGCAAGACAACGTCAAAGCAAATTCTTGCGCGGTTGACAGGGTTTGCGCGGAAAGCTAAGATAGGAAAATGAACGCCGTTAACGGGATAGTGGCGGTGTTTAGGTGTTCAATGGCCTTTTAGCGGGATAGTTGTGCAAAAAAAAGGAATCCTGATATGCAAAAGCGCGTTTCTAGCCGTATGATGGCGGCTACACTATTGATCTTGGCCGTCACCCCTGCCGTCCTGGCATGGGAACATCACCCGTTAATCACTCAACCAGTGGTCTCGACGATGCCAGAAGTGGCGTATGCCATACCGACCATGGCCAGAACCCTGGAAGATTTTCTATTGGCGGAGGAGGAAGGTATTGCGGCGCTTCTGGCGCAAGAGGAAGAATGGGCAAAGGCCAACCTGGCGTGGTATGCCCCCTGCCCGGTGACGTTGAGATTTGAAGCCGATGGAAACGGGGACACGATCCGCGAGCGCTTTTTCAGGGCGATTCGCGTTAATCCCACCATGAAGACCCCGCTCTATTTATGTTCCCTGGCCGGCGCCAAAACGGCAAAACGGCAAATAGCCCCCAGTGACGTCTCTATTCTTGAAGATACGTCAAACCTTTCCATTTTTGATTTTTTAGGGGTGGAGGCAGGGGATTTGGTGCATCCGGCGGATATTGTAACCACCGCCAGCAATGAACCGGACTACGGATTGGATGTGGGTTTGTTTGAAGATAATGGCACGGCGTTTGGACTGGAATATGGGTTTGGGATTCAGCCTTTTGGCAATCCTAATCTTGACTTTGGATCGCAAGCCCCCTTCCACATGGGTTTTTATCATGAATCGAAGATCGTCTTTTTCTTTGCCTCGTTTCTCAAACAATCCTATCCGGAATACCGCATTCACCTGTTTAAATCGCTGTCGGAATACGCCTTTGCCCATGGTGAATATTATTGGGGCTGGCGGTTCATGGGCTGGGGACTCCATTACATGGCCGACCTCTCCATGCCGTATCACACCACCGTGCTGCCTGGTTACAGCACGATCCGCATGCTCATCATCAATCTCTTAAATATGCTCGGATGGACCACTCCACAGGAAAACGCGCTGCAATTGGTTTCCAACCGGCACATGGCCCTGGAAATTTTCGAGGGAGACTTGTTGGCGCAGGCTACCCAGGATCATAACACCCTGGATACGGTGATGGCCGCATTGATGCAACCCCGGGAGATACCAGCCTACACCGACGACATCCCCCGCGGTCGATTGGCCGAGGCATCCCATGGCATGTCGAAACAGGTAGACAAAGAGATCGCCAAGTACATGCCTTCCGAATTTGTTTCGGATCCAGATGTTGAATTGATGGGCCTCGAAGAGCGGTATCAGCTTGTTGAGATGATTGAGGCGGATTACGGCCCCGGAGCCGTGAACACACTAAATCGGATGAACGCCAGTCTCCTTTCCTCCTTCGCTGTATACGGGCGGAGTTATGTCCTGGCGATTTTGAGTGAATAGACATTGGCGCCAATGGCACATGTTGAAGGGATTTTTTGATTTGAAGTGTTTTGAATTCGGGATTATCAAAACATTTTGGGGCAAAAGATTCCCTAAATAAAAGCATTTGCGGCCAGCAATCTCATGATGAGTGCCCTCCCGAATGGTGCGGGCTCCCATGTGCCATGAGAATAACAAGTGCTTCTGTAGACAGGACGTTGGTGGAATGGTGCGGACCTTGTGTGACGATGGAAAGAGAGGAGCCGTGTGGAAGAAGAAAAGGTTTTGGGAATACAAAGTTTGGGGTATGTGGGTTGTTTTGGGGATGGCGGTATTGGGGATGACGTCACTACATGCACTTACCTTGTCGGAACAAGGAGTTGCTAAAGTGGTGATTGTGACAGGGGTTTCACCGGCGCCGGATGAGGTAATGGCGTCGAAGGAGTTGTTGGAATACTGTAAGAAAATTACGGGGGCGGATTTCCGGGTTGTCGCGGAGGGTGCACAGGAAGGTGTGGCGAGTGTGTTTGTGGGGGATACGGAGTTTGCACGGGCGCATGGGATTCTGGTCGCAGAGATGGCGGCGGAGCAATGGGTTATTCGCACAGTGGATGGGGGGGTGGTGTTGGCGGGGGGGCGACCCCGGGGCACATTATATGCGGTGTATCGGTTTTTGGAAGAGGTGCTGGGGGTGCGTTGGTGGAACGCGTATGAGGAGAGCGTTCCATTCCGTCCGGATCTGGCCATCGATTCGCTTGAACTCAAGGGTGCGCCGGGTTTCCGGTACCGGGATATTTATATGTTGTATGCGGGGGATGGCGGGCGGTTCGCGGCGCGGAACCGTCTAAACCGGGATGGCGATGCAGGCATCTCGCCGGCGTATGGCGGGGAAATGGGGTATGGCCCGCCGTATCACGTACACACATTCAATATGTACATTCCGCCTGAACAATATTTTGACGAACATCCCGAATGGTTTTCGCTGGTGAACGGCAAGCGGGATGCGAAGCGCAAGCAGTTGTGTTTAAGCAATGGGGAGCTTCGCGGGGTGTTTCTGGAGAAGTTGAAAGAGTATATCCGAACGTCGCGGGAGAAGGCAGCCAAAGCGGGCACCCCCGCGCCGCAGGTTTTTGACGTTTCGCAGAATGACTGGGGTGGCATGTGCCAATGCGAGGCGTGTCAGGCGATCGCGAAGACGGAGGAGTCGGAAGCGGGGCCGCTGTTGGATTTTGTGAATTATCTTGCGGATGGCATTCGCGGGGAATATCCCGATGTGTGGATCGACACGCTTGCCTACATGATGACCCAGAAGCCGCCGAAGACCATTCGGCCGCGGGACCATGTGATCATCCGGTTGTGTGATACGGGGAGCAATTTCACGAAGCCCATTACGGATTTGGAAAACACGGCTTTTCGGGAATGCGTGGAACGGTGGGCGAAGGTGGCGCAGAATCTGCGCATCTGGGATTATGCGGTCACGTATGCGCCTTATTATGGACTGCCCTTGCCGACGGTTCAGACCTATCAGCCGGATTATGTGTTTTTTCAGCAGCATCAGGTGGAAGGGGTGTTCACGGAGCTTGAATATCCCATTTTGGCGGATATGCGGGATTATAAGGTGTGGATGATGATGAAATTGCTGGAGGATCCCGGTCGGGATTATGCGGCGCTTCGCAAAACGTTCCTGAATGGTTTTTATGGGAAGTCCGGCGCATTTATCGAACAGTATCTTAACCGGTTGGAGGGGGCTTCGGAGCAGAAGCCGTCGTACCTGAGCATGGGTGCGTCGCCTTCGCAATACCGGTATTTGGATCTGGGGTTAGTATTGGGCGCACAGGATCTTTTTGATCAGGCGGAAACGGCGGCAGAGGGGGATGCAGTGCTGCTGAGGCGGGTCCGTCATGCCCGGCTCCCGCTGGATCGTGCAACCTTGGTCTTATGGCCGAAACTGCTGGCGGAGTGGACACGATCTGACAAGCCGCAGGAAACCTGCCCGTTGAACCGGGATTCGGTGGCCGTTCGTGCCAAGGATACATGGTATACGCAGATCGATTTCCGGATGGCAGAATCGGCACGCGCACAGGCGCGGACGGAGGCTGATGAGGAGTTAAGCACAGTGTGCGCGCGGGCGGCCATGGTGGCCCTGCCGGAGAAATTCCGCGGGGCGCCGCCGAGCCGGGTGTTCGATTTTCCAGCGGACCGGTCGCGGAATTGGCAGGATCTCGCAAAGCGGGTAAAGGATGCGGAAGCGGAGTCCGGCGTGGCGAACCGGCTTGAAATTAGTGATGAAGAGATGAAGAAGTATGCGTTGCCCATGCCGTGGGGGCTGTATGATGTTAAAAATAAGCGCAGCGGCGGTGCTGGGGTCATCCGTCCGGACGATGTGGAAGGCCCGGGATACCACTGGTACAAACTGGGGGATTTTCCCATCAAGACGTCGTATTACCTTTATTTCTTCTGGAGCTGGGTTATCCAGGTGGATTTGGAAGAAGCCGTGGACGATGCGCATCCTGACCGACTGTTTGAGATTTGGGCGCGGATTAAGTTTGAAGGCTCCGGATTCCCGCATGGAAAATCCGGCGATAAAAACGCTATTTATGTCGAACGGGTCATAGTAGTCAAAAAACTGTAACTATTTGAGGTTATAAGGTTTCGGTGAGGGCGATGATCTCGCTGAATTTTCCGGAGGTGAGCAGTTCAGGATACTGTTTGAACGCTCCATTACCGATATTGCGCCAGGCAGTCCAAATAGCCTGATTGGGTCCGGTAAGGGTCATCTGACGATCTACGAGGGCTTGTTCGGCGCGCAGGAACTGAAGGCGGGTGGGTTCATCCCAGGAAGGCATGTTCCACGCAAGATGGGTGAGCCGCTTGATGATGGCCTCGCAGAACGTTTTACCGTCCTCTGCTTTGGCGAATTTTTTGGGGTCGCGTCCGCCAACACCTTGGTAGGGTTCTTTGTCGAGGCGGTTAACGTCTACTTTGTCTGGAAACAGGTGCATCATGATAGAGGTTTCGAAATAGGCGGCATGGTCGCCGACGTATCCCACATCGAGAGCGAGGAAGTATTCCGGGGTGCCGAGGATGGGAATATCGAGAAGTTTGGTCATGCGCACGGCGGTATCCCGGACGGCAATCTGTTGGGCCGCGCCGTAATGACCGGTGAGGAGGATAACGGCTTTGAATCCGTTGCGTTTGGCTTCGGCACAGAGGCGTTCGAGCCACGGACGGAGGGTATGGGCATCGAGGGAGTCTTCCGGATCGATGATGAAGGTAAGCGGTTCGCTGAGTCCGCCTACGCCTCCGTAGAGAGGAGGGTGCACGAGACCGCCTCCTTGTAGCGCGGCGCGGATGCAGAGTTCATGAGCTTTCACGGTATCGAGCCCCAGGATGTTATGCAGGCCATGCCATTCGATGGTTCCCATGGGGATGTATAAGGTGGGGCAGGCTGCTTTGGCTTCTTCGACTTCGCGCGGCATCATATATTCGAGTCGGACTTCCATGGTTGTTCCTCCATAGTCAGGGTTTATCGGTATTGGGTTGGCATTGCACCAGTGTAAAGGAATATCCGGGGAAGGTGTGAATGAGTTCGTTCTCTTTTTGGGGTGGTTCGAGGGTGCGTGTTTTTGGGAGGAAGCTCTGGGGGGCTTCGGGGGTATTGAGGGCTTCGAGAGGAGCGGTGTATTCGGTGATTTCGAGGGAGGTATTGGCTAACGAATGGTCATGGAGGATAATGCTGGCGGAGAGGGGTTGTTCACAGGTGTTGACGGCTTGGAGCAAAAGGATTTTGCCGTCTTCGCTGCGTTTGGCATTAACGATGAGTGTGTTATCAGGGCTTTCGCAGGAGGTGCGGATTTGCTTGGGTTGATAGTGGCGGGAGACCATCTGGGTGACGTAATAGGGGGGCTGGCCCCAGACTTGGGAAGGGGTGAGGAAGACGAGCCCCTGATCCCATCCGTTATCGTTTTGTTTGTAGGGCTGAAGGGCATTGGCGGAACACGCAACGGGGATATAGTTTCCAAGGCGTTCGATTTCGGTGATGGCGACGGCATTTCCAAGCGCGCGGTGGAATTGGTGGCTGTTAGAGTTGAATTCGAATATAGCGACTTTGTAACGCGCGCCGTGGACGATTTCACCAAGGGTTTTAATAAAACTGTGGATTCCACCAAGCCCGACGGCATCGCGGGGGTTTTCGGTGCCGATGTGTACGTCGAACCAGACTTCTTTATTGTTCGTGCGGGCGAGTTCGAGGATTTTCTTATGCGCTGCGAGGCTGGTGATAGTGGGAGCGCCGGGGAAGTTGTAGGGGTCGATAATGGGCTGTGAATACATGAAATCGCCTACGACGAGGGTGATGCCGGGGGCTTTTTCCCAAATGGTTTTGGCGAGGGATTCGAATCGTTCCCAGTAGTGGTCGTTAACGGCCTCTTCATTACCGAGTTGAAGATGGGTAAGGGGATAGGGTTTGGGGTGACCGTCTTCGGCGCGTTTTTGGCCCCATGGGGAATCTGGTGGAGCAGTGGCGTATTCGATGAAGTCCGTCATGTCCTGCGGGGTTTCATCCATGTTGAAGGCGGGGATGGCGAGGAAACCTGCGGCTTCGCAGAAGCTGAGGAAGTCAGGAATGCCCCAACCGTTTGAGGCATAGGGGTACCAGGTGCCCTTGTAGGGGGGGCGTTTTGCGCGTGGGCCGATCATTTTCTTCCAGCGGTATTCGGGCGCGTTGATCATGCTGCCGCCATAACGGAGGACGGTGAGACCCTGGGCGATCATGAATTCGGCCACGTCTTTTCGGTCTGGGAGGTTCTTGAAGCGTCCCCAAAGGCCGGGCTGGAGGAAGGCATAACCAATGCATACATCTCCGGGGTCATGCAGGGTGAGAGAGAATCGGCCATTAATTTCGGTGGCATTTGGGGTCAGGGAAAATTCCAGGGATTGCCAATCGCCGGCAATGAGGGTCTGCGAGGTTTCGGCGAGTTGTTTGGAACCGTCGTTATTTTCGAGGGCCATGTGGAGGGTGGCCGGTGTGGCGGCTTTCAGCCAGAGCAGGCCTTCATAGGGTTTTTCTTTGGCGAAGTGCATGCCCCATCGATTGAGGCTTTTGTTTTCGATGCCGATCTTTCCGGAGCCGCCGGTGAAGATGAGCCGTTGGCTTTGCCGACCGAGGAAACCGTTGGATTCGATGGATAGTTGGCCTTGGACATCGCCTTGCTGGACAGGCCCCCACATGCCGCTGACGTTATTGATGGCGGGTTCCTGGAAGTGTTCGCCGAAGATCATTTGGGTATAGAGACCGCCATAGATTTCATGATTGACGTCTTCGATGCATGCTCCGGTAAGAAATCGTGACAGGGTGTTTTGAACATCGCTCGCGAAGATTTCGATGTGGGCTTCCTCTGTCCAAACAATGGGGGAAAGTACGAGCAGCAGTGAAACAAAGAGGAGTGTGAGCATGCGTGTCATGGTGAGGCAGTCCTTTGATGCGATTTGTTACGGTTTGTTTGTGGGATTATTTTTGAAATGGAAATGGGAAGTCAATTAGTTTTGGAGGAGAATTTATCAGACTTTTTAAGGACGGAAATGGAAAGCACGAGAAGTGCGGGAAGTATGAGAAGTGCGAGAAGTGTGGGGGAAGGAAATGCAAGGGAGCCGGGATGGTGGTTGGAACACCGAGGAGAAGGAGGCATTTGCGAAATAGGCCTTTTTCTCCTCTGGGTAAATGAAAAAGCAACGATTCGGCTGTGCAATGCCAGTAATTTGCCCTGTATCTTTTGATTGTTAGATAGAAAGGCCTATTTCGCAAATGCCTGGAGAAGGAATATGGAATGAATCGGGCTTGTGATATCATTAGTCTAAGAGCAGTGGGAAGCGAAGGATGAAGGCGGGAGATAGTATGGCAGACGAAGCAGCGGAAGCAGTACGAAGCGATCAAAAGCTTGTTGCGCTGTTCCTGCGCCCGATTCATGGCAGCCGGAATGAGCAGTGGCAGGTTCACCTTGAAGAGGCGCTTCTTTCGTTGCATGCTCCGGATGGCCGCATAGTGATGATGCTTCCGCGGGATGAATCGGCGCTGCATATTCGTTTTGATTGGGATTTATTACGGGGGCGGATGGTGTCGTTTGAGGTGGTGGAGGGGTTGAAGGCGTACCGGTTTCGGTGCGGATTACGGGATCTTCAGGCGTTGCTTGGCTGGCTTCCTCAGAAGAGCCGGGAGGAGTTGGAAAAGGAGGTTCGTTTTTATGGTGCGGCGGTGGTGTTGATAGGGGTGTTTCAGTTGTTGTTTCCCGCGTATTATTTTTGGGGGTGGGGGTTGGGCTGTGTAGGGGTTGGGCTTGCGGGAATGTGTTTTCCGCGGCGGTGGATTTTTGCGGTGAATGCCCTGGGCATGCTTTTCCTTGGGGTGGGGCTTTTATTTGAGCCGCATCCGAGGGCGCTGCTCAATGACGCCTATATTGATTTTGCGCAGGTGATGCCGACGGGGCTGGGGAGTCTTTTGTTGATCTGGAGCATCCAGCAGTTCTCGTTGTTGGGAGCGGGGCACCGGTTGCGAGTGGCGCGGCGGAAGAGTACGGCGCCGGAGATAGCGGATGAGGAACGTCCGTCTGCCGTGGTGCGTAAAGTGATGTGGTTTGTTGGGATATTGGCGGTGTTGCTGGTGGGGCAGGTGATAGGGTTGGTGCTTCAGTGGTATTTGGGGGAGGTGAAGCCGATGTTCAGGGATTGGGTATTGTGTGTGACGTTGGCGAGTGTTGCCGTGGGGGCGGTGGCGGTATTGCGGCTTCGTCTTCATGCGGCGTATCTGGAGGCGCGGATTGCGGGGCAGTTCACGGTGGTGCTGGGTGTGCTTTATTTGGCGGGGGTGATGAATGTTCCGATTGAGGGCAGTCTTCCGTTTCCGCCGGAGATTTTGTGGATTGGCTTGTTTGCATTGGGCCAGCCCTATGTGTGGGCGCCGCTGGTGTTGCTGGTGGTTTTGTTTAACCGGTGGTTTGTCCGTGCGGTGGCGGAGGAGTTGGAAGAGGTGGCGGAGGAGGAGTGAGTCTGCCTGCGCCGGGTAAGGCGTGAGGGACGCGCGGAACACATGGCTGGAATTGGGGATGGCAAATTTGATAGAGGATAAGAGTAGTTCCGGGAGGAATGAAGGAGATCCATGATGCGGAAAGCGATGACAGGGGCATTGTTGGTTGGGTTGGCGTTGTCGGCGGGATGTTTTGGTGCGTTTCGTCAAGGTGCGCAATCGCGGACCGATCAGGATATTCAGCGTATTGGGGAAGAAGCGGAATGGGTGGTGGATTATATGGAGGGCCGGGTGGCGGTGGATTCGGGGCTTTCGGAATTGCACAAGAGGTTCCTGGCGGAGACGGATTTTGACGGGCGGCGTCAGCGGATAGCGCAGCTTAAAACACAGGGGTGTTTGGCGGAAAACAACAAGGGAAGGCTGGAGTTGAGGGCGTGTGAGGGGTTGAGCACGGCAAAGGATCGGAATGCGGCGCAGCAGTTGCTGGCGGAGGAGAACAAGGATCGGAAAACGGTGTATAAGCGCATCGCTGAGGGGTATAAGGAGGGGCGCATTTCCGTTTCGCGGGTGGAACGCATTTATGTATTGAAGCGGCTGAGTCATGCGGCGCCGGGGCAGGTGTTTCAATTGCCCCGGGAGGAGGAGGATTTGGAGACCTTGCGGGCGTTGGGGGTAATTCAGCGGCTGGGGGGACAATGCGCGGGGGAAGCGTGGGTGATTATTCCGTAGGATGTGATTCGACGCGGGAGTGATTTTTGCAGTAGACTTGGGGGCTGCGAGGAATTTCAGGTTTAAAGAAGGACCAAGAAAAAGGAGGAATTCATGGGACGGATTGCGATTGGCGTGAACATGGAATATGTCCGGCATGCGGACAAGCCGTTTGAGTGGGGGGTGGAGAAGGCGGCGGCGCTGGGGTATGAGTTTGTGGAGCCAATGGTGCATTGGGGGCGTGAGTTGTTGAGCGAGGCGGGGTATTTTCATAGTGTGTCGATGCTGGATGATCCCTACCGGGTGAAGCGGGCATGTGAAAAAGCGGGGATTAAATTGTCAGGGTTGTCTGCGCATTGTCCGTTGTGCAAGCCGGAGATCAGTGTGGAATATTTGAAGCAAGCGATTCGGTTTGCGGCGGAATGCGGGGCGCCGGTGGTGAACACGGATGAGGGGCCGAAGCCTGCATGGACGACGGTGGAGGAGGATCATGTATTGATGCGGTATGTACTGAAGGAAGCATCGTTGGTGGCAGAGGCGCGGGGTATTTTACTAGGGATCGAGCCGCATCAGCAATATAGCAAGCATCCAGACGGGCTGGACCGTATTCAGCAGTTGGTGGATTCGCCGGTAATCGGGATCAATTTTGACACGGGAAACAGTTATCTCTGTGGGCATGATCCAGTTGCGTGGCTGGAACGGGTGAAGGATCGGCTGGTGCATTTGCATGCAAAGGAGATTCCGAAGGCTCAGGCGGACGCGGAACGAGGCAAGGTCACGGGAACCGCAGTAGGGTGTGCGTGCGGTGAAGGGGTGATTGATTGGAAGGAAGTGGTTCGTGTGTTGCGTGATGCGCCTCGGGATATTGTGATGAGTGTGGAATGTGGTACGATCGAAGAGGCGGAGCGGAGTATCGTTTACTTAAAGTCTCTTCTATAGGCATGAGGCATGAGGCGTGAGGCGTGAGGCTTGAGGCTTGAGGCTAAGTGGTTGGCAAGGGAGTATGAATGAGAGCCGGACGCAAGGGTTTTTTGGAAGATCTTTGGGATAATGCGGGGATGGTGGTGGTGTTCGTGGTGTTGTTCATAGGGGTGTCGTTGTTTGTGCCGAATTTTTTTTCGGTGGTGAATATGCAGGGGCTGTTGTTGTCGGTGTCGTTGGTGGGGATGCTGGCGTGCACGATGTTGTTTTGCCTGGCGTCAGGGCATTTTGATTTGTCGATAGAGGCGGTGGTGGCCTTTTCGGGGGTGCTGGCGGCGGTTGTGGTGAATGCGGCGGGGAGCGTGTTTTTAGGAATAGGTGCGGGAATTGTGGCGGGGGGGGTGGTGGGGTTGGTGAACGGTGTGGTGATTGCGCGGTTTCATATTAACGCGTTGATCACGACATTGGCGACAATGCAGATCGTGCGTGGGTTGGGGTATTTGGTGTCGGGGGGGAAGGCGGTGGGGGTGGCGGATGAGCGTTTTTTTTGGCTGGGGATGGCATCGTTTGGGGGGATTCCAGCGCCGGTATGGATTACGTTGGGATGTTTTGCGCTTTTTGGGGTGTTGTTGCGCCATACGGTGTTTGGGCGGAGTACGTTGGCGATTGGGGGGAATGAGCAGGCGGCGTGGCTGGGGGGGATTTCGACGAACCGGATAAAGATTGCAATCTTTGGGATTCAAGGACTTATGGCGGGGTTTGCGGGGGTGGTGCTGGCATCGCGGTTGACGAGTGGCCAGCCGAACACGTCGCAGGGGTTGGCGTTGGAGGTGATTTCGGCCTGTGGGCTGGGGGGAGTTTCATTGAGTGGGGGGGTGGGGACTATGACGGGGACGATAGTGGGGGTGTTGATAATGGGGACGGTACAGAATGCTATGAATCTGCTTAACATCAATCCGTTTTATCAGTATATTGCGCGGGGGATTATTTTGTTGAGCGCGGTATTGTTTGATGAGTTCAAACAACGTCGGGGCCGGCGCCGTGCCTCCGCGGCATGATGTTTTATCCGTATTATATTATGGTATATGCAGCAAAGTAGTGATTATAGGGACTCCCTGTGTTGAAGAGAGGCGGGAGGAGGGCGAGGGGGGGCAAACGCGGAGACCGTGATTGGGGTGAAAAAAATCCTTGACATTGGTGTAGAGTTGTGCTATACTTTTGCCTCGTTGTCTTCACAAGACCTGTCAGAGACTTCCCAGGGAACCACGGCAGAGGCCGTATGTTGTCTGCGAGGTTGACGGGCTAAGTCTAGCGAATAGTTGAAGTTAATGGATATGCCGGGGCGCCCGTCCAGGTGACAATCTGGAGAATGCGGATTGCTTTCGAGGAATGGAGCATTTGCGGACGCCGGTAAGCTTGACAAGCTTTTAGGCATATGCTATACTACGCGTTCGGATGGAAGACATATCCGTCATCGGCGGTTGCGGGTGGCGTGAGCTTGCACCGGAATCAAATCAAAGATGATATCGGTTGCAGGCTAGTTGCGTCTCTGATGGAGGCGGCTCTTTGAAAATTGAATACGATGTACGACGGTAAAAATATTTGCCGTCTTGTGCTGTCCGTTACGCCACCCAGCGTAACGGATCCCAAGACGATTCCAATTCACTCCCTTTCTTGTCATTAAGGCGAGGAAGAACAATGAGGAATCAAACAGACAACAACATAGTCCTGTTAAACGGGATTGTGTTCCGATTTTTTATCGGAGAGTTTGATCCTGGCTCAGAACGAACGCTGGCGGCAGGCCTCATACATGCAAGTCGAGCGGTAAGGTCCCGCAAGGGACCCTAGAGCGGCGAACGGGTGAGTAACAGGTGGATAATCTACCTTTGGGTGTGGGATAACGGCTGGAAACGGCCGCTAATACCGCATGAGGTTGTTTGGGCTCTGGCCCGGACAAAGAAAGGCGCCGCAAGGCGCCGCCCGAAGATGAGTCCGCCCCCCATTAGCTAGTTGGCGAGATAATAGCTCACCAAGGCGACGATGGGTAGCCGAGCTGAGAGGTTGATCGGCCACACTGGAACTGAGACACGGTCCAGACACCTACGGGTGGCAGCAGTAGGGAATATTGCGCAATGGGCGAAAGCTTGACGCAGCCATGCCGCGTGAGTGACGAAGGCCTTCGGGTCGTAAAGCTCTTTTCTGAGGGAAGAATGGCCGGTGCAGGCAATGGCGCCGGATTGACGGTACCTCAGGAATAAGGAACGGCTAACTCCGTGCCAGCAGCCGCGGTAATACGGAGGTTCCAAGCGTTGTTCGGAATTACTGGGCGTAAAGGGAGCGCAGGCGGACGAGTCAGTCTGAAGTGGAATCCCGGGGCTTAACCTCGGACTTGCTTCGGATACTGCCCGTCTTGAGTTCGTGATAGGAAGACGGAATTCAGGGTGTAGCGGTGAAATGCACAGATATCCTGAGGA
>ERZ795059.4488-NODE-4488-length-13049-cov-4.956057_pt1 | contig 13049 bp, 11 predicted proteins | sample MGYA00375143_ERZ795059 | MGnify/ENA primary metagenome ERZ795059 (study PRJEB30188, sample SAMN05720168) | activated sludge metagenome | isolation source: Anaerobic digester | place: USA | collected 2015-01-07 ... | reverse complement strand
AGGTCTCCGATTTCGGTTTTGTTAGCGGTTCTTAGCGTTTTCAAGTGATCCTCCGAAGCGCGGAATTCATTCCGCTTGAGCGGACTCTGGAGTGGACGTAAACCCGCTCTACGTTGGCGTCACGGCCTGCCCCTTGGAAGGGTGCTTTGGGGCCGCCGGCAGGAAAGTTGCCAAGAACCCTGTCCACAACCGCGGAGATGTTCGGTATTTTTGTGGGGCGTACACCCCGGCCAAATCGAATCGCAACATTGAGGTTTCGCACATGCAAGCAGAAAACAGTGCCACGGTCCCACCCGAGTCCCACCATTCCCATTACGGACACCTGTTTCGATTGCTGCATTGGGTGCTGACGGCTGCCTTCGTGCTGCTGCTGCTGACAGGCTTGAGTCTGCACGCCATCGCGCGGCCGGATCGTTCGTTTTTCTCCGGCGTGTTGCCCGACTATCTCTGGTCGGGCCATGTCCACCTGTGGCATTTTGCGACGGCGCTCGTTTTCGGCCCTTCGTTACTGGCGACCATCCTCGTCTGCCCGCGCCGGGTTTGGTCTCGTCCGATCAACGCCATGCTGCTGGGCGGCGGTCTGGTAATGATCGTCACTGGCCTGCTGATGCACGGCGGTATCGTATCAGGCGAGATCGCCAAGGTCATCGTTTGGCTGCACAGTTCGCTGGCCCTGATGCTCTTGCCCTTTGCTTTCTTGTGGCACCTCGTGACGGGACTGACGCGCCGGATTCGACTGCTGATTCCTGCCTTTCGTCCCTTCGCCGATCCCCAGTGGGGCCGGTTAATAATCTTCCTTGTGCTGGTGCCGGTAGCGATGTGGTTGATGCTGGCCTGCTGGCCCCTCGCCAATCCTTGGCGGACCTTGGTGGCCGAAGCCATCTCGCCGCAGCAGACCTCCAGTGTGGACATGGCTCAACTGCCCTGGGATCAGGCTCGTCCGGTGCAGGCCCATTTGGCGAATGGGATTGGATTGGACGCCGGCCAGACCGAAGTCACGCTACGGGCCCTGCACAACGGCGACGAATTGTTCCTGCTGGCAGAATGGAACGATCCCACAGAAGAACGCCGCTACACGCCGTGGAAGAAGACGGCCACAGGCTGGGAGCACCTGCAGACCAATCCGAAGGACGAAAGCGTCTGCTACGAAGACAAGTTCGCCATGATTTTCCCCATCCAGCCGGATTGGCGATTCGAGCAGGCGGGCTGTGCACTGTATTGTCACGCCGGCGGAGGCAATCCGTATGGCTGCAAGTACAGCGACCGGCTCGTGGACGTGTGGCACTGGAAGGCGGTTCGATCCGATCCTGTGGGGCAAGCCGACGACAAATACTGGTCGCACTCGGAGTCAGAGACGAAGCTGAGCGGCCGCTACGGCGACCCGGAGGAAAAGGTCGGCGGCTACAAGCCGAACGGTTCTTCGGAGCAGGGACATCCTGCATTCCTCCCCGGCGACCCGTCCGACATCTTGCTCGGTGCGATCGGCAAAGAACATGCCGTTGAGTACACGCAGGAGCGAGCCGCGGAAATTCCGCCGGGGACGATGATCCCCGGCATGGTGTGCTCGCCTTTTGTGGGAGACCGCGGCGACGTGAAATGCCAATCGGCTCACCACAACGGCCGTTGGGCGCTATTCTTCAGGCGGAAGTTGGATACCGGCAGCGAATTCGACGTGCGGTTCGAGCCGGGGCACTCGTACGCTTTCAGCTGTGCGGCGTTCGATCACACGTCCAAACGGCACGCCTACGCGTTTTCCGTCTTCCGCCTGGTGATACCTTGATCGGCGCGGCTGGCCGCAAGCCGGCACGGTTCCGGAATCGCGATTTCCACAGCGAATCAGCCGTAGACGCCCGCTTCCCGAAACGCCTCCCACATGGCCATGACGTTCTCCGGCGGCACGTCGGCTTGGATGTTGTGGACCGTGTTGAAGACGTAACCGCCGCCGGGAGCCAGCGCGGCCACGTTGCGTTTCACGTCCTCGCGGACTTGCTCAGGACTGCCGCTGGGCAGCACGCCTTGAGTGTCCACACCGCCGCCCCAGAAGCAGATGTCGCGGCCGAAATCGCGTTTCAGGGCGGCCGGTTCCATGCCGGCGGCCCGCACGTGCACCGGGTTCAGGATGTCCACGCCGATCTCGATGAAGTCGGGAATCAGTTGCCTCACGTTGCCACAGGAGTGGAAGAAGATAAATCCGTCCGCCAGGCGTTTTCGGATGACGGCGAACAACTCGGCCTGCAGCGGCTTGAACAGCCGCCGGTACATCTCCGGGCTGACGAGCATGGACTGTTGGGTGCCGTAATCGTCGGCTTCGACCACGACGTCGACCACGTCGCCCAGATCGTCGAGCGCGGCTTCCCAGAAACGGGCCTTGAGTTCGGCGATCTTTGCCAGCAGGTGCAACGCCGCGGTTTCGCCCAGCGCCAGGTCCATCATCATTTGGTCCATGGCGCGGAGCCGGCAGCCCATCTCCAGAATCCCCGCGCACAGTCCTCTTAGGACCACGGCATAGCCCGCACGGCGGAATGACTCGGCCCGCTCTCGGAGACCGGCCCAGCGGCGCGGATCATCCGGCTCGGGCCAGCCCAGCGAGTCGATGGCTTCCTTGGTCAGCAAGGCGTCGTCGAGGGGACTGGCGCACAGGCTGAAGTAGTAGCCGTTCTCCTTCGGCATCCGGTACTTGCAGTGCCATTCGTCGACGAACGCCCACGCGTCGCCTTCGTCGCGCAAGTGGATGTTCCAGTTGGTGCCGACGCGTGGAAACAGGCCGCGCGTATCGACCTGCAAACGCTGCATCACGTCCTCGTGCGGTATGCAGACTTGCTGCGCCACGTCCATCGTGTCGGGTTCGATCGGGGCCAGGCCCAAGTGCCGGCGCAGGTTGATATACGCAGTGTTGCTGATCCCGGTGACCTGCGTGGACGCCAGGTCGAACGGTACGCGGTCCGACTCCTGGTGGTTCAGCGCCCGGCGGACTCGCTGGCGGGGTGTCATCGCGGCATGAGACATCAGCAGCCCTCCTCAGCCCCAACTTTTCTTCGGCAGTGCCGGCAACAAGAAAGCCCCGGCCTGCATGGCCCCAGAATCGAGGCGTTGTCTTCCGGCCAGGGATGTTATACCGCACGCGGTTGCCGTTGACACTAGCCCGACGCGCAAGCGAGGGAGGCAAGTCGTTGCCTCGCTTGCGCTTCGGGCTAGTGTGAATTGTGCCATCGCCAACCGCGTGCGGTATAGCTCCGCCACAGCCCGAACGCGATCAGGTGCCGCGCAGGGCCTCAGACCGTCAACGTGCCCTTCGTGCTGGGTACGCCCGTGGCCCGTGGGTCGCGTTCCACGGCCATGCGCAGGGCGCGGGCGGCGGACTTGAAGATCGCCTCGGCGACGTGATGGCTGTTGCGGCCATGGTGCAAGAGGATGTGTAGATTACACAGCGCGTTGGCGGCCATGGCCTGCCAGAAGTCCTCCACCAATTCGCTGTCGAACTCGCCGATCTTGGGCGTGGGGAACTCGGCCTGGAAGACCAGGAAATAGCGGCCGCTCAGGTCCACGACCGTGGTGACGAGCGTTTCTTCCATGGGCAGCGTGAAGTGCCCATAGCGGCGAATCCCGGCCTTGTCTCCCAACGCCTGCCGCAGAGCCTGCCCCAGGCAGATGCCGACGTCCTCCACCGTGTGGTGCTGGTCCACGTGCAGATCGCCGCGGGCGGTGACTGTCAGGTCCAGCGCTCCGTGCTTGGCCAGCAGATCGAGCATGTGATCCAGGAAGCCCACTCCGGTACGGATCTGGGACCGGCCCGTCCCATCCAGATCGAGTTCCAGTTCAATCTCGGTTTCCGCCGTGCGGCGTTCGATCTTCGCCTTGCGTGCCATTCGTCTACACCATCGCTTTCAGCAGAGCCAGCAGCGCTTCGATCTGTTGGTCCGACCCGACACTAATCCGCAGCCCGTCCCCCCAGCCAGGATAGTTCATGTATCGGACCAGCACGCGATCCTGCTTCAATTGCTCGTAAATCGTGACGGCTGCACGGTTTGGATGGGTACACCAGACAAAGTTTGCCTGGGAGGGCAGCACAGAAAAGCCCAACGATGCCAGTCCTTCGGCCAATCGGCCTCGAGTCTGCCGGATCTTGGCCGTGGTTTCGGCCAGCCAAGCCTGATCGTCGATGGCCGCGGTCGCTCCGGCAATCGACAGGGCGTCGCAATTGTAGGAGTCCTTGACCTTGATCAGTTGCTCGATCAGATGCGGCTGGGCGACCAGGTATCCGAACCGCAAACCCGCCAGGGCGTATGACTTGCTTAACGTCCGCGACACCATAATCCGCTCGCTCTGGGCCACCAGGCCGACGCAGTTCTCGTCGGCAAAATCGACGTAGGCTTCGTCCACCAGCAATGGACACGGCAACTGATCCGCCAGTTCCCGGATGGCGTCACGGGAAACGGCCGTTCCGGTGGGGCTGTTCGGATTGGGCAGGAAGACGAGCTTCAGATCAGGGACCGCGGCGGCGAATTCTGGCGGCAGGCTCCAATCGTCGTTGAACCGCACTTCCTCCCACTTGGCTCCCTGCAGTTGGGCCAGCGTCCGGTACAGGATGTAGCTGGGATAGGGCAGACGGAGTCGCTGGCCGACGCCGACGAAGGCGCGGGTGACAATCGTCAGGATGTCGTCGCTGCCGTTGCCGCACAAGATCCAATCCCGCTGGACGCCCAGAATGTCGGCAGCCCGGTCGCGAAAGGCGTTGCCCATCGGGTCGGGGTAGCGCATCAACCCGGCCTCCGCCGCCTGCTGAATCGCGCGGACCACCTTGGGCGACGGCGGGTAGGGATTCTCATTCGTGTTCAGCTTGATGAACTTGCCGGTCTGCGGCTGTTCGCCGGGCACGTACCCGGCCATGGCTTCGATTTCGGGGCGGAAGTAGGGCATAGGAGGTTGGGGATTTTCGGGTTCCAGACTAACCAACGCGGCTTTGCGGGGCTTGGCCGCAACCAAAGGGTCTTGATTCGCAAAAGCGTTTATACAGAACCTCAGGGACCGTGTCACGGGCCTACAGGAATTTGTAACGGTAACGGCTCTGGGATGGCGGGGGCCAAGAGCACCCACATCTTTCACCTAATCGTTCTCTTAAGTTCAGAGCAATCAGGAGAGCCGAACGCATGGCTTGGTCAGCTCAGAAATTCGGGCCAGAGTGCGTCGCTCACCAGCAGGCCGGCGCGGGTCAGACGAATCCGGCCGCCGGTGTCTTCCAGCAATCCCTGACCGACGAAGCGGCGGAGTGCGGGGCCGACCAAGTCGTCGAACTCAAAGCCGGTCGCGGCGGCAAACTCGGACCGGTCCAGGCCCTCCAGCATCCGCAGGCCGAACACCAGTCGCTCTCGCGCAGCATCCGCGGGCGGCAGGCGTTCCCGTTCCGCCACCGGCGATTGGCCGGCCAGAACGCGTTTCAGGTACGTCGTCGTGCTGCGATGATTCGTCTCCCGCCAGCCGTCCACATAACGCGCTGCGCCGGGCCCGACGGCAAAATAGCTCTCCCCGCGCCAGTACACCTCGTTGTGTCGGCAGCGATGGCCGGGGCGGGCGAAATTCGAGACTTCGTAATGTTCCCAGCCCGCCGCCTTCAGCGCGTCGATGGCTGTCTCGTACATCGCCCGTTCCAGTTCCTCGTCTACAGGCCGCAGCAGGCCGCGTCGCCGGCGCCCCCAAAACGCTGAACCCTTCTCGTAGGTCAGGCCATACGTCGACACGTGATCGACGCCAGCGGCGATGGCTGCCCGCAGGTCCGCCGTCCAGGCTTTCAGCGTCTCGCCCGGAACGGCAAAGATCAGGTCCAACGCCAGCGATGCGAACCGCGGGCGGCAGCGGCTGATGGCACGCTGCAACTGGCTGCGGTTGTGATCGCGCTGCAGAACTTCCAGTTTCCGGTCGTCAAACGATTGCCCGCCCAGGCTGAGACGATTGACGCCGGCCCCCTGCAGGACGGCCAGCCTGGCCTCGTCCAAGTCCGCAGGATTCGCTTCGACCGAAAACTCGTAGCCCTCCGCGAAGGGGAACCACTCGCGCGACAAGCGGCACAAACGATTCAGCGAGGCCGGTGAGAGTTGCGTCGGAGTACCGCCTCCGAAGAAGAGCGTGTCGACCTCGCGAGGCGTCTGCAATTGCCGCAGTTCCAGTTCGACGGCCCGCAGGTAGTCCGGGACCAGATCTTCCCGTCCTGCGGCAACGGTGAAATTGCAGTAGCCACAGCGGCGACGGCAGAACGGGACATGGACGTACGCGGCGCGCGGCATCATGCGCCCCCTCACAGCCACAGGTGCAAACGGCCGTCCAACAGGTCGGGAAAGGTCTTCTCGACCAGGTCGCGGATTTGATGTTCGTTGCACCGCGTGCTGAAATGGGCCACGATGATCCGTTCGTTCTTGAACCGCTCGCGCCGCTCCGCGAAATCGTCCAGGTGCATGTGCCCGTGCTTGTGGATCTTCTCCTTGCGGTGACTGGGCGACACGAACGTCATTTCCGCGATCAGGATGCGGGCCTCGTACATGGCCGGGTTGTCGTCCAGACCGTGCGGCTCGGAATCGCCCAGGTAGCCCAGGATGGGAATCCGCCGCTCTTCGGTCACCTCGACGCCCGACAGCCGCAAGTCGCGGATCTGGTCGCCAGCGAGCGTCTGGTACTCAGGTTTCAGCTTGCGGCGGCGTTCCCAAACCAGGTAAGCCAACGATGGCACTGTGTGCCTGGTGGCGCTGGCCGTCACGACCAACTCGCGCGACAACTCGATCTCGTCGCCCGGTCGCACGGCGATCAACTCGCACGGCAAACGGCCGCGATCCAGGCGGCTGACCACGTGCAGCAACCGTTCGACCAGCCCGACGGCGTGCTCCGGCAGGTAGATCGTGGGCGGTTCCATCTTCATCAGCCGCCGCCGAGCGACGTAGACGGGCAGCGCGGCGATGTGATCCAGGTGGGTGTGCGTGACGAACCACGTCGCCGTGCCCATGAAGTCCCACGGCTGGGCCCCCAGGTCGAAACCCAACTTCAGTTCCGGCACGCGCCAATACGTCTGGACCGCCGCCCGCGAATAGCCCTCGACGGTCAGGCCTCCGTGCTCCAGTCGCTTGATCGGTGCGTTACGGATCATTTTCGCTTGGTTTCTGAAATGAGCGGGATTCCGAATCGGCAGAAGGTCACTTGGCGGCTGCCGCAGCCGGCCGATCCCACAACTGCGGGATCTTGTCCACGACGCCGCTCTTGATTTTGATCGCGGCACCGATCGTGGCCATCGCAATCGCAACCAGCAAGATGAAATTGAACGCGGCCCGCTTCCAGCCGTAGCCGACCGCATCGCCGATGTAGCTGCGCTTGTTGTTCAGGACAAAAAACATGATGTACGCAATCGGCAGCATCGTCAGGCAAATCGCCGAAGCCGCGACGGGCAGCCAGATAGGGGTCGTCGTCACTACGCCCAAGAAACCGACGGCGGGAACCAGCGTACAGGTGCGGTAGCGGGCGGTGGTGTACTCCAGGCCGAACATCTCACAGACCGTGAAGCCGCAAACCACCATGTGCGCGCTGATCGCGCCGCAGGTCATGCCAATCAGGCCCAGGTCGAAGATGATGCGCCCCAGCGAAGAGCCCATCACCGGCACCAACGCCTGAGCGGCGTCCACCGGCTTGATGTCGTGCAGCGTCCGCTGTGCTGTCGGATCGTAGACCGTGTTGGCCATGGCAATGATCACCAGCGATGTGACCAGCACGAACGGCAGAAACATGGACATCGCCAAGTCCCAGCGGGCGAGCGCCTTGTGGTGCGCCCCCCAGCCTTTGGCCAGCAAGGAATAGGGGTACAAAAACGTCATGTTGATGCCCACCGCCGCGCCGATCGCCCCCAGGACGACCGTCGCCGCGCCGGACGTGCCGGGAAGTTGAAATCCGAAGAAGCCGCGGCTCAACTCGGACCAGTTCACTCCCGTCTTGATGACGACGACGGCGAACGAGAGGATGACCAGGCCGATGATGCTGCGGAGAAACCATTCGTACAACTTGATGCCGCGGGCGTGGCTGCCGTAGTTCCAGGTGGTAAAGATGTTCAGGCCCAGGATCCCCGCGCCGATGCCGAAGCTCACCAGATACCCGGCAGCCGTGAATCCGCCGGCAGGGTCTGCAGTGGGGATCCCTCCCAATTCCGCCAGGTCTCGCGCGGCACCGGCGGCCAACCCGTATTGGGGAAAGTGCCAGATCACCGAGGCGACAATCGTGCCCAGCGCCCACAAGAAGGCGACCGATTTGTGCAGTTCGCGCCCGAACGCCGGGTAGGGCCGCTCGCCGGTGGTCAGCACCACGTTGCCCAACGCCGCGAACATGCAAACGCCCAAGAACATGGCGATGGGTTGGACCCACAGCAGGGTGTAGCCGAACGAAGCGCCCGCGACGACCGACGCCGCGGCGCTGCCGGCCCCCAGCGTCATCGCACTCTGCAGCAGGCCCGGCCCGGTCCGCTTGAGATACCCTCCCGCGCGGCTCAGAAACGGACGGCTTTCCAACGACTGCAGTTCGTCGATCTCGCGTTGCAGTTTCTCGGGATCCCAACGGGCCGTCATCGGCAGGCCCTTGGTCTGCTGTGCTGCCATCGTGTTGCTCCTGAAAGGGTGAAGCCCAGAGAGGAATCATCTTCCAAGGCAATTAGGGTAGCAGAAATGGCCCGAGAGAGAAACAGGCGCACAGCGACGTAACAGGGCAATCTCGCAACGTGAACAATCGCGAGCGAAAACAGGTCGCAGGAGTTGCGACGCTGGTTGGACAACGATACGTTCGTTGGTCGCAGAAGCGCGAAACGCAAGCGAGCGATCGACTTGTCCTCGGCCGCACTCGCTTGCGCTGCGTGCTTGTCTTGTCGCAGATCCACGCCAAAGTGCCGCTGGCCACTTAGCGTCCGGCCAGTTTTTCGCCGGCCGCCGAGCCCTCCAAGATCGCCAAACGTGCGGCGACTTCCTGCTGGAGTCCGCCTGCCGCGCGGCGAGCGGCCATCTGATACCAGATCTTGGCCACGCCAGCCTTGCCCTCCGCCTCGGCACGCTGGCCCTTGACGAAGAACTCCTCCGCCTCGGCCGCCCGCTGCACCTTGGCCAACTCGTTCTGCTGGCGGATTTCTTCCGCCGTCGCCAGGGCGGGGGCAGCGTCTTCCGCCGGTCCCGAAGCCGGGTGCCGCGCGATGTTCCTGGCGATGAAGTCCGCTTTCCTCGCGACGGCCGGGTCCGCCGGACGGCTGCCCGCCAAAGCCGCGGGACCACCGAAGTTCGGCGCCGAACCTAGCTGGGACAGCATCTCCGCAGATACGCCCGTCTGCCGCAGTTCTTCCTCTTCCTGGATGATAATCCGCGGCGTGACGGTCATTTGACTCAGGCCCACGTCACGCCCGATCCCGCGATTGCCAAACAGCCGGCTGACGCCGGGGACTTTGTTCAGCATCGGCACGCCGCGGCTGACACTGCCTTCGCTGAATCGGCTGATTCCTCCCAGCAGCGCCGTGCCGCCGTCCGGAACGCTGACGGTCGTCTGCACCGTGGTCACGTTGAACGTCGGCAACTGGACGGTCAGGTTCTGCTGCGCGGCTGCCTGGCTGGCGGCCCAAAAGGCGAACACCGAACTGGCGATGACCAAACGCTGGTACATGGCGGCGCTCCGCAACGCGGGGTTCGTTTCTCACTCCTATTTCTAATGTATCGGACTTCCGCTGATCCTTCAACGGATTTTCAGCGGAATCGGTTTTCCGCCCCTGGCCAAAAAAAGTTGATAAAGCTGGTAAAACAAATGTGCCTGCGCCAGCGTAATCACCGCCGCGGCGAAGTACATCCCCACACAGAAAACCAGGGCTCCAATGCCGGCCACCACCCAGCCGCTGGCCACCAGGAACAGCCCGCCCAGCAGCAGTTCCTTCCACACCTTGGCGACGAAACTCCGCAGGAAATCCAATCGGAACGCTTCCGCGAAATCCTGAGCCAAGCCCGATCGCAGGATCATCGGCATCAGCACGATCCAAGTCCCGGCCGACACGAGAACCACGGCCAACCCCACGAACGCCAACCCCAGCACGACGACAACGACGCCGCCCTCGCCCTCGACGGCGGCGGCAGCGAGGAAAACCAGCGCGAACAGGGCGTACAACACGAGGCAGACGGGAACCACGACGACCATCGAGACCACCAGCGAGACCAAAAACGGCCACACTCCGCGCTTCAAGTACTCGACGAACAGATCGAAGGAAAAACGCGGGTAATTCGCCGCCGGATTGCGAGTCAACTCCTCGACGATCTGGAACTGGTAGCCCAGCACGACGATCGGCCCGATGACGGGAATGAATTGGCAAATCAAGACGAACAGGACGTTCAGGAGCCAATCGGGGCTCTGAAACACGTAGCGGTAGCATTCCAGGTACTGAATCCCGTCGGGACGCGCGGCAAGGCCGTTGGTCAAGTCCGCTGCGGGTGGCTCAAACGGATTAGGATCGACGTGCGACATCTTCCAGTCCTTTCGACCCGCTGGGATCCAGCATCACACACGCCAACGCGACGGGAAACTCGACACGCAGTCTCACATCTTGAGAGGGAGCCTCCTCGAACCTCGGTGCCATGGCGATCAGGAACCAGCCAAATTGCTGGACGATCGAAAGGAAGAAGCTGATCAGGAACAACTTGCCGCACTGGTCCCACCGAGTGATGACGTAATAGAGGGCATAGAAAGGCACAAACAAGTACATCAGTCCACAGGCGACGCTTTCCGTAAAGGCAATGATCAGCAACCGCACCTGAAAGACAAAGGCAGTCAGGGCGCACACCCCGACCCAAACGCAGCCGGAAATCATGATCGCCTGGTGGCGTGGCAGGACGGACATGCCGACGGCAAACGTGGCGATGATGGACAGAATCGTGATGATCATCCACATCGGCATGCCCTGCGTGCGCATCTTGCGTTCTTCATCCTTGTCAGTTTCAATCGTCTGCTCGGCTCGCTTCAGCAGCAACTGCGCGACGCCCTCGTGGCCCTCGGCTTTCTGCGTGATTGCGCCGGGTCCCGAACCTGCTACCCCTTTGACGAATTTGCCGCTCTCCAAATGGAATCCGCAGTAGACGCACAGCACCGCATGGTCCGAGATCTTGGCGTCACAGGCGGGGCAGCGCTGAACGGCTTCTTCCTCCTTGTCCTTGTGTACGTGGAAACCGACTTCGTCCAGCAAGGCCGCGACCGCCGACGGCGCGCCGGCCGGGGCCGGCGCCTGTTTTGCTCCTGACGTTGCGCCGATCGTCAGCGGTCGCTTGCACTTCGGGCACTTGACCACCTTTCCCGCAAACTCGTCCTTCGCGGCAAACTGCTGGCCGCACTGGCAACTGACTTTGATGGGCATAGTCGCTTCACTGTCACCGGAGGAAGGGCCAAGAAATCACGACAGGTTGCTGCTATTGTGCGCCGCATCTGCGAGGACCGCAACAGGATCTGTCAAAATGGCAGGGGATCCGCGGGTTGATGCGGCAGACCCTTATACTGCGACGCGAGTGGGCCACAGGCGAATTGTCTAAAGCTTTCTGGAATCGATAGTTGCGCTGGATGTCCAGGCGTTTGGCCCGGCAGTTGCTGTCCTATTCGCCGGTCAGCAGTTTCCGGCCAGAGTGACAGTCGGCAAGCCGATCCGCGCTGGTGTTGCGGGTGGGACTTTGGAATACTTCCGGTGCACAAGTTAAGGGAGGGTTGTTCATGGCAGCAAAGAAGAAGGGGCTGAAGCTTCAGCCATTGGGCGAACGCGTGGTCGTCGAGCGAGACGAATCCGAGGAGAAGACGGCGGGAGGCATCGTGCTGCCTGACACGGCCAAGGACAAGCCGGCTCGCGGCAAAATCGTCAGCGTCGGCAACGGCCGACTCTTGGACAACGGATCACGCAGCACCCCGCAAGTCAAGGTCGGAGATCGCGTGGTGTTCAGCAGCTATGCGGGCGAGATGTTCAAGGTGGAAGAGCGGGAACTGCTGCTCATGCGGGAGGACGATATCCTGGCGATCCTGGAAGACTGAAAACAGATCACGCGCGGCGGGGAATCGGCGGATGACTGATTGTGCTCGGCAGCGCGCAAGAACTCAGGCGAGTCACATTGCAGAAAGTGAAGGAGACAACAGCTCATGGCGAAAATGATTGCGTTCGATCAAGAGGCACGTGAGGCAATCCGGCGTGGCGTATCCAAGCTGGCGCGGGCAGTCAAAGTCACGTTGGGACCGAAGGGACGCAACGTGATCCTGCAGAAAAGCTTCGGCTCGCCGACCGTCACCAAGGACGGGGTCACGGTGGCCAAGGAAATCGAGTTGGAGGATGTCTACGAGAACATGGGGGCGAGGATGGTCCGCGAGGTAGCCAGCAAGACCAGCGACGTCGCAGGCGACGGGACCACGACGGCAACCATCCTGGCCGAGGCGGTTTTCAATGAGGGCTTGCGAGCCGTCGTGGCCGGGGTGAATCCGGTGCAAATGAAGCAGGGAATCGAGATGGCCGTCAACGACATCGTCGAGAAGCTCCGCAAGATGTCCATCAAGATCAAAGACAAGCAAGCGATGGCCAACGTGGCCGCCATCGCCTCGAACAACGATCGCGAGATCGGGGATTTGCTGGCCGACGCGATGGAAAAAGTCGGGAAAGACGGCGTCATCACGGTCGACGAGGGGAAGAGCCTGAAGACGGAAGTCGAGTGGGTGGAAGGCATGCAATTCGACCGCGGCTATCTCTCGCCGTATTTCGTGACCGATCCGCAGACGATGGAATGCGTCCTGGAGGATGTGTACATCCTGATTTACGAGAAGAAAATCGGCAGTGTGAAAGACATCGTACCCTTGCTGGAGGCGGTCGTGCAGCAGGGAAAACCGCTGTTGATCCTGGCCGAGGATATCGAGGGCGAGGCGCTGGCGACGCTGGTCATCAACCGCCTCCGCGGCGCGTTCCAGTGCTGTGCCGTCAAGGCTCCCGGCTTCGGCGATCGTCGCAAGGCGATGCTGGAAGACATTGCCATCTTGACCGGCGGTACGGC
>ERZ795059.4485-NODE-4485-length-13054-cov-4.755443_pt1 | contig 13054 bp, 22 predicted proteins | sample MGYA00375143_ERZ795059 | MGnify/ENA primary metagenome ERZ795059 (study PRJEB30188, sample SAMN05720168) | activated sludge metagenome | isolation source: Anaerobic digester | place: USA | collected 2015-01-07 ... | reverse complement strand
TTAAGAAAAATCACTAGTAGAATGTATCACACAGAGTTTGTTATTAGCGAGGCGGAGTCTCTGCCATTAACGGTTCAGCCCTCCTGTGCTTTATCTTACTTATTATACGCAACCCCGGCCCTATGCTGAGGGGTGCTTTACTGAATTAAAGGACTGTCGGGCAAGTTACTTAACCGTGGGTGCTGGTTGGCCTTGCCGTTCCTGTCTGTCGTACACATTATATATCTAGCTTCAGTCTGAAAAGTCAAAATCTTTTTCGATTTTCTCGAGCTCAGCTTTTGCTTTTGCTAACTCCGAAGTGGAGAGGTTCGAAATCGTCCGAAAGAATTTGCGGACGTTCCGGAGTCGGAGGCTCAGGAAGGTTGTGCTGTAGGCGCTGAGCGAGCGTACGTAGCCGAGATTTCATAGCTGAGTAATCATCTTCTAAAAGAATGTCCGATATCTCAGCAAGTTTGTTGATCTTGTAAGCAGCGAGACCCTGCTTCTTGGTATTGCACTTGAAATCGTCGAGGAGATCCTTGATCCCCCACTCATGCTCGGCAACGTGATCCCAGCCGAGGGAGAGCGCGACGAAGCTATCGAGGCCAGTGCCGTCCTTATACCCACCGAAAATGCCAGCATCCTGGTGTCCTGCGCGCATTTAGCGCCTCCTTAACGTCGGTTAAACGTTGATCGTTTCGTAGCTAGGTACGAATTCGCCATTCTCAAAGAAGTCGACAAAGTCGCCAACTAACGGAATAGCTATAATCTTTCCCTTTGATTCTATCAGTACATTTTTGTAATAGTCACGTTGAATATCGTACGCAGAATTTTTCAAAAGAAGTGTCGGTATCATTCCGATTATTCGGGCAGGGTTGTATCGGTCTACCCGAACCGTAATTGGAATCTTAACTCCTACTTTATCCGAAATGACCATGTAATCACCCGGCTCGAATCCATACTCCTCATCTATTTTAGCGCAGCCTCGGCGTAGTGCGTCAAAAATGGCTTCCCGAGGTTGATGAAGTAAATACCATCCACGCTGTACAAGTCGGTCTTCAAAATGCTTAACATCGAAGATTATGATTTCACGTGATGCGTTCTTATACCTGTAAATCGGTCTAAATCGTTCTTGCAGTTGCATGGTGACTAGTTAGTCATCAGAATCTCTCGATATCCTTCGTCAAGTCTTTAAGGTAGTCCGCGGCATCGTAGAAGCCAAACTTATTGGCGATCGTAACGAGATCTGCGAGTTGATCCATCGTTCCATCCTGCCGCTGCTGGCACTGCTGTACCTTAGCGATCTCTTCGCGCCACAACGCTCGCTGGTTAGACATGTCGGTCTCCTTAAAGAGCTGCAGCGGCTTCTATACCCTGCTCTGCTATGAGATCGTCGATCATTCGACTTAAGTCAGCCTCGGTTTTGTAGTACCCAATCCCGATTAGAAGGACTACGTTATCGGGAGTAGATATTCCTATCCCTATAGCTTGCATTCCTTTAGAAGGACGGTGACCAGGAGGGTTGAATGGGCCATTCCAAGTAGCTGCCATGTCGTACCTCCTTTACACGGTTTATATCCAGCTTAGATACTTAGAGTCAAATAAAAATTGACTCTTTCTCTATAAGGAATTAGTGCCCTAGGCGGGGATCGAACCCGCGACGCAAGGTTTTAGAGACCTCCGCTCATACCGCTGAGCTACTAGGGCAAGGATAATATCAAAACGGCACTGGGGTTAGCCAGTGCCGTCTGTATCGAGAACACGTATTACAAGAGGGGTAACTCCCTCGTTAGGGGATCAAGGGCTTCGGAGAGATCGGGGCCTAACGCCAAAGCTGTGACTTGGCCATCATCTTCGATCATAAGGGCTGTACGAATGTCCCTTTCCTCTGCCTGCTTCTTTAACTCAGCGAGCTGCTCTTCACCCCACGCCTTAACAACGACTTTGGTAATATTCTCTTTCATCCAATAGCGAAGGACAGGATCGTCGTATGTGCTTACGTAAAACGTATGATCCGGAGTCCACTTACCCGCTTCAAGGATAGCAAGAGTGGCGGCGTGCGCGATCTGCGCTGCAAGACGGCCAATCGACATCTTCGCTGCCATGTTGACGACTACGACCATCTTAGTATCAGACGCCATAATCGATCTCCGCAAACTCTACGAGATCGGCGTAGCTGGTGTTGTACGTAATGCCGTACTCAGTACAAACCTTCTCGATCCAGTAGCCGTCGGGTGCGTTGTTCTCTCTGTACTTGTGTTCAATTTCGCGATACTTGCGACCGCGGACGATACCGTAGATAATGTTTAGGTATCTGGCGTGAGTGCTCGAGCTGAGCCTTAGTGCGCGCTTTCGATCAGCCTCTTCAGTGAAGTCGGCGATACTAAGCTTACCTTTCAAAAAGAGAGCGGTGTCCTTCTGGTCCTGCTTCATCCTAAGAAACGTCTCTCGATCTACGAAAGACTTGCGATCCATAACGATTGTGTCTGCCATAATAGTCTCCTTTGTGTTTGGCTTATTGATCCATTCAAAGTGCTATTACGCAGGCGGTGCTCTGCTACCCTACTTCATCAGGTGTCCTCCTTTCTTACGTATAATATATTAGTGGGACTTGAAAAAGTCACCACAATGTTCCTTCTAGATCAGGATCACCAGCATCGAGAGCCATATCGTGAGTAACGTACATTCTCTCTTCGCCAGCCATTCTATCAGCGCAGTGCATACAGACTTCATGCTTGTAGTCATCTGGGTCGTACGACGCGGGGATATCTTCAGGCATTACGTCTTGTCCTTCCGGACCAATAGGAGAGCCGCACATCCCGCAACTTGCGGCAATAGGTACATGCGTAGGTTCCGGAAACTCGGAAATGTCTCCGATGTCTTCTACAGATTCGTACATAGCGAACACCACTTTAGAGTGGGCATCTCTAAACTCTTCGGCAGACTGAGGAGCATACATGCCAAAGGTCTCTTCAATTGAATCTGGGTCATACAGATCCATACCATCCTCATTGTCAATAGAGCCTTCAACAATCGCCTGTCCTAGCTCTTCTATAAGTTCCTCGGGATAGTCGAGATTGGTAAGATAGGCTATAATTTCGTCTGCGTGAGGACTGGCTTTCCAATTAGGAGATGGAAACGTGGAGACATCCCCCTTATCCTCCTCTTCTATACTTTCGTAGAAAGAAAGCTCTTGACGGGTCTCAGCACGTTCAATAGATCGGACAGTATCAGATATCCAACGCAGCATACCCTTGAGATCGTAGTGTCGATCCTCTTCTCCAGGAGGCCAGGGAGCTGTTTTGTAGGTAGCGCGACGAAGCAGATTAAGGAAATCGCGGGGACGAAGAGAAGTCTTATCACAGGTAGCTTGAATAGCTTTCTTGAGCCCTTTTGTAGTGAGCTCCATTCCGCCATGCGGGCCAGATTCTGCATCACCATCATCGTATGGAGTTGCAAACACATCTAAGTTGCTAAAAAAGAGATCTATAGCGTCGTAGCCCTTAAAAGGAGCATACTTAGAGACATCACCAACGTCTTCCTCTTCATCACTCATCTTCTCTCCAAGGGAGCCTCCTGGGATATGCTCCCAGGTCCTCTCGCTACATTTAGTAGCGAGCAATGCGCTATCACACCAAAGCTCCGGTTATCTCAGGTTCCTCTAGTCGTTAGGCTCACATTCTGTCGCTGTGCGACGTCCTGTTACTCCGACGACTACACTGGCGGGTGTAGCCTTTACGTACTTGGTTGGTTGCGATCGCCGCCGCAATTGCCCTTACCCAAGCACTCATCAGCGCCATAGGCCTTGCGCAATTAGAAGACCCCGTTTTAATTCTTACATCTCTTTGAGAGCTGCGTCTACGGAATCCTTAATTGTCAAGAACGAGGTGAACCCAAGAAGCTGAATAACGTTGTACACACCAGGTACGAGATTGATTAGCACTAGCTTCCCCTTTTTCGTCGAGATAGCCTTCAATAAATGAGTAAGCGCGCCGATGCCCGTAGAAGAAGCATACGGTACGCCCGACATATCGAGGATAATACGGGTGAATCCAGATTCAACGAGGCTGTTAAAAGCATTAACTACGTGGTGCGAATTATTGGTATCCATTTGTCCACGTAGCTGCATGAATACAACTGTAGTATTGTTGAGAAGAGATAACTTAGCTGGTATAGTTGTAGCCGATAACGTTGTTTCTATTTCCGATAGTGTCATATCATAGTTAGTACAACTACCTAACAAGAATTCCCTTTGTAGCTATCGTATCGCCGTTGAGATGGTCGGTCTCGTGCTGGAAGACTTCCGCCTCTAAGCGGGACATGCTCTTAGTACGCTTGACGAGCTCGTGCTTATCTGGGTCATACTCGTACCATACAGCCTGGATGTTCTTGAACCTTTTGATAGCGAACATCAGCTGACCGTAAGTGAGGCACTTCTCACCCCAAACGGCCTTACTGCGATCGCCGTAGTACTTCGCGTTGTAGCAGCAGTGCGGAGTGTTAGTGCGAGTATCCCAGTAAACAAAGAATTTCTTCTTGATGCCGATCTGAGGAGCAGCGAGACCGAGGCCATTGATCTGAGCAAGAAGCTTGAGCATACGCTTCGTTAGATCAAGATGCTCGGGAGTGATATCCTCGATCGTAACATCCTCGCACACAACGCCTTCAACCTCTTCAGGCTTTGCGAAAACGATTGCGTGCTCCTTCTTGGCAGCATCGAGAACTTCGAAGTTCATATGCTGGTGCTCTCCCTCCTGGGTATCTACAGAGGGAGTGACATCAGCAATATTCTCGGACGGTGTAGCGGTAGGAGACAGAGTCGCCTCTTCAGTAGCAGTCTGGTTCATTTAGAACTCCTTCCTAATGAATATACGTTAGACTCCGACGGAGTCTGCAATTTTCTGAATAGTTGCTTTCCACGCAACTGGATCGTCAATGAACGGCTTAGGACAAATCTTGCCACTGATGTCGTGGTGCCTACAAATAAGGATCTTTCCAGCAACAGGAGGCTTAGCATTCTGAGGATCAAGAGAACCAGCAAGATCAATCTTGAGGTTCTTCTTCTGGCAGTAGTCGATTGCCCACGCTACAGCGTTAGCGACGGCTCCATCCCAATCCGCCTTTGAATTCTTTACCACGTCATTATCGCAGATCTCAATAGAGATGGAACGATAGTTCGGCTGGCAATCAAAAACATTTCGAGACATATGCTGCTGACCACGCCACTGCTCTGTCCAGGGTAGAACACGACGGTCTCCTACGGCCCAGGCAGCTTCGTCTACTGGAATAGCGATCGTGATACTATCCATATCGGCAATGACTTGAGCTGAACCATAACTGAATTCAGTCTTACCGTTTGCCTCGTAGAATTTATCTCCTACCTTAACGTACTTACGACCAAAGTACTTTGCAGTAGCCGTGTCGTTCGCTCCCATATTCTCATTAGCTGTGTAATGGAATACAAGGGCTCGAACAGAATTAAGCTTTGTTCCGGGCCTATTTGGATGACCCAGGGGAACTAGCTGCTCCAGAACTTTCATATGAACCTCCTATGGCTGTCTTGTAGTTAGTAGGAAGATCAGCCATAGCAGATGAGGTTCGCCCAACGGCGAGGTAAGCTGCAGGATCTAGAGTTTCCCCTCTATTACGAACTTCATAGTGTAGGTGAGGGCCAGTAGACAGCCCTGTATTACCCATAAATCCTATTACTTGTCCGCGCTTCACCTTCATACCTGTTCTTACTGCAATGTTTTGAAAGTGTCCGTATACCGTATAGAAACCAAAAGCGTGAGATATCACAACATAGTTACCAAGATCAGTCGCATAACCCGCGTAGTCTACGCGCCCATCTGCGGTAGCTACAATCGGTTCGCCAGGTCTAAACGTAGTGATATCTGTTCCAGAATGTAGGTACGGCTTACCCGTAAATGGATGTAAGTTAATGCCGAATGGCATCGTGATCATACCTGCACCACTCTTCACTGGCCACAAGCTAGGGATACTAAAGAGGAAAGGTTTAGTTGTTGCGAAAAAAGAATTTAACTGAGTTGTTACTGCTAAGTCTCTTTTAAGTAAGACCCGAGCAGCTTCTAGTTGAGCGACTTCGCTTGTATCATAAAAATCTGGAAGGTCTATAACCGGAATAGCTGGGGCTACATCGATAAGTGTAGCGTTAATCTGTTCAGAGTACTTACGTAAATCTACTAGGTAGCTATTAAGAGTGTCTCGGAGAACTTCATAATCCTGAGCGACGCCTTGATGAAGATATTGTTCTTCTTGTAGGGATACGCGAAGCTCCCGATTTATGCCTATTGAAATAATTCCACTAACAAGGATACTAACAGAAAACCCTACTACAAAAAGTAGGGTTTTAACTTTCATAGCTAGTGTTTTCGGCGCTTCTGCGGTATCGTGGGATACTATGAGTATAGATATTGTTCGGTTTAGCCAGGTACGAACGGAGATATAGCTTTTACGAACTCTTTGCCGGAAGAGAAACTTCTTAAGTTCTCGGCTTGCTCTAGACTCATAGATTCCTAGCATTACTTCTTATACATCAGGCTCGAGAATTCACCAGCGATTATGAGCTCCGGATGTCGCAGCTCTTCGAGAGTAGCTAGTTTACGTCCGGTTAATCGAGAACGCTTATCAGTTGGATCTAGATATCCATCGTAATCAATTCGAACACAGCTATTAGATACAGCGTCGACTACCACTGCATTGAGCTTACCGTTGTTGATCTTGAATCGTTTACCAACCCATCGTTCCGTTGCTTCGCTTCCTCGTTCTATCCGTCCTACCATATTACTCTCCTTCTCCTGAATATAGATTTACTACGCCCAAGTTCTTTTGTTCGATATGACGAATAAGTCCTTGCGGAGAGTAGCTAGCAGTCATTAAGTAATCATACGCTGCTGTAGCGAACTTCCGGGCTACTTCGGGATCCTCGCTTCGTACAAGGAGCCACTGTTTGAATGCCGTTTCTAGGAATTCGATTGCTTCATCTCTAGGTATCATGAGGAACTCCTGTCCTCAGTTAGTATATGTATATCTAGAACCCGGAATCTTTAATAGCCTCCTTCAAACCATCTAAGAAGAACTCTTCATTAAACTTCCCATGACCAAGAATAGATTTGATTGTAGCTTTGAATACCTCAGTGTCTGTGATATGGAGAATCCACTCACCAAATTCCTTTCCAGCTTGTTGACAAGCATCATCGTCGTCTTGAAGAACTACGCTCGCTTCCCGAACCATACGACCGACCTTGGTGGCAATTCCGGCTTCAGCTTCTGCTTGAGTTACAGTTGAATCGAACGTCCTTACTTTAGCCATATTCCCCTCCTAATAATAAAAAAGGGTTCCCATTTCTGAGAACCCATCCCTAGAATGCACCTGGTGCGAATCGAACGCACAATTTCACCGCTTAGGAGGCGGGACCTTTATCCGTTAAGGTACAGGCGCGAGAAGGCGGCTCGTGGCCGCCTTTTATATTACTCCCAATACTTCATATACTCTTCGCGGAACTTGCCTTTTAGTTTCTCCATGTAGGCATTGGTTTTGATTTTACACATCCAGACCTTGCCGCGTGCTGCGCCTGTGGTCTCTCGACCCTTACACACAACACCCTCATTAACGTTGAATTCGTTTTCTCGAACTCGGCGAATGAAATCATCCGTCAAGCTGCCATCGTAAATCACTCGTGGAGTGGGAACGGTGCCGTTGAGTTTTTCGACGAACTTAATGAACTCTTGCGGCGGTAGAAAGTCTACATGTCCTTGCTTAACGAACAAAATGTCAAAGAGGACAAACTGCATAAGCTCTGGAGGATCTTGATGAAAGCCTGCAAACGAGTTAGGTCCTACATACTCACCGAATGCAATAACCTCTCGCTCTTTAGGGTAGAACTTTCGAAGAACCTCCTCAAGAGGCTCTTTACAAGTCTTGTTGAAGATTGGGATCACTCCACCAAGACTTCCATGCGATTCGTCAAGTAATTGAGTGCGGGTACCAAATAGTTCGAACCCGCGCTTAGCTGTATACTTGACCCGAATGTTGCTCCCGTCTAGCTTTTCAAAAGCTATCATTGGCTTTCGGGGAGCCTTAGAACTGTTAATAATGCTTGGATACTCGATCATATAATCCTCTTTCCGGTCCAAGGGAGCGAGGTCCTTGCCGAGTGTCTAGCTATCTTGGGCGCGATGTAACCCGCATACCGGTCTTTTTAGTCGGTTCGGGAGCGGCTACTCTTTTAGCCGCTTTCCTTTTCTCTTGAACAGGTTTTAACTGTTTCATACCTAGTAATATACTTATCAATGTTGCAAGAGTACCAAAGCCACTCTTAACAGTATCGATAATTTTATTTGTCATATCGATCGTTGCAGGAGTAATAGCAGTCTCTACAGAAAGAAGAGGAGCGACTCCGTCTCCGCCAGCCCTGGGCTCAGCGTGTGTAAGAGGGGATGCTTCTACGGGTGGCACTGGAATTGGCTCCGCTGTCTTACCAGTATTAAATAGAGAGGAGACTCCACGCCCTATATCTACAAATACCTGAGACGGAACAAAGAATGCTACAGCTGCTACGGTGAGAACAAGCCCGATTAGGACGACTGGAAGTACTTTCATACGTAAGTTAGTCTCTTAATTCCCGAGTACTCTGTTCGAGTAGATTGTATGCACGATGATAGTTACCACCTTTAGCACTTAGACCAACGCGAAGTAACGCTTGACGAACACTCTCTGTCTCTTGGAGTGCTTGAAGGAGTTCTTCGTTTGATACTGTGTAGTTACCTTTATTCCTACCGCGCCAAGTTGGTGAAATAGCGTGACAATTAGGGCATAGCCCTTCGAGATTCTCTCTTGCATTATTCCCATGATTTCCATCTTTATGTTCTAACTCAAGAGGTATTTGCTGTCCCTGCCATTCAGAATTACCGCAACGATTACATTTATAACCTTGTTCTTCAAAAACACGGCGGCGCTTATTTTCCATTCCAAGTTCTTCAAATGGAGTAGCGAGATACTTCTGCAATGCTGTGCTTCGTCGCGCTGCACCTTGTTGTACTTTGCTCTGTATAAGCTCTTCAGGGGTTTTTCTTTTATAAGTATAATACCTTTCCTGAGAAAGAGATTTTGAGGGCTTGGGATCCTCCGCATACCTCTTCAAGAGGGCTTGTCGTCTCTTTTCTATTGAATCAGAAGACCACGATCGAGCCCTGGAACAGGTAGGAGAACAAAATCTACAAGGCTTTGTTCTTTCATGCTTGTCTGTTCTCCAATCCTCTGTAAACTCTTGTCCACATCTTTCACAAATCATCATGCACCTCTGTGCCTTAATTAGTGGCACAGATCTTGTCAGGTATGGGCCCAGCGGGTACTGCCCCCGCCTAACCCGGATTTTCCAACGCTCTCTATCCGAAAGCGCTCGAAAAGTCCGGTGCATCACTTCTCTGCCACGAGCCCAGAAGTTTTCACTCCCAAGCATCGCAGCTTGGGAAATTACTGTTTGAGCTCCTGTTTGAACTTCATCTTCATAGTAATCTCCTTCACGGTAATTTAGTAGAGGCTATAGCTTTAGCTCTCTCAGCATATCTACGTTGTATGGTTTCCAGTATTTCTTTTTCTTTTTGGGAGCCGGGCGTACATAAAGATTGTTTTTGCTGCAATTCAGCTATCTCTCTTTCACAGGACTCCGCTACTGTCCGACCTTGATTCACATCATTTTCATATCGCGCCTTATTTATTCTTGCTGAGCGTTCTTCAGTTCTCTCTTTTCTTCGCTGTCTCTGTTCGTACGATTCCGCCACAGCCTATCCTTTACTTAATTGTTGAAGTACCTTCTTCCCGAGATTCCGAATATGTGTCGGAGTCGATTTAGCGTCTTCAACTACTATAAGCCGTATCCCTAATTTTTCAGCAAGCTTCTTTTTTAGTTCATCCTTTGCTTGAATACGTTGTAACATTTCGTCGCCATGTATCGGTTGAAGGTGGTATACTCCGTTGTACTCAATACCTGTTTGCAGTGCAGGAATCCAAATGTCGATTTCAAGCCCATTCAAGATGTCTCGACGATTCCTATCAACGACATATCCCGCGGCTTCTATTAGATTACAAAGTAGCGTTTCTGCTTTGCTTATTGAACCGTTTTTAGCAGGGTTAGTAGCAAGGTTTCTACATGTGCCTGAGCAGTACTTTCGTTTTGCTGCTTCACGTGGAGTTAGCTGTAATTTTTTATGGCATTGAGGACACTCCCACTCTACCAGGATTCGCTTTTTCTTCCATGTCTCTTTATGCTTTTCAATCCCAGCGAGTTTTCGTTCTTCCGGAGTACCTACTTTTTCCTTTCGAGGCTGCTGAATTCTTCGTTCTGCCTCTTCTTTTACCTGCTCTGGTGTGCTCTTAGAGATTCTCTTTACATTGTTATATGTAGCAGCACAAGACTGACTACAGAATTTATTCGAACGATGTTCATAAGAAATGGCTCGATTGCAAGTCGGACAGATTTTCGGGGACAACTCATATGTAGCTCTTACGGCTACTTGACGTTTTTCTGCATTCTCTTTATTCTTATGAGTCATTATATGGCAGCCGTATAACCGGCTATCGTCAAACTTCGCACCGCACGTCTTGCAGGTATACACTTACTTGAACTCCTGCATAATTAGTGCAGGATGAGTTCAAAAGTTCTAACAGCTCCACCCGGATTCGAACCAGGCCCTGGAGATTTGGAGTTTCCTGTGCCGCCAACAACACTTTGGAGCTATAGCTGTCACGGGGTGGCGTTCTTCCCGCCCTTACAATTCTTCAGGAGGCAAATCCTGCAATACGTGCTTCGGCCTCCGCAGTTTCCGTGACATTGTTAATATCTCGTTGCCTCTTAAAAAAGCAAGAAGCGGATGAGGGGAGTTGAACCCCCGTCCCAACCTTGGCAAGGTCGCGTACTAGCCGTTGTACTACATCCGCAAATACCTATAATTAGTGCTTCTGATGAAGACTACTAGTAGTAACTACTTCACTTCGATCTGAGCTAGAATACGAGGATCCATTAAGAACGATTTATATATCCAGATGTTCTTTGGATTGGCGACGTACTCTCGCATTACCAGGGTCTGCTGCCCATTTGTATCTAATATACGGAATGGGAGATTTTCAAGCTCATACTTATAGCTTTGCCGATCTCTATCAACATCAACTACGAGAATGAAATGGCGATACGGCGTAGCCTCTACGACTTCAAGATTCGGGGAGTCCCGAAGAGGATAATTCGTAATGCTCCGAACTATCCAGGCAGGGCTGTCGAGAGATAGCCCGAGAGAGATGGTGACTACGAGGCCTACGAACATGATGAAGACTGGAATAACGAATGCAAGAATAAGAGCGTTTGCGCTTCTGGTTTTGAAAAATACTAGTAGAGAGAGCAGTGATCCAATAGCGGCGATGATTAACCAGATCATTTAGATCCATCCTTTCAGCGGTATTCATAGTTCCTCTTCCTCCAATTCCGGTGGAGGAGGAACTAAACTTTCGAATAGAACTGGCTTATAGCCTGTGTTCTCCACGCAGACATTGATATAGAATGGTTTATCTAACTTCTTATCGTGCCAGTGTCCATGAATGTTCAAATATGGAACCTTCTCATTCAAGAACACTTCCTCGTGTGAGAGTATGTACCATCGCTTATAAATAATCGGGTGCGGGTAAACCTCATCAAAGCCGGCTTCTCGCCACCAATCTGGCGAATGATGTCTATCGTGATTTCCCATTACCAAGATCTTATGTCCGGGTAAATTCTTCAGAACGCTCTGTAGCCGTTCCTTGGACCACTTGAAGCACACATCACCAAGATTGATGATGGTATCGTCGCCCTTAACAGTTTCGCGCCAACCACGAAGAATGTCCTTATCCATTGCATCCGTATCAGGATGTCCGCCTTTATCGCGGTATGGTCGATTACAGTATTCAATGATGTTCGTATGGCCTAGATGAATATCTGACCAGATGTATGTTGCCATATGATTTCCTAAAGGAGATAACTCCTTTTATTGATCGTTGTAATTTTCGCGGCTAAGCTTCCACATTTGAACCGCCCTGGGAGCTTCCGCTTCTATAAAGTCCCAGACCTCCGCTGCTTTTATCTCTCTTGCTTCGTGAAGATCGTGGTACTTGTTTTCATAAGGCAGAGCCCACATCCCGTAGTCTTGTAAGAAGCGTAGAATATAGTTAGGAACATAATAGATGGTAAAGTCATCATAAAAGTTATTTCCGTAATCTGCCCATCTGGCGCGATCATCGTAACCTTTAGGATTGTACTTGTACGCTTCAAAATGATGCTCAAGAGACCAGTCGTATTCGTGAAAGGATCCGTTATTGATTGTTACGAACTCGTCTGGTAACCCTTCAAGAAAGGCATCAATTTGATCAGCATGACGTTCTGAGGTTCCGATAATACTCTGAAGACTAACCAACATGGTCGTCTCAACTGCACTCTCTGGTGATTCAATTAGCGGTTTATACGTTTTTGAAATCTCTTCGATTTCCGATTGATTAAGAGGTCTGACGCTATCCCACATTGGTGTGTCTCCTAATCAATTAGTTTGCGGGAGGGTGGAGTTGAACCACCTACCTTCTGTTTATCAGACAGACGCTCTAACCAACTGAGCTACTCCCGCATTAAGATGTTCTGTCTAGCCCCGACGGGAGTCGAACCCGCGTCTCCGCCTTGAAGGGGCGATGAACTAACCGTTATTCGACGGGGCCGTGAATAGCGGGGATAGCAGGACTTGAACCTACAACCAAGTGGTTAACAGCCACCTGCTCTAACCATTAGAGCTATATCCCCGGATTATGCCGGGGACTAGCCCCGGTTACATATTTTCGTCTTCTTCGAATTCGCTATCTTCTAAATCTCGATCTTCTGCCATTCGTTCGCTCAACTCATCTTCATCGGCTGGAATGTCTGCTCGTTCGAAGACTTCCTCAGTTACGAGTTCTCGGAATGCATCATAGTCGTCTGATTCATCCCAACCGTCTTCAGCCAGGTGTGCAGCGATGTATGGAAGCTCTCGAGAATCTTCCATA
>ERZ795059.4481-NODE-4481-length-13060-cov-4.942561_pt1 | contig 13060 bp, 11 predicted proteins | sample MGYA00375143_ERZ795059 | MGnify/ENA primary metagenome ERZ795059 (study PRJEB30188, sample SAMN05720168) | activated sludge metagenome | isolation source: Anaerobic digester | place: USA | collected 2015-01-07 ... | reverse complement strand
GTTTGGCAAATACTCATAGTTGAAAAATCTTACCAAATGGGCAATTTCAGATTTTTTGATGAGCTCCATCACCTCATCGTACTTTTTATCTGCTTTAGGAGGCACGAGGAAATATACTGCATCAAAGTAATAAAGTGGATAGGCCAATTGGCTCCAAATGTGTTTGGAAAAAGTTGCTAGATTGTCTTTGCCCAACATTTCAGTAAAATGGTAATCAATAGGCGCAGTGTCCCAACCAATTTCATTGAATGCTAAATAGTAATTTCTGATTCTGTCTTCATACGTATTTGCGTAAAATGTGCCATTGGGTCTCCCAAAGCGGTGCAACCACCTCATGAACGGTAGACATATTGTTTTTCTTCCTGCTAATCTGAATTTCTCATGGATGTAACCTTCCTCGCCTCCAAATCCGCGGAATCTTGAATTAAAACCAAGCCAAGCTTCCTTGCGACAGACAAACAAACCTAAACCGTGCATTTGAATTTCAAATGGATCATCAGATGCATTCTTAGCTTCTTGATCTGCATACCAAACGCCATACATGCCTCCACCCCACTCTGGGCGGAAACTAGAACCATAATTTTCCGCACGCAAATCATCGTAAATCATCGGTCCTTGGAAAAGATCCAAACTATCGGGTTGGCTATCAAGGAAATTAAATAATTTATGCAAAGAACCTGCTGTCAACAAAACATGAGAATCAATACTCATCACATATTCTGTCTGGGCTTCCCTGAAAAACAAATCTCTTGTAGCCGTGCCGTTGAATTCATCAAAAGGGAGATATCGATAATTGGGTATGCTACTCTCTAGTTTTTGCAATGCTTCTCCTACAGCGCCTCCCGGATGGTTATCAACGATCAAAAAATGTACCTTATCCATGACCTCTGGGTGGTAAAGCCTCAATGATTGGACAGTAAAATACACACCATCATAATCATCGTAGGTTGCCATTCCGATTGTCAGAGCTCCTTTTTTGATACCATTAAAATTGGTAATTCGAGCAGGATTCTGTTCTTTGACTTCCCAGAAATTATAGATTTCACCTTCATACTCCTCTTTGTAATATTCATCCAAAAATTGCAACATTCGCTCTCCCAAATACTTTGGAGAAAATGCATTTAACTCAAATAGATGATGGTCGGGTGTTTTATTGGTGTAGTGTTTGATCCAAGTAAAATGGATTGCCCACAGAGGTATATTAATTTCGCTCGTTGATTCTTCCTTGCCTTGGCTTGCAATGGTCAAATCAAAAGTGTTATCAGATTTTTTATCTTTGGTTTTGACTCCAATACTGATACTTTCCTGACTCAAATGGTTGTATCCAGAAATTCCACCTTCATCGCCTATGAAAATCAAAGATGGTATCTCTTGTGTTGGATCAACAATGATGGGAATGAAAATATGACTCAGTGCTTCTAGGAAATAATTTTTGTTTGGGTCAAAACTGTCCCAAAAACCTTTAAAACCTACCGTAATGAAATCCAAAGATTGCTTTTGAGCATAGGCTTTTTCAATGAGGCCAAGTTCAATAAGCTGTTGGAAAGATGCTTCTAAATGCTCTATTTCTGGTGGAGTTTCATTTTGAACAATTGACCTGATGTGTTCAAAAATTTGACTTTTTTCAGATTCACCGTCAATGAGTGAATATAAAACGACGGAACTTGGATGTAGTACAATGGGAGAAAAAGTGGAATATGGATATACCACCAGATATCCCCCCGACTTTTTAGCATAGAATCCTTGCTTTCTTATATAGCGCATAGAGATTTATGTTATGTTATATGGCAAATACTTAAAATTTACCAAATATAGGTATCAATTAAATATTTGCAGCAGAAAGGTCGACCTTAAACTGGTGTGGTTGTCAAAGGAAATGTTGCAAACAATGGCCTTGTTGTTCCAAAAGTTGTGATCATTGCACAAGTGGTACCAACTGCAAAAAGCTGAGTCAAAGTTTCTTTCTCTTCTCCTTTATCAACTACTCCCGAATTTGGACTTGCCCAAAGTACTTTGGCCAAAGGAATGCCCAAAACGACGGCTGATGCTCCTGCAATTTTTTTAAGGGCGCTTCTTCTTGAGTTGTCTTTATTATTGTTTTCCATGTCTTTAAGGTCAAATTTTAATTAAATGATTGTTCTGTTCTACTCGTGCTTTTTACAGCTTGAGTGCCAAAAATAACCAAGATCAAGAGTAATATGATGATACCCCACTGGCCCATGGTAGGTATTGGTCCAGAATTGTCAATCAAAAGAGAAGCACATTCACCTGTTGTAGCGCCTGGTTGTACCACTTCACTGATGCCTGAGTCATTGACTATAAAATGATATTCCCCTCGTTGACATTCTAATTCTCCACAATCCCTTAAATCTACATATCCAAATCTTCCATCATCTGTCATGACACCTAAATATCCTGAAGTACCTTGACCCCAAGGACCAAATTGAGCAAAAATGTGATACATAAATAAAGGTGATGAAGAGAAACCCATTAACGGCAATGCACTCACATCAGTACCTAGAGGTAGAACAGCTGCATCATTATAAGTATTTCCAGTAACCTGTTCATAAATACTAACACCAGGTCCAGGTACTATATAAACCTCGCCCAATGAACTAAGAAGTGAAAAATAATAACCTCCTCCCAAAATAAATTGAACAGAAGTTGCATTATTTGGCAGATAATTGGCATTACAATCATTCCCGGAAACAAAAGGACCTTGACACTGGCTAGAAACCTTACTCGGTAAAGCAAAGCAAGCCAAAAGCATGGCAAATAGAGTTAATTTTAAGCGATTCATCTTTATGTAGGTTTAGGAAGCCTCGAAAGTATGTAAAAATAAGCTATTGGTGTATCAAAAAGTGCAACTTTCAAGCCAAGATGGCTTATTTACTTAAAACTTTAACATTTAGAGCATTTTGAAAGATCAAAACAGCCAATTCAAGCAAAGAAAGTGGAAAATTTTTGGACAAAGTTCGTGAATAATCCATTTTTCTATGCTTTGTTAATAATTCCGCTTTTTAAAATTTGTGCAGTGCAACCCTTTAAGCCGAAAGTCAAGAATTTGCTAACCCTTTAGTATATTTGTTCGTTACTTATGTACAGGATAATCAACATATTAATTATAACCAACTTAGCGTACTTTGGAATCATTACCAATGCCTCCGCTCAATGCCCTTACCCCAACTCAACCGAAGTACCAAAAATCCCAATTACTTATAGATTGTCCGCAACTTTGGATGTTGTCGAAAAAAAAGTAGTAGCCCATGAAAATGTCATCTGGACCAATACTTCTGATGAGACAGTGAGTGAATTGCGATTTTACATGTACATGAATGCTTTCAAAAATATGGAATCTACTTTTTTGAAAGGCAGTGGAGGGGTAATTTTTGGCTCGGACATAACAAAAAGATCAGCCAATGAATGGGGATATATAACAATTAGCAAACCCCGATTGATAAGCGAAGAGACAGACACTTTGATTTGGAAATACATACAGCCCGATGATGGAAATAAAGGTGATGAAAGTGTATTGCAAATGATTTTGCCAAAGGCTGTTTTACCTGGAGAATCTGTCACCATATCCATGAATTTTGTTTCAAAACTTCCTAAATTCATTGCAAGAGCAGGTTATAGTAGAGATGATTATTATGCTTTTTTACATTGGTTTCCGCAATTGGGTGTTTTTGAAAAAAATAAAGAAGGCCAATGGGCGTGGAATTGTCATCAATTTTTCAGACAAACAGAGTTTTTTGCAGACTTTGCCAATTATGAAGTGGAATTGACCTTGCCAGAACATTTGGTAGTCGGTGCGAGCGGTTGTATATCAAAAACTTTGGGTGTAAATAATAAAACGCAAATACTAAAGATCAAAGCAGATGATGTCATCGATTTTGCATGGATTGCTTATCCTCATTTTGTAGAACACCGATCAGATTGGAAGGGCGTAGAAATCAAATTGTTGATACCACCTGAGCACGGGGCAATGGCAGATAGATACTTAAATGCGCTTAAAAATGCATTGGACTTTTTTGAAGAAAAAATAGGAAGATATCCCTACCCTTCCATCACTTTGGTTGATCCACCAATGCATGGCCTTGGTTCAGGATTTATGGAATATCCGATGCTCATCACTTGTGCTTCTTTTTATTATGTTCCAAAAAGCATCCGTACCATCGAGTCACTAGCCGTCCACGAGTTTTCTCACCAATTTTTCATGGCCATTCTTGCGAGTAATGAAAAGGAGGAAGCATGGATGGATGAAGGTTTCGTCAATTTCTTTGAAGATGAAATCATGGATTATTTTGGCGGCAGAAAAAGCTCCATGTTTGATATTTTTGGCTACAACAGTGGCAATATGGAAAGATCTAGGTCGGAATATACTTCATTACCTTTAAAGGAAGTAGGTCCTCTTGCCAGACCAGGTTGGGAATTTAATGAAGGACATTACAAAGGGCTAGTTTATGCAAAGACCTCTCTAGTACTTCAAACTTTGAAGGGTTTGGTTGGTGAAAAAACCTTCTACCAAATCATGAGACATTATTATGATACATTCAAATTCAAACATCCTAAAGAAAAAGACTTCATTCAATCAGTAAAAGACATCATAGGTGATACTTTGATCATGAATTTGAAGGTCGATGATTTCTTTGTTCAAACTTTGCATGGTACTGGTTATTGTGATTATCAAGTGGAAGGCATTGAAGATGGCACAACTCAAAATATCATTCACTTAAAACGAGATGGATCCTTGATTATTCCAGTAGAAATTAAAGTCAATTTTGAAGATAATTCCTCGCAATTATTTGAATGGGATGGTAAAATTGAAACGCTTCAAATTTCTGTTCCAAGAAATAAAAAAATCAAGTCAGTAATTATCGATCCAGATCACAAAGTATATCTAGACATTAACTTCAACAACAATAGTTTTATTCAAAAAACCAGCAAAAGACCACCGACAAATTATGCCATTAAATCAATGACTTGGTTGCAGCATTTATTACAAACCGTCAACTTTTTGATCTGATGATGGAAACGGTAAAAAGTGTCGGTCAATTATTGAGAAAATGTAGCCACTTAATTCTTTTTAAATACATTTCTGGATTTTTATTGTCGGCAATATTGGGCGTTTTCATTTATTCAAAAATGAATCAGGGGTTAGGAAATTCTGTTGAAATGGAAAAATTGATTTTTGGATTTGACAGAACTGTAGTCGATGATATATTAAACAACGATCCTAGTATTTTAAACAGTTTATTGCCAAAAATAGGCTTGATATTTGGATTGTATTTTTTGATCACGAATTTTGTTTCCAGTGGAATTTATTCCTCCATTTCAAACAATCATTTTGATTTGAAAAACTTTGTGAAAAATGGCTTGAAAAACTATTTTCCATTTCTTGCAATATCTCTTTGTTTCTATTTAGTGTTTCTAATTGTGGGGTTTTTATTATTCTTTAGCTATGCGTCCATCCTAGGAAATCCATTCAATGATTACACGACTGAAATTCCATTTTTCTACAGCTTGCTTATCGTGATTTTCCTATTTTTAGTTTTTTGTAGTTATTTATGGTTGTGGTCAATCCATGCAAAATTTCACTACTTGAGTGATGGAAAACTCTTTTTATCGTTGAAAACTGGCTTCAAAAGTCTCATGGTAAATTTTCGCCAATCCACACTTTTATTACTTTTCTATTGGCTTACATTGCTACTATTGATGGCCATCATGAATTTATTGCAGGGTTTAAACAGTAGTCAATCTTGGTTTGTTTTGATTCTATTGATTTTGGGCATGCAAATCACTATCTTGTTGAGGTATTTTTTACAGTTTTTTGTGGTTGGATGGGTTTATCAAGGAATAGTAAATATACATTTACGTTCTCAAAATTGAACATCCACAGGTAGGAAATAGCATATCAAAAGCAACAGTAAATTGAAGGGAATACGCTCAAATTAACTTTTATGCTTTTCAAGCTGCATGTTCATTAGATTGGATTTTCTGCTCTTTTAGATGATAAGGCCTGCTAAAAGCATCCGGGCGTAACTTAAAATGATATGCCAATTTTATTACCATATCTTTACTAATATTTCTCCTATAATTCAATATATCACTGATCAATTGTCTTGAAATACCCAATTCTTTTGCCAATTGGACATTTGAGATCTTTTCATCCTTCATAATTGAGCGGAGAATTTCAACAGGATTCATTTCTGGAGCAGTTGTATTTACCCTACGATCATACTCATCAATTAGAACTTCCAAAAGCTCTATCTCATCAATGAATTTCTCATTGTTCTGAAACACCAAATTTTCATGGATTTCACAGTATTTATTGTATTGCGCAAAATCTGCAATTTTCTTATATTTCATTTTTATTTTTTAAAAAGGTCGATTGTACAAACATTTACTTTATCATACTCCTTATGTGTTCCCACGAATTTTATATAAAGAATTACTTCCTTTACTCCAAAATAATATCCACAGATCATTCTGTATTTGTTATTTCCTATATTAAAAACTATCCTACTCATTGCACCCTCGCCACATGTAATGAGATCTGCGGATTTAAAACTTTTTGTTACATCTTGAGGAATTGACCAATCCGTATAGGATAATTTTTGAAAGAATTGGTGGAAATAGTTCGCCATGTCCTTATTTTGATTGATCAGAACAAAAACATTACTTTTCTTTATGACTCTCACTTGCATATGCAAATATAAACTAAAAACTATTCGTACGCAATATGTGTACGAAAATCTAAAACGAACCATAAAATATGCATGTTCAAGATTTCAGTTGCTAGACATAAGCGTCACAATCTCAGTTGGAGTGAGATTTTGAAAAGTACTGGAGTTCGATATATTGTACACGAGCTTGGAACTGTGAGCCTGGAAAAGCAGGAAAAAACTTCATAAGTAGATTGAAATAAACTTCATCTGTGAGAAGACGAAAGAAGAGGCCTTTTCAATACAAAAACCCAAACAACCACAAAGGAATTTTATTTTTCACGCCAGAAATTACATCATCAATGACCACATAGCTATTATCCATGTTAGCTATTTGTTTGTAACTCTTATTGCTACCTCCGATTTCGAAAATATATTTTTCATCAACCAAAAAGTCTCCATATACAGATGAATTTACAGCGTGTTTGTGATAAAGTTGATTGAAAAAAAACAATTCCCTGAGTGCGCCTTTATTAATACCCATTTCATCAATGCTGTATGCCAAATTTGAATTATTTAAATATATTTTTTCTGGTTTTGTCAATATGGAATAACCCCTGCCTGCCGGATTCAATAAATTAACTAAACCTGCCTCTTCCAAATAATGAATATACCCATTCAAAGTTGCTTTGTTAAGATCCAAATTTTGAGACAATTTTGCAATATTTGGTTGATAAGGTACTTCTGTTGCCAGCATGTGCAGTAGCCTTTTTATTTTGCTGATATTTTGGACATTAGTCCCCAACACAAAAGGCATATCCACCTCCAAAGTATTGTTGATGACATTCTGGACCTTGAGATTAAAAGTCTTTTTATTTTTTCTGTAAAATGGGTAATAACCTGCTTTCAGATACTCGTTGAATAAAGGCAAGATTTTGACTTTATTGCTTATTTCCGCAGCAATGTCAATGTGATTTTTCAAAATATCCGGCAAAGAATATTTAGAAAAATTTTCATCCGTTTCCCAGTAAATATACTCTCGCAATGACAAACCTTGCATGGTATGCATCACTGCTCTTCTGCTCAAGTCAGCCTGGCCTTTATAAATCTGCAACATCGATGACCCGCTGAAAACCAAATGTAAATCACTATATAAATCATAAACCGATTTAAGGTCGCGACTCCATTCTTGGTGTTTGTGGATCTCGTCAATGAATAAATGGGTTCCTCCAATGTTGCGGTGGTATTCTGCTATTTGTGTGATTGTATAGCCTTGCACTGCCATATTATCCATACTGATGTATAGGGCCTTCGTAGACTTACCAAAATCTTCCTCTATTTTTTGGAGCATAAGGGTAGTCTTGCCAATTCCTTTGGCACCTTTGATTCCTACCAATTGCTCTTCCCATGGTATGGCATCCATTTCTGCTCGTCGATACCATCCTTGATTGTTCTGCAGGTATTGTTGGTGATATTTATACAATAATTCCACACAACAAAGTTATAAAATTTTATACAAGATATCAATAAAATTAAAAAATCTATTTTATACTTTCTTATAACGTTATATTTCATTAAATTATATATTAGATTTTTAATAATATAGATTAATACACCAACCATTTACTACAAAATATGATCATCAGACTAACCATATTATTAATATAATCGGTTAATGCACTAATCATTTTTTAAATATTATGGTCAGTCTACTAACCATTTTTATCATTATACTAGGCAAATATTTACTTTTGAAAGGAGTTATAATCCCAAAAACTCGCATTGAACTTCCATGTGTCCCTACTTCCGAAAGGGATTGAACTCATATTGAACAGCATATCGAGTCATTTAAAGCAATGGTATTTAAACAAAAATGTTATTTTCGCCACTCAATAAGGAGAAGCGGTTTATAGCTTCAAATAAAAAAAGGAATATGAAAAAAGTATTAGTAACGGGAGCAGCAGGATTCATAGGTTCTCATTTATGTGACAAATTTCTTGCTGAAGGTTACCACGTCATAGGAATGGACAATCTCATAACTGGCAATATGGATAACATTGCACACCTATTTCCGCTTAACAATTTTGAATTTTACCACCACGACGTCAGCAAATTCGTGCACGTGCCCGGAAATCTAGACTATATTTTACATTTCGCATCACCCGCGAGTCCAATTGATTATCTCAAAATGCCCATTCAAACTTTGAAAGTAGGCTCTTTGGGAACGCACAATTTGTTGGGATTGGCAAAAGCCAAGAATGCTCGTATTTTGATAGCTTCGACTTCAGAAGTATATGGGGATCCATTGGAACACCCACAAACTGAGGAGTATTGGGGAAATGTAAATCCCATCGGACCAAGAGGTGTGTATGATGAAGCCAAAAGATTTCAAGAAGCCATCACCATGGCATACCATACTTATCATGGATTAGAAACCAGAATTGTGAGAATTTTCAATACTTATGGCCCAAGAATGAGGGTCGAAGACGGCCGTGTACTTCCTGCATTTTTCTCACAAGCAATCAGAGGTGAAGGTCTTACCGTTTTTGGTGAAGGTGATCAAACAAGGTCATTCTGTTATGTTGATGATCTTGTCGACGGGATTTACAAACTTTTATTGAGTGATTACGCCATGCCAGTAAACATTGGCAACCCTTCAGAGATTACCATTATGCAATTTGCTAAGGAAATTTTGGCTTTGGTCAACAATCCAAAAGCACACATCATTTATAAAGATCTTCCAGTCGATGATCCAAAACAAAGACAACCAGACATCACTAAAGCAAGGAATATTTTAGGCTGGGAACCAAAATTCAATAGAGAGGAAGGTCTTAAACTTACTTATGAATATTTTAAAACGGTGGTTCAAGCGGTGGATTAATGGAATAAGTTCATAAAGTAAAAAGTTTGGAAATTGTGTTTTATAGTGAGACGCAAGACCTTGCGCCTTTAATATGTTTTGTTAATATGTTTAATCATTTAAAAGCCATAAACAAATAGACACCTACTCCATTGCGAAATTGCTAAAATTCAAAACTATTCGTTGAAAACTGATCATTGGCTATTGATAGCCACGAATTCACGAATTTTTTTCTAATTTCAGCGCTCAGCAAATTTGATTTCATAACGCTATGTCCCGCTAGGGACAATATGTTGGTACATCAAAAAAGGTAAGAGTCAATCGTGCCGTAGGTACGACCTATTTAAAGTATGGAGGAACAAGGCTTTTTATAAAAGTTGGCTGATAATTGGAATCTAATAACAAGCCTTCATTTTGATTAAATTGGTTAAAGCAAAAAACTGGTTACCCCCTCGCCTTATTCTCTGAAAATTGAATAAAATCAGCAATTACAGACTCCTGCTTGCTATACTTTGCAAAGGCAAATCTCAAAATCCTAGGATGATTTTTGATCATATTGAAAATCGCAATTCTATAATCATACGTTATTTTTTTTGCAATTTCAGGATGATGCATTTTTAATTGTGCTAGAAATTCGGGGAGTTGCGCTTTATTCCAAAGGCTGATTTTGATGTAATTTTTTACAAAATACCTGAATAACATTTTATCCTTCCAGACATGAAGTAGTTTTGAATCAATTTCCCCACGCTCCAAAGCTAATTTATAAGGTTCTGTGATGTATTCTATATTGGCTAAAATGGAGTTGATGTTTATATCTTTTGATACATTCTGATAGTGTCTGCCATAAAAGCCAGAAACTTCTTTTATAAATCCTACCTGATGACCCAAAATCAATCGATACAAACTTTCCCAGTCTTCACTGATGGTGTGTGATCTGTAAAAATCCAAAGCAATTGCTGCGCCTCGATTGTAGACGCTAGTCACGTGGGGAATAACAACTCCGTGAGGAAGTTTCAAAAACAACCAATTGCCCTCCATTATTTCAGGCAAATTTTCAATGATAGCGTCGCCTACTTTTTCATTGGTAAATTCCAGAAATACATTGGTGTGTCCAAAAACCAAAACCACGTCCTTTGTAGCATGAAATCGCTCTACAACTTTTGTAAAAAAATCATTTCTTGCAAGAAAATCATCGGCATTCAAAATAGTAGCCAAAGATCCGCATGCCTCTTTATAAAGAAGATTTACATAATTCCCTCGCCGACCCAAGTTTTCTGGATTACGTACAAGCCTAATTCTACTATCTGGGTAATTTTTCAATACTGCTTCCAAATCACCTTCCAAAGAATAATCATCGCCAATGATGATTTCTAAGTTTGGATAGTCCTGGTTCAACACAGACTTTAATGCCCTCTCAATAGAATCTATTTGATTATAATAGGTAATAAGAACACTAATCAAGGGTTGTATTGGCAATATTTCCAAACTTATGCTTAAATTTACATGTACAACAATTCTCAAATATAATGATTATTGCACTGGGATTGGAGGCGGCTGAGCCTACTTTGATAAAAAAATATTGTTCAGAAGGTTATTTACCAACTTTCAAAAAACTAATAGAAGAAAATTCATTTAGCGAAGCACTATCACCTTCCAGTATATCTAGTGGAAGTACTTGGGCTTCTGTTAATACAGGAGTAAATCCAGCAAAGCACGGTATTGGCTTCTACCACAGACAGCTCAAAAGCGGAACCTATGACATTGTAAAGAAGTACGCTGATGATATAAAAGCTGACCCATTTTGGAAAGGTCTGGTTGGGAAAGGCAAAAAAATGGCTATTCTGGACGCACCTGAAATATATCCAATTCAAGATTTTGATGGAATCATCATCGCAGGTTGGGGTGGCGAGGCATTAAACTTCAAAAGATCCTCTTGGCCACCTACTTTATTGGATGAAGTGATTCATAAGTTTGGCGATCATCCACTCACTGGCTGGTACCAGCGCGTACCTACTGACGTCGCATCTTGGAAAGAGCTGCTGGGTAAGTTGGAAACAGGTATGAAACAACGCATCCAAATGTATTCCAGCTTATTGATGGAGCAAGAATGGGACTTATTTTACGCAACCGTAGCAGAAACTCATTGGGTTGGGCATTTTTTCTGGCATTGGATAGAAGAAAAACATCCCAAACACCAAGCAGAAATGGCCAAAGAATTTGAAGATAGCATTTTGAAAATATATCAAATGTCTGATGATCTTTTGGCCAAGCTTATGGAACTGAGACCTGATGCCGAAGTCATCATCTTTTCAAATACGGGAATGGGGCCAAATTTCAGTGGACGACACTTGGTTCCACAAATATTAGAACAACTTGACCTCAGTCCAAAAACAAACTCAGGTATACTTCCACAAAAAAAGTGGGGACATCACAGTGTCAAAAAAGTAGAAGATTTGGTCGGAGCTAAAAATATAGAATTTGTCAAAAAAATATTTCCTGAGCGCTTGTGGGATAAGTGGACAAGAAAATTTTTGACCTCTGGAAATAATTGGAAAAATAGCAAAGTATTTGAAGTGCCTGCAGATTATACTTCTTGTTTACGAATCAACCTCATTGGACGAGAACCTGAAGGAAAAGTAAAGGATGGTGCAGAATATGATGCCTTGTGCCAATTAATTATAGATACCTTTATGGAGTTGATCAATCCTGCCACCGGAACCAAAGCTGTATCTAAAGTCATCAAAATCAGGGACTTATTTAAAGGAAATTTGGTCAATGATCTACCAGATTTAGCCATTGTTTGGAAAGGAGATGCACCAATAGATGCTCTATATTCAAATAAAATCAAAAAGGTAGCGGGTGATTTGGGAGACAAAAGAAGTGGAGCGCATTTACCTTATGGTTTTGTAGCCATCGCTAATAATAAGCTCAAACCTTTTCCTGATCGCGAATTTATCATAGAAGATATAGCTCCGACCATCATGAATATGTTGGGTGAACAACCGACTCCCAATTTGGATGGGAAAGTCATCCAACGTGAAGCCTTACCAGTTTTGATAGCTTGATGCAATGATCTATAATCAGCTAGGGCAAACCGATTTGATGGTTTCGAAAATGGGAATTGGTTGCTCAAAATTGGGCGCCTCTATGCTTTATGATCATACACACAAAGTGGAAGAGCTCTTACAAACGGCCATAGCTGGTGGAGTAAATTTTTTTGACATGGCCAATGTTTATGCCTTTGGTCAAACCGAATCACTCATCGGGTCTTTACTGCAGTCCAAAAGAAAAGACATTATTTACGCGACGAAGGGAGGCAAAATTCCAAGCCGACTTGCCTCTCTTGCCAGATATGCGCTTCCCATCGCCCCAATCATCAGACCTTTATTGAATGAGAGCGGCAAAAAAATAAAAAAAGAAGCAAAACGAAGGCAAAATTTTCAGCCAGCATATCTGGAAAATGAATTGATGGCAAGCTTGAAAAGACTTCGAACAGATTACATTGACTTATATCAACTGCACAGTCCATGTAATC
>ERZ795059.4480-NODE-4480-length-13060-cov-19.665283_pt1 | contig 13060 bp, 13 predicted proteins | sample MGYA00375143_ERZ795059 | MGnify/ENA primary metagenome ERZ795059 (study PRJEB30188, sample SAMN05720168) | activated sludge metagenome | isolation source: Anaerobic digester | place: USA | collected 2015-01-07 ... | reverse complement strand
GAGGTGCTGAATGTTTACACTGTAAATCACGCAAAAACATAAGCGGCATATACGGCATAAACAATAAGCGGCATAAACAATTTCAATCAAACCTGAATTCAATACTAAGAACTTACTAAAGAGGGGTTTTCCATAAGTCGTTATGCAGTAATGATTTACGTTTATTGAGTACCACTAAATTTTCATTGAGTGACACGCGATATGATTCAATCGTCATAAGTCGTTTTATTGTAACCATTTACGACGATTGAATTCCGAATTGAATTATTTTCAAAATACTAAGTACCGGAATTCTATAATCATAAGCCATTGTGGCATAAGGAATTGCGTCATAAAATCAAAACCGCTACACTTATTAGTCGATCACTTTGATTCATTGTCCCTAAACCCAGTGCAAGGCGGTATTCAGTGAACGTAAGTCCTTTACGGGAAAGTACTTACGTCAAAATACTTACTTCTGGGGTGTCTCGGAACCTGCTGGAACGACAAAAAAAACAACTGCACTTCACAGCATGCCTATATTTTATAAAGTTTAGGTTTGTAGATATATATTACAACAGTGTATAAAAGAGAGATAGGCGGGTAATTAGGGGTCCTGTGTGGTGTAAAAAAAAAAGGCACTTTTTGAAGAAGTAAACATAGTAACACCAAAGAGGTATATTGCCGCAAGTCTTTATCCTGTAAAGGTTTACGGCGACACCCATCTATTTTGACGCGGAATTCTATTCACTACACAGAATTTTTTGAAGCCACCACGATTCTTACCCGGAACTCAGTAAAAAAGTTTACAGTGTACAAGAGTGATACATAGTAAGGATTGGAGTGTCCGCCTGATAAACGGCATAAGTGGTATATATAATTCTGTATATCAGTATCAATAGCTTCGGCTGTTTTTGCTATACGATTTAATGGAATTCTATTAATTACGCTATCTGTTTCTGCTGCACCATTGAGCATGATTTTATGTCATCCCCTATAGTATGTAATTTCACAATGGGTAATTAGTTGAATTCACTGCTTTTCTGAACAGTCTACGGAACTCTGTATTCTTAATCGCGTAAGCACTTATCGCATATACACTTACGCATCACTGAATTCCTTCACTGAGTTCCGAATTCTATAGTTCATAAGTCCAATGCCGCAAAGGACTTGTATACTTAAAACAATTTATGTCGTTTAAACTGCTTATAGATTTTTGTTTGGTTAAAACAGGTAACTCAAATTACTTATGCCGCTTATTTAAAATAGGTAATTTGTAAACATGCCTATATTGTTTTTTACTGCACATAATGTAAAAATATTTTTTTGAACATCTTAACCGGCATAACCGATAATATATATTATACTAAACATGGAATTTACACTGTAAATTAAATCACACAGCACTAAAGCAATGGTATGGCAAGACAAACAAAGCAGCAATTAATCGCCACAGGTATCTTAACACCGAGTCTATTGGCCTCAATACTGAAAGTATCACCGACCTATATTAGAAAACTATGTAGATCAAAGGTATCATCAGATAAAGGATCACACCTTGAAACATTTAATATAGCATCTCGTGTTGGAAAAAACGAACATAGAATCCATCCAACGTCAGCGATAGAGTATTGTAGATCAGTGCTAGGATTAAAAGATGACCAGATACCACAACTTTTATTTGAGATGGAAAAAAATGCATCACGAAATTCACTAAAGTCAATATCAGATAATGAAATTAATAAACAAATTACACAACAAGATCATTCAATAGGCGACATTGTAATAGAGGAGACTATCACAAGTGAGCAAGAAAAAGAAACAAATCCAAGATCAATGGTCAGCGATTCCGCCGCCAAGTAGTCATAAAATTCCAAGGCAACGTCAAAAAAGTTTACACTGTAAACCTACGCTACAGCAGGCCATTAATAAGGCCGCGTCCATTCAGACGCCACCTTTACACTGTAAACTACAAGCCCAGAAACCATCTCCTGTAAAGGATTCTGAAGATAAAGATTTTGATACACAAAAAGATACACAAAAAGATACACAAAAAGACATAAGTATACAAGATCAATTAGCTAATCTCCATACATTTACAACATCAATTCCAATCGAAGATTTAGGTCGCACACATTTTATTGATCCACTACTATCTTCAATCTCAACATTGAATAAAATTACATCACCATCAATTTTCTTTAATGTCGCCGTGATTCCTGTCAATGTATTTCAGCCACATAGACAATCTTGTTACATAATCACATCTCCGCCAAATCAATATCATATACAAAGAACGAGAATTGAATTCATAAAAAAGAATTTGGATTATTTCTACTCAATAAATACATATAACGTAGAACATAAGTCCTTATTAGAACCACACATAATATCAAAAGCATTTCCTATATTTTCAAGCATGTACACGTTATTGGAAAACAGTTCAGTGTCATCACTGATTGATAATATCGAAGAGAATATATCGTCAACATTAACTACACCACTTGTTGCTGGAGTAGAAATAAATATGCTGAGTGAAATACAAGCACTAGAAATCACAATGTATATCTCAATGAGATTTACTGAATATAGTAAAGCAAAGCCAAAATATACTTTATCTCAGATGGATGTTAAAAATACCCTGACTCTACCAGAATTATTTATTTTAATAGCACACGAAAGAATGCAGTGTCCAATTGTATTTACAAATTACGAACAAGATTCAACTGATAAACAGTTTCGAGTAATCGACATACTGGACTCAAGAAAGATAAAAGAGGAGATTACATTTATCAATAAGAAAATAAAACATAAGTACTAGTGTTCCACGACTTAATAATCCGCCAGTCTCTTATAAATGATATTATAACATGTCCATACATGGCATATAATCGCTGGATATTAAATAAGAGTATAGGAAAGGCTGACACAGATGGAACAGGAAATATAAATATAGGAAGGTCAAACGACAATCTTGAGGATGTTCAGCAAACATTTATGGCATCTGTATTAGGCACAGCAGGGCATTCAGTTATAGAGGAAATGCACAGAAGAAAGAAGTTTAATTTTTGTTACATAGATCTACTTGAATTATTTACAACTGCATTTCAAGAAGCACAGAAACAACAAAACGCAATGATAAAGATGAAAAGAGATATTACAGTTGAAGACGACTTTGATGAAAAAGCAGATGAATATATAGAAATGCTTGAAGGATACCAAGCATACCATAAGAACAATCTGAACATAATAGAGCCAATGTCGTCTGAACAGCAGTTTGTATTTAAATATAAATACAATGGAAATACATATTTATTTAACGGATCAATAGATCACTTCCTATATTATGTATCTGGAGAGCTATCTGGAACAGGAACTATTAGAGATATAAAATTTAAAGAAAGATCATTTATGCCATCGTTTATAGAGAGGGCACTTAATCTACAATTCACAATTTATTCATATGCATTTAAATATGGAGTGCCATGCTGCAAGTTTTGTTCACCATATTATAGCATAGCAAGCAATGATGATTTTACAATAGATGAAGATACCGGAGATTTAAAGTTTCAAGACAGTACTGAAATAATTTACAATGGCCCATGTGACAATTGCAGACAGCTTATAGGAACTCCAGTATGGCCAAATAAATTTATACAGAGATGTGAATTAGTGTGGATGCGAGACTTTAATAAAAGAAAGCGCAAACACGGAAGACATAAAGCAGGAGAATATTTTGGTCAAGGCGTATATGTAATTAATAGAAGTCCATCAACACTTAATGCATACATGGCAGAAGTAATTAAGTTAGTAGAATCTTTCTGTATGGGCTTGAATTATAGAAGACCTGGACCGCATTGTTATATGTTTTGTAATTACAATGATATATGCCTAAAGATGCTAAATATAATGCCAAACACAGGTGTTTCCGAAGAACCAAATTTTTGAGTGGAGAAAAAAGATATGCGACATGACATAGTTACTCTAGTTGAACTTCCTGCTTATCAAGGGATAGAATCAAATAGTGTATATAGAATAACTGAAGACGGAAAGACTGTTGTTGCACCAAAGAAAACTGTTACATTAAATCTTTCTACAGGATTTTCGTTTATAAACGAATTTGAATACACAGAAATGGACGATGACTTTACAACAAAGGTACGTAAATTCTGTGAAGTAATTGCGGTTGGTGGTGCATCGGAATTTATAGATTTATCAAGAGATGAAATTTTAGAGAGAATGGGGATTAAGAGATTATCCCATAAAGACGTAGAAAGGATGGTTAACTCATCAGGTATTGCAGTTGCAAACAGGGTATTCAGTGAGACAGAATTAGAAGACATGAAAAGAAACATGAGGGCTAGGGGTTAGATGTCACTTAATTTTGATGAACTTAGAGAGAAAAATATTTCTCGATGTAATTCAGTTTTTCACTCATTAGAGTCATGGACACCTACTGACTGGGCAACAGCATTTGCTGGTGAAGCAGGGGAAGCCTGCAACGTAGTAAAAAAATTAAAGAGATTGGAAACAAAAACTAATACAGCTAAAGACCCGCAAGCAGAAGATGAATGCATATGTTTAATTGGACTTGAATTAGCAGATACAATAATATATGCAGATTTACTAGCAGCTAGACTTGGGATAAATTTAGGTGAAATGGTACGACTTAAATTTAATAAAGTATCTGAGTTGTATCATGCAGAAGAAAGGTTGTGAGGGTAAAAGTTTACACTGTAAAGTTTGGTGGCTATTGCGAAGCTACGAGTAGTAAAACAGTAAAATGACAGTTAAAGTCACAGTAAACAGTGCCGGAATAATAATTGAAGCTGCTCCTGTTGTAAGTAAATTCATTGGACAAGAATTGAGAAATATATGTATGCTTCGCATAAATGAATAAGGCACCTGGATTTAGAATGGAGAGAATTGATAATGATTGAACTAACTCGCACAAAAAAGAACCTTAAGTTGCAATCAACAGTAATGAAAGGAATCGACCATATGAATGAAGAACTAAGTAGAGAAGAAAGATTAAATAGCGAGCAAACTGAAAAAGAGCGGCTGTCTCCATCGCGTATAGCAACATTAAGATACAATGATAAAACTCTTCCAGAAGAAGTTATAGTTACTGTATGTAAATTATATACACTAGGAAACATGAGACTAAATGAAATAGTAAAGAGAGTAAACAGTACAATAGTTAGAAGTAATAAATATAGAACACTCAGACCATTAACACTACCTGATATATACGCCATTTTATATCAAGAGAAGAAGAAACCTAAATTTACAACTGGCAAGTTTAATGTATTAAACTCTGGATTTAGTAACGAATTATCAATACTGCAATTTATTGTATTCTTTACTAAATGGACATATGGTGGAAGATTTGAAGAATGTTATCAAGAGATGATTGATAAAGTTACATCAAGAAACAATCCATCTCGTTCGTTTTGTCACAATACATTTAAATTATTGAATCGGTTATTCCGACAACATAAAAATAAAAGCGGAAAGAAAATAAGAAATAGAGCATACAAAACGCTGTTTAATGATGTGTTTACAAAAATGAGATTCGTTACAATTAATGGGCATCCTGCACTTACAGTATTTTTTAAAGATATATCGCATGATGCAGTAAATGATATAATGAATCAGATACCTGGATTTGGAGATGTAATGAAAGCGTATCTTGAAGGACAATATGAGATAGATATAGAGATAGATGCAAAACAATTAAAGCTCGGTAAGGATGTATCTACAGCAATAAAACAGACAGCAGAAAGAACTGGTGTTAGCGAAGAAGTAATTATAAAAAGATTTCATGGAGAGAAGGAACCAAAACAAAGACATCATTTACTTGACCCAGACTCGCAAACTGGATACAGCGATACAATTAATTTGAAAAAGTCAGAAGAAATAGACGATAATATAGATATAGTTGATCCAGCCAGCGGCGATGAATCTGCATTAAGTGAATCGTCAGAACATTGCGAAGATGATATATCAATTTCTTCATGTACAGGAGATAATGAAATACAAGATACTATATCAGATATATTAAACAACGACGATGGAGATGTACTAGATATAGCAAGTGACAAAGATAACACAAGCGCAGAAAACATTAGTGATGACGACCTAAATATTCTTGAGCAGATAGAAAACATGTAATGGAGATAATTCGTACAATGAATATACATGAGACAAATCATGAAGTAGTTAAACAAAGCCAGCAATATATGTCTATATTCATTTCAGATCAGCCGATATTTTTACAAGATAATTCACCGCCGATTGTAAATATAGATATTAATGGCAATATCATAGAAGTACTACATATAAACGCACCAGATAAATTTAGAAATAGATTTATTATATTTATTGCATCTAAAAGCATAGATGCAATAAATATGTCTAAGAATTTTTTTATTGCGAGAATGCATGAGATATTTATGGAAAGAATCAACTGTGATTCACTAAGAGAAAGTGAATCAAATTCGTGTACAGAATACTTTGTAAAAGTATTAAGTAACTCAAAGGATTATATTACCGCAATAAAGTCTTGCTTAAGGATAATGGAAATAAAGACACATGATATAGATTTATTTTGCAATGATTTAATTGAGGTACTAACCGATAACCAATTTGATAGACATGTATTTAACAATATTCAATTCAATGTCGCACAAACAAATGAATCATACAGAAGATGTTTTGAATTTTTAATGAAAGAATCTAGCGGTTTATTTAATTTTTATGGAAAAAAATTATATGATAATGAATTAAATGAATTTATACAGTGCAGAAATAAAATGTTTTTTATCGAAAGAATAAAAGATATAGGCGCAATTAAAAAATATATTGGAGAGGAAAATAAAAACAATGTGTATTCATTAATGATATATGCAACAATGAGTGGATTTTCTATACATGAAGACAATGATTGTTCGGTACACAAAGAAGAAAAGAAAGAAATTAAATACAATGAAACAGATAAATATATAAGAATACTGAATAGACAAATTGATATAGCTAATAGACAGCTAATGCAGCAACGAGAACATATACCACAAATAATTGCAGCAGCAAATATATTATTAATAAATAATAGTTCACAAAGCATTATTATATTAAATGGATTAGCAGTTAAAAAAGAAATGCACCATCATCATATAGGCACACAGATTTTGGAACACTGCCTTTACACTGTAAACCCGAAATGCATGATAGCGTTTATTCCTCTACGGGTCTTAAGCCAAAAAGGCTGTAATGCCACTGATGTTGAATTCTACGACAAGTCTATGCGTGCGTGTGCGTTTTTCAAGGCAGTGTCACGTGACGACAAATCATCTGTTTCCATACGGACAAACATTGAGTGCGTAAAGCGTGACAGGCAACGGGTCGAGTGTATGAAATATATCATTATGAATAAAAATTAAAATTTGGGCTTGACACACAAGCGGAAATATGGTATAATATGGACATACGAAAAGTGGCGAAGCGGTAAAATTGTATTCATCATACGATAAACTTTACACTGTAAACTTATTTCATATACTTAACCTCAAAGTTACTTCGGAGAAAAAATGAGTGATGAGTTAACGAAACCTGAAGTCGGAGAGATTTCAGCAGGGTTTGAAGCATTCGCTTCAGCAGAAGAACTGCAACAGGCATTAAGCGCATTTGAAGACAATGTAAATTCATCTGAAATCTTATATTCCCGTATGGGAATTATGCAGGACAAGACTCCAGAGATTGAAAACCAGATTCAAGGATATAGGCAAGGACAGCTTTTTGATAACCAGACTAGGGAAATACTTACAAGGAAGATTCCTGCTCCCTGGCTTGTTGGTAAAGTTGATCCAGATTCAATTCCTAAATATGAGACATGTTTGATTGTTCCAGTATTTAAATTGCCAACTGAATTTGTTAAGTGGAAGGATAGAAGTAAAGGAGAGAAAGGTTGGGAGTTTAAAACGCTAGATAGATCAGATCCTCGTGTTCGTGCTGGATTATGGCCAAAGTCTGGAGGAACGTGGGGAAATAAACCTGAAGAGAAAGGCAAGAAGCCACCAGTTACAGAAAATATAAACTATCTTTGCGTTGTACTAGACGCCATAGATCATTCAGTCATAAAGAATTTTATTATCATTACATTTGCAGTCACTTCGTTTAAGGCAGGCCAGAAGCTTACAAAGTTTATTATGGAATTGAAATCAAAAAACATTCCTCCATTTGGAAAAACATTTTACTTGTATGGATATCAAACCCCAAACGCTGCTGGAATAAAATATTATACAATTGGAGTTCAGGAGGGTCCAATCATTACAGCCGTTAATCAAGAAATTATTCCAGATGTTATAAATATGAGTAAGTTCCTTGCAGATAAAGAACATGGACGAGAGCGGCAAGAAACTCTTCTTAATGCTGCTGATGTTATAAATGAAGAAGATGATACAGATATAGCCAATGACAATACACCTACTGACGGAGGCTCTGTTGGAGAGCCGGCATTTTAGTAGTAGCCACTAACGAAATAACGAAGGAAGAAAATGACAGCTGAGCAAAAAGAAGCTGTTAGCGAGCCAGCTAACAACAAGAATCCTATTGCATCTGGAAATGAAAACAATGAAGTCATTGATACATCAGTAGTTGATCTTGATGGCGCTGATGGTGAAGAAAGCGAAGTCAGTGAATTAGAAGAACTACCAATCCTTCCAGATATATCTATGGGTAAAGACCCTACAACTGAAAATGTTATTTATATCGATCTTGATCAAATTGATTGTCGGATTCAATCCAATGTTAGAGAAGAAAACTCACAAGCATATTCAGATGCAAGCATCAGGAAATTAGCAAATACAATTATTTCTGCCAATACACTTCTTGAAAATCTCGTAATTTACAAAGTAAAGCCGAGTGATAAGACTGATGGAAAATCTTACAAATTAAATGATGGGTTTAGGCGTGCTAAAGCTTTAAGGATGGCACATGAAATTACTGGAGATGATAAATATATAAAGGCTCCGTTTGTGCGAGCAATTGTTTATGACGTAGATCCAGACGCAGCAAAGAAAGTCGGCGGTCAAGCCATATTTAGATTGACTCAACTTATTTCTACAGTTAGAGAAGACCTTGAACCACTTGAAACAGCAAAGACAATTGAAAAAGTTATTACAGAATCTAGGGGCACATTAAGTCAGGCAGATGTTGCATCTATTCTTGGAGTTACACCTGGAAAGGTTTCTCAATACTTAAAGCTTCTTGAAGCACCGGAAGTATTCAAGAAGCTTTTAGCTGAAGGAAAGATTCCATTCTCTCATATTCGTGAGATGCAGTCTAGTGCATATAATATTGACCCAAATGTTTATGATCCACTTGCAAAGATTGCGACTAAGTTTAATTTTGAAGCATTTAAAGATCATCTTATTAAGCACTTCTTAAAGAATAAGCCAGGTGAAGAAAAGAGTAAAGACGAAAGGAGCACTAAAGTTGTTGCAAATACAGTGAAGATTAAGAATGTGTTTATTCCGTATTTGAAAAAGAAAGTTGAATCACTTTCTGAAAAGCCGAGTGAATTAAAGAAAGAATATACTGCACTTGATCTTGAAAAGGCACGGTTAGATGCAATTGCAAGTACAGTTAACGATGAAGCCGCGTTATCTAAGGAAGTGATTCCATTTGAAAAAGAGCTTGAAGAGGCCGCTAAATTAAAGGAAGAACAGAAGAGCGCTGAAGAGTTATATGAAAAGTTTATTAGCGACCAAGCTAAGCTTGCAAAGAATTTGATTGACCTTCCTATTAATGATGAAACTGGAGAACGTCCATATCCAAGTCTTACTTCTGCATTGGCTGAAGTCCACAAGCGAATGCTTAAGGCTACACCTGAAGAGACTGCCAAGTTTGGGTTTGACGTTAAAGATGAATCTAAGCGGGCTGAAACATTGAAAAAGATTCATATAAAGTATATAGAAAACAAGAAGCTCGCCAAAGAGAGAGCGGCAGCTATGAAAGAAGCAAAGGCCAAGAAAGCTGCCGAGAAAGCTGCCGAGAAGCCTGCAAGCGCAGAAGGCGGCGAGGGCGAAAAAACCAAAAAGAAGAAGGGGAAAAAGAAGTAATTGTAGCACAGATAACGGTGTGGCAGCCAGGTTAAAGTTGTAGACAATTATACATAAACGGGGTGATGAGATACAGTGTCTTATCGCCCCGTTTTTATTTGACACAACAACAAAGGAGAAAAACAATCGACAACACTGATTTAAGTTCGATTGTGAAGCGTAGCTCTGTATTGAATATGCGTGGCTATAAATCAATGAAAAAGACTAGAGAGATACTTGGAGTAAACGAAGAAATTGAACTATGGAAGAGATATAATAAATTACTTGAAACAAGAGATAATAATGATGCATTTGTTATTAAGCTATACAATTATTTATTTTGTATATATTTTAGAAATATAAATTTTCTTGCAACAAAAGCATATAGAAATATACCAAAATATTCAAGTGTATCATGGAGCGATGTTATAATGTCATGTATTTGTGGACACGTTGAGTCATTTCGCAAATACGATCCACATAAAGGTACTCTATATTTCACATTTGCAAGAGATAGAATATATTATTCTGTAATAGACTTTATTAGGCAGTTTCAAGATGTACCAAATCATATATCACAATTAAGAAGAGAGCTTATTCCAAAACTTCAGATTTTATCTCATGAATTAAAAAGGCCAATAAATGACGATGATATATATGACCTTATATTAAGCGGAGAATTTTGTGAGAATTACTTATATCCAGATTTATTTAAGCTCATAAAGATACAGACGTTTAATGAAACAAATTCACATATATCAGGCGTTAATGATAGTTTTATTTCGTCCATGTTGAACAATAAAATAATAACAGTAAACGATGAAACAGAATTAAAGAAAGAAATAAATTACTCAAAGCTTCTTGAAGTTATAGATAATGAAGATATTAGATTTACAATACTAACTACATTCTTTTGGGGTATGCCATTATCCGACGTAGCAAAAATACTGGAAGTATCTACTGCGACAGCACATGGACTGAAGGTTCGTGGTATAAAGATACTTAGAGGAAATTTTTCATCAAGATCAGAAATGATGGAGTATATAGATGAAAACTGTAGATGCGACACTTAGTTGTCTATATGAATTAAAGCGTAAACTAGAAGAGATAGTATGTACAAATGGAATTGATTCAGGCGTAATATATAAATCAACTGAATCTCTAACATATTACGACAATGAACTTAAATGCCAAGTGTATAAGCATGAACACTTTTCAGAATTAGGAGATTCATTGGTTAAGTTATCAAGAGAACTAGATGACTTGATAAATGTTTACAGTGTAAACTTAGAAAAGGAAATTCATAGTGACTGATAATCAGAGAACGATGACTATTCAAGTTATTAGAGTCAAGTACAAGAAAGATAGTTTTTGTATAATAGATTGCAAGATACTAGAAAATAAAGATAAGCCACAATCTGTTGGAACAGATATTTGCTGTACAGGAATATTTTACGATATACACGAGAAAGCAGTTTACACTGTAAATGGAATTCCTACTCTTTCTAAATATAAAACAAGAAGCGGTATAGAGAAAGAAGAATGGCAGTTAAAGGTATCAAAGTCTGAAAAGTCTTCTCGAATGTGTATTGATGGATTAAGAGATTATCTTACAAGACACGCACCAATGATAGGTAAAGTTAAGGCAGAAAAGCTTATCTCTAAATTTGGTGAAGAACTTCTTAGCGTTATATCAAACAAAATAAATTTACAAAAAGTTACTGATGTAGTAGGCGAAAGAACTGCGTTAATGCTTCTTGAGTGGTCAAATGAAAATAAAGATAATTATGAATTAAGAAAAGAGTTATATGAAGTTGGATTAACAGAATGGCAAGCAAATAAAATATTTCAATTTTTTAAACATGGTATAAGGGATTCAATAAAAAAGAGATGCTTTGAATTAATAGGCGTCAGTGGTTTTGGATTTAAAACTGTATGTAATATAGCAGATAAATTTGGAATATCAAGAAACGATACAGGCAGGATAGATGCATGTATAATATATTTAATTCAGCAAGAAATAGATCATGGACATTCGTTTTCATTTGATGAAAATATAGTAACTGAATCATGTAAAATACTTGAACTATGCAAAGATGATATAAGAGCCAGAATAAAATATCTGATAGAAACTAAAAAGATATTTACTGAAGAGACAGATATAACTGAATTTTCAAATATACTTCCAGGCGGATTAAGTGATCAAATTGACGCAGACATAAAAACAATAATATTAGAAGCTGACGAAGAAGAGATATGCAACATAGAGTTGGATGATTTGAGAGATACACTAGGAAGTTATGTTGATCTTGATGAGCTATTGCCACACTAAGGATATCGCGTAATGAATCAAGGCGAAAATGTTCTTTGTATTCAAGAATCATTTACTCATAAGTATATGCAGGACAAGCAGTTTTTAAGATTTTGTGAAGTAAGTGACTACAGGACATTTACTACATATTTTAGATTAAGGTCTGAAACAGAGACAGATGAAAGATACAAGCAAATCATTCCGTATATAATTGTAAAATGTGGACAGAAATATTTTGTATACAATAGAGAGCATAGTGGTGGTGAGCAGAGATTAAATGGAAAGCTTAGCATTGGAATTGGCGGACATGTAAATGATGAGCATCTAACAGAAATAACTAATGTATGTACAGAAATTTTTGAGGAACTTGGCAGAAGGACATATGAGGTTTATTTTAGAGACAATCTCTGTGAATATAGCAATCAGCAATTTTTAAACACGTGTAAGGGTTTTATATACGACAATACAACTCCAGTCGGAAGAGTTCATCTTGGGCTATTGTTTGAGTTGCACGTTACACATGAATTTATTTCTGATGGAGAAATACATGATAATAGTCAATGGAATAGATGGATGGATATAAATGAAATTAAAGAAATAAAAGACAAATTTGAAAATTGGAGTAAAATTGTGATTGAGCATTATCTCTGTAAGGGATATAGCGATGACT
>ERZ795059.4479-NODE-4479-length-13066-cov-8.570594_pt1 | contig 13066 bp, 9 predicted proteins | sample MGYA00375143_ERZ795059 | MGnify/ENA primary metagenome ERZ795059 (study PRJEB30188, sample SAMN05720168) | activated sludge metagenome | isolation source: Anaerobic digester | place: USA | collected 2015-01-07 ... | reverse complement strand
TTTCAGTAACAAAATTAGCTGGCACTGGCAACGCTCTTGACTTTGGCTTACAAACCCAAGCTGGCACTTATACCGTAACAGCAGAAAATTCAACAACTCTTTGCACATCGAATATGCCGGGCAGTGCTGTTATAACGATAAATCCAATACCGAATGCAGTTATAACTGGAGAAATAAGTGTGATTGTGGGTGATGAGGTCTCTTATACTGCTGAAAACGCTGATAATTCGTTATGTTATTGGTTTGTAACTAACGGAGAGATTATAGGCAGTTCCAATGCAAATCCTGTAACGATTAGGTGGACAAATGTTGGCACTGGGAATGTGAAATTAGTATTAGAAAATACGTTTTTGTGCAAGGATTCTACTGAAATCACTATCCAAATAGCTCCAAATTTTGAATATTCAATTCAAGGAGCTGATTCAATTTGCTTAAACACTGAAGCTAATTATACTATTTCTGGTGAAAATGGTTTTGACGTAGAGTGGACAGCTCAAAATGCAGTCATAATCGGAAATTCAAATGAAAAAAATGTTTTTATTAGTTTCAATCAAACGGGAATTGCTACGATTTTTGCAAGAATTACAAATAATGGAACAGGTCAAGTATTCAATCTTGAAAAATCTGTAACAGTTCTTGAACTACCAGAAGTTACTATCGTAGAATTTGCAGATGTATGCTTAAATGAATCAGAATTTGCACTTTCAGGCGGACTGCCATTAGGAGGCGAGTATTCCGGTAATGGAGTAAGTAATGGTAATTTTTACCCAGGTATTGCCGGAGCAGGTGAGCATACTATCACATACACTTACACAAATGAATTAGGTTGCAGCAATTCAGTTTCAGCAAAAATAAAAGTCAATCCTTTGCCAGAAAAACCTGTTCTTTCATTTGACGGAGAAAAACTTACTACAAACCAAGCTGAGAGCTGTGTTTGGTATTTGGATAGCAATGAAATTGAAATCAGCAGCGAAAATTATTATTATCCACAAAAAAATGGAAATTATTCGGTTGCTGTTATTGATTCAAACGGCTGTCAATCGGAACTTTCAGATTTCTTGCAGGTAAATTTCCCAAAACCAGTTGCGGATATAAAAATAAGAATCGCTGTTGATAGTGCAAGCGTTGGTGATACTATAAAAATTCCAATAATACTCGAAAAGGCAACGAATTTGGATACTGCCGGTATTACTGAATTTACTGCCACCCTTCATCTGAATAGCACTATGCTAAAACCAATTGGCAACACACCCAACGGAAGTATTGTTGGAAATATAAGAACTATTCAAATAGATGGGGCAGTTAGTGAAAATTCTGAATTTTTATATGAGATGCAGTTCGTTGTTACTCTTGGCAATAGTGAATGTACTCAAATCATAATTGATGAAATTAATTTTATTGGTGGTGATTATCGTTTAGAAAAGCAAGACGGAGTGTTTTGCATTAAAGATTTATGCGAGCAAAATGGAACTCGTCTTTTTGCAGAAACTTATCCGATTTATCTTTCCGAATGCGTCCCAAATCCAGCTGTCGATGAGTTCTCAATTTCCTATAATTTAATTGAAGAAGCTCAAACATCGCTAACGATTTATAATCTGTTTGGAACGAAAGTTCTGACAATTTTCGACAAAGTCGCAACCTACGGAACTTTCAGCATTAAGCAAAATATAAGAGATTTGACAAATGGAATTTATATTATAGTTTTGAAAACTCCTTCACATAATTTGGCAAGATCGTTGAGAGTAGTGAAGTAAGTTAATTTTTCGTGTTACTTTCGCAAAGTAAAAGTAAATTTACCAAAGTAAGAACTTGTCATTCTGACGAATGTCAGAATCTATCTTGTTATTGTTCAGTTACTACTTGTTATCAGATGTTTGGATGCATTTGGGCTTGCCCAAATGTTTTTTGAGCAAGCTAACATGCTTTTCTAAGATGGATTCTGGCATACGCCAGAATGACAAGGAAAAATGACATTCAGAAACAAAGTGAGGAGCCTCAAATGTAGTGGAATCAATAACGTGAGATTTCGCTGCGTTCAGAATGACTGATTATATTGATACTGTTGTTATCAATTTAGTAAAATACAGAAACAAATAATTTGTAATATAAATTAGCATAATAAAATAGTACTTATAAAAAAATAAATATAAAATGAAAATTTCAATCTACATAATATCGTTCTTTATTTTATCGCTTCAGGTGTTTTCACAAATGCAAAATGATACTTTAAAGCAGGAAACGGAAAGCATTTTAATAAGTAAAGAATCTGAAATAAATGAGCAGTATAAATTTGGCTTATTCGGAGGATATTCTTTCGATTTTCACAATGCAGATTTCCGCTTTTTGCCCGGGGTTCCTAATTGCTGTCCGCATTTTGAAACTGGCTCTGGTAATGGATTCCTTATCGGCGCCCTTGCTGATTATTTGCTTGATGAAAGATTTTTTCTTGAGCTTAGAGCCGGTTTTAATTACTTTGATGGCGACTTAACCGAAACTGAATCAACAACTGTGCTTATTGCAGACCAATTAGCCGATGGTGAATTTGAGCATAACGTAATCGGGAAATTTTCAAATATTTTTCTTGAACCGATGCTTGGTGTTAATGTTATCGAAAATCTGAAATTTCTTATTGGTCCAAAATTAGGGATAACGGCTTTGCACGATTTTTCCCAATATGAAAAAATTGTTAAACCAGCAGATATTGGAGTTTTTCCGGACACAAAAACACGCTTCAGAAATGATACTTCCGGAACAATTAGCGATGCTTCAAGCGTTCAGTTATCATTTTCACTTGGATTGAGCTATGAGCTACCAATCAACAGAACTAAAACACTTTCTATATCACCCGAAATATTCTTTGATTTTGGACTTAATAATTTAGTGATAAATACAGATTGGAAAGCAAATGCACTGCATACTTGCATTTCAATTAAGTATTATCCACAAAAATCAAGTGAAGAGAAGATTGAAATTTTCAAGGCAACTATTGAAGAAATGCAAGTTGATACAACAGTTATTGCAAGTATTGAAGTAGAAACAGAAGATTTTAAAGAAGGTCAAATAATTTTCAACAAAAAAGAAATAATCTACGCAGACAATACAGAAACAACCAAAATCACATACAACCGCACTGATACTTTATTTAAACCTGAAAAACCCCAAAAAGTTGAGATTGAAATACTTGCCGCTGATGAAGGCAAACCAAGAAGAAAGGCAACTGATATTTTTATACAACAGCACTACGTTACGCAGGCATTTCCAATATTGCCGATTGTTTTTTTCGATAAAAATTCATCTAAATTGCCCAAACGTTTTTCATATATAGAAGACAAAGATTCATTTAATATTGATAACTTGCAAATAAATCCAATCAATTATAACTACAACGTTTTAAATATAATAGGAAAGCGGCTCGTTGATAATCCCAATGCAAATATTACTTTAAGCGGATATTCAGACCCAACGAGCGAAGCAGGGGATTGCTTTTTAGCAATATCAAGAGCAAAAGAAATTAAAAGATATTTAGAAGCAATTTGGGGAATAGCTCCTTCAAGAATGATGATTAACGAGAATCGAACGAACTGCTCGCCAGAAAATCCAACACAGACGCAAACTGAAGAAGGTTTTGCAGAAAATCGCAGGGTAGAAATTGAATCCAATTTCAATGAAATTCTAGCACCAATTTCACAAAAGAAATTCATTGAAGCTCGTGTTGTAACCCCGGCATCATTGGAATTTTCTGCAAAATCAAAAGAAGAAATCCACCAGAACTGGACTTTTTCTATTTATCAAAATGAAAATCAACCAATTCTGCTTCGTGAAGGAAAAGGAGCTTTACAGACAATTAATTTTGAAATAAATGAAAAACAGGCGAATTCATTGCTTGTCGGAACACCACTTATTTGTAAATTTGCAATTGGAAAAGGTAAGAATTTAGATGAATACCGCGATACATTGATAATTACGAAAGATACTTCGACAATCGAAATAGACCGGCTTTCTCTTGCTATTTATCAGGTCGCTGGCGATTCGCTTCGCGAAGTCGATAAAATCGCAATTCGTCATTTCATCGAAAAACTGAAAGAAAATGATTCTATTTACGTTTATGGCTATTCTGACGATTTAGGAAGCGAGCAAATCAATAGAACTCTTTCTGTGAATCGTTCAATAAATGCATGCTCTTTTGTACAAAATATTTTAACGGAAAATAAGATTAATGCAGTAATTGCAAAATGTGAAGGGGTTTGGTTTCTAAGAACTCCTCCCGGAATCGTTTCTTATAAATTACCGGAAGAACGTTTTCTTTCAAGAACTGTTCAAATTGAAATTCATAGAAAAAGATAAATATCTCATCTTTCCTAGTTGGTGAAAGTGATTGATATTATTATAAATAAGAGAATATATCATCTGTGTCATTCTGGCGTATGCCAGAATCCATCTTAAAAATAATACTATAAAGATAGATTCCGACTTTCTTTAGAATGACATGAGTGCAATAAATATTTTGTAAGTAAATATATTTTAAAATAATTATAACAACTAGGAAAGTTGTGTATATATGTTACTAAATAGAAAAACAATTGCTAAATTAGCTGATGAATTAAAGAAAAATGGGAAAAAACTCGTTTTCACTAATGGCTGTTTCGATATTATTCACTCTGGTCATATAAAATATTTGACTGAAGCAAGGAAACTGGGAGATTATTTAATTGTTGGATTAAATTCTGATAGCTCCGTTAAAATGCTAAAAGGAGATGATCGCCCGATAAACGGCGAAGAAGATAGAGCAGCTGTGCTTTGTGGTTTAAATGCAGTTGATTTCGTTACTATTTTCGAAGAAGAAACTCCGGCAGAACTTATTCGGGAGATTATTCCGAACGTACTCGTTAAAGGTGGTGATTATACTGTTGAAACAGTTGTTGGTGCCGATACTGTCGAAAATAATGGAGGCAATGTCATCATTATTCCTTTTGTTGAAGGAAAATCTACAACACGAATTATTAACAAAATGAAATAAAATATGTCTATTGTTGAAAAATTTGCATCTTTTGAAAAAGATTTCCGGCCTAATTTGCTTAAACTTCCGAACTGGTTTGCTGTTAAACTATTTTCTTATGGACGGAAGCAGTTTTTAAAACGGCTGTATCAAGATGTTCCAAAAGAAAAAGCTAATATTCCTGAAACAGCTTCAGTTAAACTTTGGGGACTTGAATTTAACTGCCCAATATTTAATGCTGCTGGCATTTTTAAAAGTGGCAAAGGATACGAAATGACAGCAAGACAAGGTGCAGGTGCTTTTCTTATTGGAACAATTACTCATAATAAGCGTAATGGAAACTTAAAAAATAATATCTTACATCCTTTTGCTGCTTATCCAAATTCTTATGCAGCTTCTAATTGGATGGGACTTCCAAACGATGGAATTAATAGTATTATCTCTAAATTATCTGAAATAAAAAAGCAAAATAAATGCCCGATTGGCGTCAGTATTTCTTCCTCACCAGATTTTCCGGAAAAAGAAGGATTAAAGTTTTTAATTGAAGATTTTCAATTATTGGAAAAAACACAAACAGATTTCATTGAACTAAACGAAAGCTGTCCAAACGTAAATCACGGAAAGACCGACCCAGACGATATTTTGGACAATCACCTGATTTATCGTTTAGAAAAAATATCATCAATTTTTTTAAAAAGCAGAATAAGAAACCTTCCGGTTATTTTAAAATTTTCGAACGATATATCTCCCGAACAAGTAGAAGCAATAGTCAATCTTTGTGTTGAACTTGGTTTTGACGGCATTAATTTCGGTAATACATCTATTGATTATTTATTTTGCTCTGAATTTATTATTAAGGAAGAAAAGCGGCTTTATGAATATTTTATTTCAGAGTTTAGTGGTGGAGTTAGCGGAAGTCCTTTAAAAGAAAAATCGTTTAATTTATGTAAAACAGCAACAACTTTTTTGAAAACAAAAAATTTAAATAAAGAATTTCATATTATCCGCACTGGCGGAATTTTCTCTAATGAAGATTTGCAGAAATCAAAGGAAATAGGTGTTTCTCTTAATCAATGGTTTACCGGCTATTTTCATAATTTCGGATACTATGGACATAAGCTCTATGAAATTATAATTGACAATTGACAATTCCTTACTGCATAACCAATGGCATTTTTATCTGTCATTTTATATTTGCCACTGACATCTTTACTTGTCATTCTATCGCATGCCAGAATCCATCTTGCATTTTTGTCATTAGTCATTGGTAATTCTTTGTTAATAAAAATATCATTGACTAATAACTAATGACTAACTACCTAAAAAAACTTTTTTTAGATGGATTCTGACATCCGTCAGAATGACACTTTTACTTATGTCATCTCAATTTAAATAAATCACTTGCTTTATATTGGGGTTACCAATGACATCTTTACCTTTGTCTGTCAGTCTGAACGAAGTGAAGAATCTCAAGTTTTGTGGTATCAAAGACTTGTGAGATTCTTCGCTTCGCTTCAGAATGACAGGGTAAACTTATGTCATTTCCATTTAAAATAAAAGTCTTCTTTTATCAGTGGGTTACCAATGACATCTTTACTTTTTTCGATCATTCTGAACGAAGTGAAGAATCCAGAGAGTAGTGGTTAAAAAAATTTTCTGGATTCTTCGCTGCGCTTCAGAATGACAGGGGTAAAATTTTGTCATCTCCATTTAAATAAAGCATTTGCTTTATCAGGGGGTTCGAAATGACAAGACTGCAAAATAACAAACTACGAGGTGTTAATAGTTCTGAAATTTCAGAAATGCAAACAAAATTATTTCAATTTCTTTTCAAATCAACAAATCAACAAATCAACAAATCAACAAATCAACAAAAAAATTACACTATTTTCTATCAGTCAAACGTTATATTCTATTTTAAATATAATGAAATAAATAAATAATGAGGATAAAATGTTAAAAAAAATTATACCATTTCTTTTAATTATAGTATTGCTTGCAAGTTGTTCTGTTTCTGATGAGGATTTTTTAGGATATATAACAAAAAATGAAAAAGATAAAGTCAAAAGTGCCTTGGAAAAAGGAGCAAATCCAAATGCAAAACTTGGTGACAGCACAACTGCATTAATGCTCGCACTTCAATCCGGCTTTAACGAAATAGCAAAAATACTAATTGAAAACAAAGCAGATGTAAATTTTAAAAAGAATAATGGCGAAACCGCTCTTCATATTGCTGCTCAATTTTCAGATAGCTCAGTTGTAAAAATGCTTTTGGATAAAAAAGTTGATATTAGTTTGAGGAATCAAGATGGTCTTTCTGCTTTCGATATAGCAGTAATCAATGGACGTCTTACTGTTCTTGATTTATTTATAAAAGCAGGGGCAGATATAAATGCCCGAACAGTTGAGGATATGACCCCGCTAATGCTTTCACTTGCCCGCGACAAAGATTCAACTGCCAAATATCTGATTTCTCACGGTGCTGACTTAAATATCGTCAGCAATATGGGATTAACTCCTTTGATGTATGCTTGCTTCCGCGGACACCAAGATATTGCAAAGCAGCTTATAGACAAAGGAGCTTCAGTCAATCAGAAAAGCGAAACAAATGCTACTGCATTTCTTCTTTCTGCTGCCAGCGGAAATCTTGAATTGGTGAAAATGTTAATGCAGTATTCTCCGGATATAAATATAAAAGATAATGACGGAGCTACTCCGCTTTTGGTTGCCTGTGAGTATGGTGGAGCCGAAATTGCACGTTTTCTTATTCAAAATGGTGCAATCGTTAATCAGCAATCTGCCGATGGTTTTACTCCGCTTATGATTGCTGCTCAAAGCAAAAGCAATGATTTATTTAATCTGCTTTTAGAAAAAGGAGCTGAAGTAAATGTAAAAACCCAAAGTGGATTAACTGCTTTAATGCTTGCTGCTGCAACAAACAATGAGGATTTTGTTCGGGTGTTGCTTAAAAAAGGTGCAAATATTAATGATATTAGCGAGGAAGGCAAAACTGCCTTAAAACTTGCTGAAGAAACAAAAAATCAACAGCTTATAACTTTATTAAAAAATGCTGGTGCTAAATAAATGAAATCATATTCCCGGCTCCTAATGTATAGTTTTATTTTTTTATTTATTTTTTCAATTAACCTATCGTCTCAGGATTATTACGAAAAAATCAACAGAGCATTCGAAATCTGGGGTGCTTTCTTTCGTGAAATTGCTTTAAATTACGTAGTTGAAATAGAACCCGAAGATCTTGCTGAAAAAAGTATTTACGGAATGCTCTCGTTGCTTGACCCATACACAGTTTATTTCGATAGTACCGAATCTGAAGATATTGAAGTAGTTGCGACTGGTATTTATACTGGCTTCGGAGTAAGTGTTTTCGTTCTTGACGGAATGCTTACTGTTTCTGAAACTTATGAGGGCTTTTCTGCAGAAAAAAATGGCGTCAGAGTTGGCGATATTATTTACAAAATTGATTCAGTTATAATTTATAAAGAAAATCCTGATTCTTTGAGAAAATATACAATTGGACGCATTGGCTCGAAAAGCAGCGTTTGGTTTTTAAGAAATAACCTTCAAGATACTATTAAATTGGAATTAACCCGCCAGGATGTCCGTTTAAAAAATATTAGCTATTATACTATTTATGAAGACAGCATTGCTTATATAAAAATCGACAGATTCTCACGTTCTTGTGGTTACGAAGTTCGAGATGCCTATACTGAATTAAAGAAACAGCATAATTTAAAGGGATTGATTTTGGATTTAAGGAACAATCCGGGCGGACTTCTTGAAGCTGCTGTTTCTTTATGCGAAATGTTTTTTTCAAAAAATACTCCTATTGTTAGCACTAAGGGCAGAGCAGGTGGTTTCAATCATAATGAATACATTTCAAAAATCAATCCAATAGATGCTGATATTCCGGTTGCTGTATTGATTAATGGTGCGTCTGCAAGTGCAAGCGAAATAGTTGCTGGTGCCTTTCAGGACGTTGACAGAGGTATAATTCTCGGAGAGCGTTCTTTCGGAAAAGGATTAGTCCAAACAGTTACTGAACTGCCTTATAATAAAATGCTGAAAGCAACTACTGCAAAATACTATACTCCATCAGGACGCTGTATCCAAAGAGTAAATTACGATAGAAATTATAAAAATGGCAAAATCAAATCCCAGCCAACAGACACAATTTTCTATACAAAAAATGGAAGAAGAGTGTATGAAGCAATAGGAATAATCCCGGATTCTGTTATTTCAGAAGAAAAAAATTCATCATTTGTTGATGAACTTCTTGATAGCGCTATAATTTTTAAATATGCTTCTTTCTGGGCTGCAAATCATAAATCTAATGAAAATCTAAATGATAATGAAGAAATTATTAAAGATTTTATAACGTATATAGATAGCTCTAAAATTCAATTAAAGACTACATCTGAATTTGATTTAGAAAACATATTGAAGAATTTGAAAGAAAACGGTGCCGATAAAAAAATTCTTAACACTTTTAATGAGATGAATATTAGTATTAAGGAATATAGGAATAACTTAATTCAAAAGAATATAAGCAACTTAAAAAAAGTGTTAAAAGACGAAATTGAAAAACGATTTTTTTCTCAAAGTAAAATAATTGAAAAGTCAATAAATAGTGATAATTCTATTAGAATTGCAAGTTCTTTATTAAAAAGTAATTATTATTATAATATTTTAAAAAATGACAAAAAAAGAGAAAGAAATTAACAAATTTTTAAATTAAAAACAATAGAATTATTTAAATTTCGTTAATATATCGTAAAAAAAATATTTTTATAAACATATCAGGGATTGTGTGTGAGGATAACTAAACAATACACAAACCGTGAGAGTCAATCACTTGATAAATACTTACAGGAAATCGGTAGGGTAGAACTTTTAGATCCGGAAGCAGAAATTGAATTAGCACAAAATATAAAAAAAGGTGGATTTGAATCAACACGTGCATTAGAGCGCCTTGTGAAAGCAAATTTACGCTTTGTGGTTTCTGTTGCCAAACAATATCAAAATCAAGGATTATCACTCGGTGATTTAATAAATGAAGGAAATCTCGGTCTTATTAAAGCTGCCAAACGTTTCGACGAAACAAGGGGCTTCAAATTCATTTCTTATGCTGTCTGGTGGATTCGCCAGTCAATATTGCAAGCTTTAGCAGAGCAATCACGTATCGTAAGATTGCCTCTAAACAGGGTCGGTGCTTTAAATAAAATCGGTAAAAAATTCAGTGAGTTAGAGCAAAAATTTGAACGCGAGCCAACCGCTGCAGAACTCGCAGAACAGCTCGAAATGACTATACCGGAGATTGCTGAAACAATTAAGATTTCAGGACGCCATCTGTCTGTTGATGCTCCGTTCGTTCAAGGCGAAGATAACCGCTTACTTGATATTTTACCAAACGAACAGCAGCCACCTCCAGATTCTGAATTGATTCGCGAATCACTTCGTTTGGAAGTTCAGCAAGTTCTTGCTACGCTCTCTCAAAGAGAAGCAGAAGTTATTAAACTTTATTTCGGACTTGATGGACAATGCTTGACTCTCGAAGAAATCGGTGAAAAATTCAATTTAACACGCGAAAGAGTTCGTCAAATTAAAGAAAAAGCGATTAGAAGATTAAGACATGCTTCTCGCTCAAAATCTCTAAGGGCTTATCTCGGTTAAATTTGGAGTTTTATGATTTTTTAAAACTAATTTTCTTCTATTATAAATAAAATTCATTCAGTAGCTTTTAGCTGTTGAATGAATTTTTTTTGCTGTTTCAACTATCTTATATTCTAAAGTAATTTATAATTTTTTTTAAATGAATTTTATACCAAACAGATAACAAGTAGTGCAAAATGAATGTGTAATTCCGATAAAAAGTGAGAAATCTATTCAATCATCGGGTTAACCCCAGGGCTGATACGTTCTTTGAAATACTCTATACAGCCATACCATCAACAATTTGATAGTATGGCTTTTCTCTTTTTTTAATCTCTTGTCATGCTATCAGCTTGCTGATAGTATGACTGGGTAACTGTAATACTGGCAACAAAAAACATTTACTACAATAATATAATCCCTGGCTGGATAATTTGGATTTTCTTGTGCTTTTGAACTATGATTTTTGTGATATATTTGATGAAGATGATTATGAGAGGAAAAACATCGTAGATGTGCTATCTTAAAAGCAAAATATCAAAAAAGAATGAAATACTCCGTAGGAGTGTTCTCATCTCTACGGGATTCTTTGCAGTGTGTATGCTTATATCTACTACGATAACGCAACTACGTTGCTATTTTCTTTTAGATGGACTCCTTTTTGGGAAATGGAGTCCATCTTTTTACTTTCTATTATCTTCTCCTTACCAAGTTCAACATGGGAAGGAGTAAAATGCGGTTATTTCGACAAGCTCAATGCCCAAATTTAATAAACCAATTACTAATGACTTGTTGCTCATGTTCTTTTAAACAATTAAATTACTTATTCTAAATATTCAAAAAAACAACGAGGCATCAGGAATTCTGAATTTTAATCTTTTTTAAAAACAAATAAATTTATTAAATTATAGTCTATATATTTTTGAAATATGTTTGAATAATTTAATGAAAAGATTAATAGCTATTGACGGACCTTCGAGTTCAGGAAAATCCACAACAGCACGGCTTGTTGCAAAGGAATTGTCTTATGTTTATATTGATACCGGCGCTATGTATCGCGCAGTTACTGTTGCCTGGCTCCGCGCCTGCAATCAGAATAATTCAATTTATCCAGCAAATGATACCACAGTTCTCACTATTCCAAATGAAAATTTTGATGAAAATTTTGTTTTAAATCTACTAAACAGTTTAAATATTGAGCTAAAACAAAGCGACGATGGACAGCAAACTTTTTTAAATGGTGAAAATGTGAGCTGTGAAATTAGAGAGCCGATTGTAACCAAATACGTTAGTCCAATTTCTGCTATGTCAAATGTTCGGGATTATTTAGTCAGTCAGCAAAGGGAATTAGGCCAAAATGGCGGAGTAGTAATGGACGGCCGCGATATTGGAACTGTTGTCTTTCCAGATGCCGATTTAAAAATCTTTTTAGTTGCCTCTGCCGAAGAGCGTGCAAAGCGCAGAACTCTCGAACTGCTTGCTCAAGGAAAAAATGTAACTCAGGAAGAAGTAAAGCAGCAGCTAATTGCCCGCGATAATTACGATTCCACCCGTGAGGTTTCACCGCTAAAAAAAGCAAATGATGCTATTGAAATTGATAATTCTTTACTTACTATACCAGAACAGGTAGAAAAAATCCTTAATTTTGCTAAAATGTAAATCAATTTATAAAGGACATTGCTATGAAACCAATGAAACTTTTTTTTATAATAATTATTTATCAAATCTTTTTGGTTAATGCTTTTGCTCAACCAACTATTTCTTATATATTGCCCGATATTGGCTCGCCCGGTATGAATATTTATTTTGAAATAATAGGACCAATTGGAACACAAGAAAACTTCGGTATTGAAGCCTTTTTTTTGAATGACCAAAGCAGCAATGTCAAAATCGAATGTGTAAATTCTGCTGATAAATGGAAAATTACTTTCGGTCCGCTTGTAGTTAGTTGGCAGGGACGAATGATTTCTTCACAGGCATTTATTAATCCGGCAGTTGAGCCAAATTCATCGTATTGGAGCGATTTACAAAATGATTTTCGCATTCCGGTCAGAGTGAATGTAAATGGAACTTTTAGCACTATTGATACTTTTTATATTGTTAAGCCATATCACCTTGGTGATATAAGTTCAAATCCGGACAGAGTATTTGGAGAAGGAACACTCGGAAGACGCTCCCGCAGAGGTGCGATGATTGTTGATTCTTTAATTTTAGCAAGTAGTCAAACTTATACAGTGTCAAAGAACGACTGCGACCCCGTTACTACGGGCAATCAAGCGTATTTACCATTTGTTTTGCTATCAAAAGGCAAAATTAACGGACAGAATATAAATACAATTATTTCAGTAAACGGTTCTGCTCCAGCCGCAGGTGCTGGCGGTAATGGTGGTCCCGGTGGTG
>ERZ795059.4474-NODE-4474-length-13074-cov-6.050157_pt1 | contig 13074 bp, 10 predicted proteins | sample MGYA00375143_ERZ795059 | MGnify/ENA primary metagenome ERZ795059 (study PRJEB30188, sample SAMN05720168) | activated sludge metagenome | isolation source: Anaerobic digester | place: USA | collected 2015-01-07 ... | reverse complement strand
TCAGTAACAATATCCAACTTGCCCAATGGGTCATGGTGCCAAACATCATTTGTTACAGTTACCTCAGTACCATTTACGTACCCTATACGATACAAACCTTTGGAAAATGCGAATTGTTGGCCTGTTACAGCTACTACGCTTAAAAAACACATGAGTATACTGAGCGAACATTTCCATAAACTCATTACTTATTATTTTGAGTTGAAGAAATACCTTGTAACTGTTCCTTCAATACATCAATTTGCTCTTGTTGCTTGATGATGTAAAGAGTCAATTCTTCTACTTTCTCCAATAGCTTTTTTTGCATTTCCCCTACGTGAACACCAGATTGTGAAACTTCTTTTGCACTAGGTACATTGGGCAAATGTTTATTTTCTGTTATGAATGATTTCAATTGGCTGATTGGCTTTAAATCATAATCATCTGCAAAAACATAGTCCGGCCAGTTACCCACTAATTCTACCTTCAGTTCCTGACAAATGATGCTTCCGTCTACCGCCAGTTTATAAGCATCTGCAGTACTTTGCACACTTCCAATGGCCACTTGTGTTCCATCAAGCTGCAGTTTACCATTATTTACACCAACAAACAAATTGGCTCCGCTTTGGGAAATAAAACCATGGTAAGTTCCATTCTGATAAAAGCCAATGTTTGGATTTGTTCCGTCCAACCTTATAGCTTGCCCACCCCTATTGCTGCGGATGTGTGCATCAGTAACCAAGTCTCCGCCTGCATCAATTGAAATATGGTCGCCCCCACCTGTGCGTATTACAACTTTGCCACTGGGATTTGCTGAAAAAGTTCCTATTCTGAGATTGTCTCCCGAGAGCTGTACAAAACCTTTATCATCCCCTCCACTCTTTAAGCTCAAAATGGCAGAAGGGTCATTGATACTCATAGACGTATTTGAATTGATATTACCCGAGAAACTTGCTGATCCGTTTCCCGTTACAGCGCCTTGTAAAAGAGAAGTGCCATTGACATAAAATGATCCCAATGAGCTCAAACCTGCTCCTTCAATCACGCCATCAGCATCAATGCGGCCTGAAGCAAGAAGGTCACCTCCGACATGCAACTTTTCTACAGGATTGGATATGCCCACTCCAACGTTTCCATTTGGTAGAACGGTCATTCTAGGTACACTTTGGGTTTCAAATATGATTTTCCCCGTGGTGTTAAAAGCTATTGTTCCAAGTTTGAAATCAAAATTAGCATCCCTCATTTGGACAAAAGCTTTATTGCTATTGGATGTCTTGAAGAAAATAGTGCCAAATGGGTCGTCAATCGTAAGATTACCACCATCAATAAGCGTATTTCCTGCTACATGTAATTTTGAATTTGGAGTAGCTGAACCAATGCCAACATTTCCAGAAACACTACTATATTGGTTATTACCAGAAATAGACCAGGAAGCGTTTCCAAGTCCAGTCAGTTCACTCGCTTTTGCCAATCGCTCCCAAGCACCGAGGGGTCCAGAACTATCGAAATAGTAAAGTCCCGGTGATGATGGAGGTGACACTTCTGTACTGGTCTGGTAAACCATCAAACCTATAGCAGGGTCAGTCATTGATGATCTGACGATGCCTTTCATTCTTGGCATCAAAAATCCCTTTGAAGAGCTGCTTACATGGAGCATCGCTGAGGTATCCGGGTTATTGGTACCTATGCCTACAGATTGGCCGTATGTTTGCAAAGAGATACAAAGATTGATCAAAAAAATAGTACTGATAATTTTCTTCATTTTTCGGAAGTTTTGGTGATTTAATTATGTCTTATTTTATTTGGAATGCTTTCGCCATTTCCTTCAATGCTTGAAACAGTCGGTGACTCATTCATCTCTAATTCGGGGTTGTAAGAAATTGCCTTGCTTCCCTCTTCTCTCTTCTTTCCGATAGATGTTTTTTTGCACAAACAAAAATGGAGGAAATCAAGAGTAGCTGCAATAGCGAAATAGGGTGAGATCATTCACAGTGATCAGTACTCAGTTTTCAGCAATCCGCATTCTCAATTACTCCCAAAAGATTCAAGGACCAACTAGAGCACGTATTAATAATCCACGCCTTAGGCCCCGAGCTCACTTCTTACGGCTTACAAATTTTGAACTTCAGGCGTCAACGTGTATCATGAGGTTTCTACGCATATTACGGGATCTCAAACCTTCTGAAAACATGATCACTGAAAACTGACCAATGTATTCAATAATCACAAGTAGCTTTTATGGTGATGGACCCACTGGTCGGGGCAATCAAAAATCCAGGGGGGCAGGTTACAGACTTACTTTGCAGTGACGCAATGGTAGAACCAGTAATATTTAAAGAGGGATTTATTGATATGCTGTTGTGGGCTGTTCTAAAATAATATCCACTGGAAAATGAACCAAGACCAGCACCAACTGTAGCCGGCGATACTGTTGTTATCAAATTCAAATCAGTTTGCAAAAAAGAATTGACTCTTGCAAATTGGCCAGAAGTAAGATGATTTGGATCACAACCTCCAAGGCCCCAATAACTCATGATATTTTGATACGGAGGCACATAATCTGTATTGCCCGTCGGATCTTCACAATTGCCTGTATAATTACAATTATTTGCTGAAAAACAAGCAGCCTCGGTGTAAGGATCTGCTGGTGTGTCGCAAACCCTGTCACCATGCAAAGCACAATTAAAACCCGATATGTATTCTTCGCCAGTAGCCGTTGAAAAGGTGTGGAGTAATCCCAAACAATGTCCAACTTCGTGCGAGATTGTACTCCACAATCCTATATTTCCATCATCAATCGAACAGAATGTATTAGGTATATTATAAGCATTTCCTCCATATTCTCCCAATGATTGATGGTAAAAAATATTGATGCAATTGGGCACTAGAAAAGGATGCAACATTGCTACATCATCCTCATCATCGGGGTCCAAAGATTGATTCATTGCTGTATTGTTTATAAAATCAAATCCCACGTTTGCAAAACAGATATTATCCGCGTCAAAATCATCAATTAAATCTTGAAATTCATTATTGATATCCTCAATAGTGGCAGCAGCTTGTGATCCATCAGTATTTCTTACGATGTGAAAATATACCCTTATCAGCTTATTTACCGCTACAGTACTTCTCTGCTTAGCCCATGATTCTGCTCTTAGCTGACTTTGCAAATTTATCCTTGGGCTTTTACATTTTCTTCCTTGCCCAAAAGCAATAATTTGTACCATCAAGAATAAGATTATGAAATATACCTTATTTGTGACCTCCTTTATTTTCATTTTCTATTGATTATGTTCACCTATTAAATTACCCTGTAATCCAATTTCTTATTATTCAGAATTAATTAAGTGCAACAAAAATGGTGATAAACCATTTGAAGATCAATAGCGAAATCGGGTGAGTTCTCTATCAGTTTTCAGTAATCAGCAATCAGAAAACTTTTTGCTACTAACTTGAACAACAGACCAACGAGAAAATTCAGGAATAATCCACGCTGTAGACATATTTACGGCCTTGAAAAACTGCCGTCAAGCGCTGGTAAAATTTGTTCTTCAGCTCGTAGAGTATCAACCCATGATATGAGACCTCATGAAAACTGAAAACTGATCGCTGATTTTATTTCTTATTTTTTGGAATCGAAAACTCTATACTGCAGCCTTGATTTGATTTTGTATGAATTTGGAAAATGCCACCCAACTCTTTGGTTCTATTTTCCATGTTTTTTACTCCGTTTCCGGGAACAAAGCTTCCTAAATCAAAACCAGTTCCATCATCAAGGATATTGATTTTGAGGTATTTGTTATCGTCTGTCACTGACACTTTTATGTTTTGAGCATTGGCATATTTAGCCGCATTATTTAAAGCTTCTTTCATTATCAGATATATATTGCTTCTTTGTTCTTGGTTTAGTTTGGTGTGTTCCAAAGGATCTAATTGTAAGGTCAAATTTATGCCCGTAGCCTCACTCAATTCCATGGCAAACCGCTCAATTCTGGAACGCAAATTTTCACCCTCCTTTTCAGAAGGTTTGATCAACCAAACAATGTCACTCATTTTGTCTACCGTTTCTTTGGCGTTGACATTCATGATGTCCAATAATTTCTTGTTGGTAGGCGATGATTCTTGCTTGGATGCCATTGCGCTGAGTAAATGGATGCTGCTCAAAGAACTACCAACTTCATCATGGAGATCTGCGGCTATTTTATTTCGGAGTTCCAATTGCTCCAATTTTTTCTTGAGTCGTAATCGATAGATATAAAATACAAAAGCCAATATTGCAGCCAAAGTCAGAAAAGCCAATAAGACAAAAGACAACCTTTGACGAGACAATTTCTCCTCCTTTATGATTCCCTCTTGCTCCAGAATCTTTATTTCCCGATCTTTGGTGTCCACATCAAATTTGGCCTGCATTGCTGAAATATCCTCATTGAATTGTAACCTTAAAATACTATCATTATAGGTTTTATTAAGTTTCAACATTTGTAGAGCGTCAACAGTATTTCCTGTTTTTTCATACGCTTCTGACAAAATATCAGAAACATTTACAATGGTGTTGAAGTCTTCATTTTCTTTTGCCAATTTTAAAGAGTTTTCACCAAAACTTATTGCTTTCTGAAGTTGTCCTTGTCTCAAAGAAACCCTGGCTATTGCCTCACCGGCAGCAGCAATTTGGCTAGTAATATCCTGGTCAACAGCATATTGCATAGCCTTTAATGCATGGGTTTCCGCCTTTCCAAAATTTCCCAATTCCAAATAAACATCTGTGAGATTAAAATGGTACATAAATAAATTGACATTATCTTGAAGCGCTTCAGCCACGTTTATGGCATCAAAAAAACTGGCTTCCGCCTTTTCTAGTTGGCCTATTTGTTTGTAGATATTTCCCTTGTTATTATTTATGATCGCAACCATTCTCTTATTGTCCAAAGTTTGGTAAAATTTGAGCGCCTTCTCATAATATTCCAATGCTTTTTCATATTGCTCTTGATAAAAATAAACAGAGCCTATGGTTTGAAGAATTCTTGCACGGCGATCATCATTATTGGCCTCGTCTGCATATTTGAGCGCAGTATTACAATCTGTCAATGATTTTTGGAGCTCTTGCTTTTGCATGTATATATCTGCACGATTGAGAAAAGCCAGTGCAAGTCTATTGGGGTCCCCTACCTTTTGAGCATATAAAATGGCTTCATTAATATACACCAAAGCAGAATCCAATAATTCCAAAGAATTGAAATTGGAAGCACAATTGAGTAAACAGCCTGCTGTCCCTTTATCAAAACCCAACTTTTTACTGAGGGCAATTCCGGCTTGCGCATATGAAACCGCTTCTTTTGGATTCTGGAGGTCAAGCAATCCAGAAAGCATGCGGTAAGTAATGACTTTATTGGTGTCCTCTTTTTGGATCAACAACAACTGTTTGAGTGAGTCAATATCTTGACCTTTCAAGACTGAAAAGGCTGCCCAGAACAAAATAATCAGTGTCTCTTTTTGGTACTGCATATTCCTAAAAAAGTTAGCTTAATAAATTAGGATACATTCCAAATGTAAGAAAATCAATCATCTATGATGCAAAAAATTGCGATTTGTAGATTTTGCCGGAATACTTTGTAAAAAAGGCGCCCAGAGATGTTATTTTTTAACAATTGAATCAAATTCTTACACCTAAGAACCGAATTCTAATAGAAATTTGTACGTAGAAATTAAATTTTTAAAATAAATCTCTGGGACTTTATTTGAGCACTTTTTAAGATCGAATAAATTTTTCGCTATTTGCCGAATCTCATTCTATAGTCAGAGCTAATTTTCCCTTTACGAATATTTTCTAATTTTCGGCCCAATAGTCTTTTCTTGAGGGGATTGATTTTTTCTATAAATAACTTTCCCTCAATGTGATCATATTCGTGTTGGATGACTCGCGCATTCATACCATCATAAGTTTCTGTATGGACCACAAATTGCTCATCTTGGTATCTAATGAGAATTTTGGGTTGTCTCATCACATCAGCATGAATATCTGGTATACTCAGACAGCCTTCTTCATATGCCCACTCCTCACCACTTTCTTCTAAAATCTCTGCATTGATGAATATCTTTTTGATACCTTTTCCTTCTGTGCCTTCTTTTTCAACTTGTACAGTATCCACTATAAATATCCTGATGGCATGGCCTACTTGATGTGCGGCAAGCCCAACACCCTTGGCAAAGTACATGGTTTCCCACATGCTCTCAATGAATTCTTTTAGTTCAGGATAATCCTGATCAATCTCAACGCCAACTTTTTTCAATACTTCGTGGCCGTATGCATAAATGGGTAAAACCATCTCTAAATATGTTTTAAAAATCTTTGTAATATCAACACTGCACTGATTTTATCTACCAGTGATTTATCTCTTCTTTTCTTCTTTTTGGTCCCTGAAAAAAGGATTATTTCTTTGGCGTGGGTAGAGGTGTAAGATTCGTCTTCAAACTCAATGGGTAATAAAGGATATTTCTTATTTAAATGTTCAACCAGCTTATCGATTTCTGGTTTGATCGAGGTAAAATTTCCATCCTTATGAGTTGGCAAACCAATCACCATTTGCTCCACTTCCTCTTTTAAAAAATAGGCATCAATGAAATCTCGTAACTTAATAGTTTCTACCGTTTCCAATCCGGTCACTATGATTTGCAACGGGTCGGTCACAGCAATACCTGTTCTTTTGCTGCCATAATCCAATCCCATTATTCTTGCCACTTATTTGATTTATATTAAATAAAGCGCAAAGAAACTAATAATCTTTGTAATAACCTGAATTCAATAATTGCTTCCTGCGCATTCGAATATCTATAAGAATTGGGTTTAAAGGTTCATTTTCAGATTTCAGTTGTCGCTTTCGTTATAAAAAGTTGTTTCCTTAAGCATAAAGTTGAAACTTTATTTCTGTTGAAATAACAAATCAGAAAGAATTAGAGTAAGGCTCATTTAGAAAGCTATGTGCTTTTACTGTAGTCAATGGAGCCAAGCTTACCTACCTTTGCGTTTATTCTGTATCATAATTGGATGTCTTATTCGGATGGTACCTGTTTAAAGTGTGGACCACTGATTGCTGATGATCGCTAAAAACTGACCACTGATAGCTGATCACTGCAAAATTACTTCCAATCCACTATCAAAAAAACCGTGTATTTTTGTAAGTATTCCTCTGGAGTTATATCTTCGTGTCAAATTAACACTAATAGAAGTATTTTTATTGGGTTTCTTTATTCATTAATAGTCAAATCGTAGATCATGGTCCGAAAAATCATCCTTTCTTTCCTCGTTATTTTTCTGGTTGCTTGTGGTAATAAGGAAAATCAAACCGTGCAGGCAGACTTACCTTTTATGTGGGAAAATGCTACCGTTTATTTTTTAATGACGGATCGATTCAACAACGGAGACCCGACGAATGATTTTAAACATCCTGCAGGTCAGGATCCAGCACCCTATCGCGGGTTTATGGGAGGTGACATCAAGGGAGTTACTGCAAAAATAAAAGATGGGTATTTCGATTCTTTGGGTATAAATGCAATTTGGACTACACCTGTGGTTGAGAATGTAGAAGGTTCTGTGGATGAAGGTACTGGAAGGTCTTACGGCTTTCATGGATATTGGACCAAAGATTGGACGATGATAGATCCTCGTCTGGGTACAGCAGCTGATTTCAAAGAAATGGTGGATGAAGCTCACAAACACAACATCAAAATCATCGTAGACGTAGTTTTAAACCATACAGGACCTGTAACAGAACTAGATCAAGAATGGCCAAAAGAGTGGGTAAGAACAAGCCCACAATGTGTTTATAAAGATATGAATTCGACCATTTCATGCACATTGGTCAAAAATTTGCCTGACATTAGGACTGAAGACGACAGTACAGCTGTGATGTTGCCAGAATTTCTCATCAAAAAGTGGCAAAATGAAGGTCGATATGAAAAAGAAATTGCTGAATTAGATGCATTTTTTACCAACACTGGCTATACAAGAAGTAGTCAAAATTACATCATTAAATGGCTGATTGACTTCATCAAGGAATATGGAGTTGATGGCTTCAGGGTGGATACAGCAAAACACGTTGAAGGTTATGTTTGGCAGAAACTATGGGACCAAGCCAAAGCTGCCTTTGAACAGCACAAAAAAAATAATCCTGCAGCTTTTAAAGATGATTTGGAATTTTATATGGTAGGAGAAGTTTACAATTATGGTTTGGCAAATGGGCCTTTATATGATTATGGAGATCGAAAGGTAAACTTCTATGAAAGCGGATTAAACTCTATGATCAATTTTGATTTCAAATATGATGCGATAATGGCTTATAACACCATGCATGAAAAATATGACAGCATTTTGTCAAGTCCAGAAATGCAGGGGAAATGGTTGCTCAATTATTTGAGCTCTCACGATGATGGTGCTCCATTTGATCCAAAAAGAGAAAAAACTTATGAAAGCGCTAATAGGCTTTTACTCAATCGTGGAGCAGCACAAATTTATTATGGAGAAGAAACTGCCAGAAGTTTGACTGTCAAGGCTGAAGGAGATGCAGTATTGCGCTCTTACATGAATTGGGAAGATTTGAATAAGGTCGAAACACAAGACCTGCATAAACATTTTCAAAAATTGGGCACTTTCAGAAAAAAACACCCTGCTTTAGGAGCTGGCAAACATACTACCCTCAAGGAATTGCCATACACTTTCTCAAGATCTTGGACAAACGGCAACCTAAATGATGCCGTTGTTGTTTGTATTGGATGTTCTAAAGGTCCGAAATCCATTGATGTAAGTAGTGCGTTTACCGATGGCATGGAAGTTACAGATCACTACTCTGGTTTATCTGGTAAAGTCAAAAAGGGAGTAGTTACGATTGACTCTCCATATGACATGGTTTTATTGGGTTTATAGTTTTATAAAATTCTGGCTGGCCATTATAGCTGTAAGTGATCATGTCAGAATTAAACTCGGGAAATAAGCTTACCTTTGCGTCCATAAATTAAAAACGTTTTGGAAGATAGCACTCAATTTAAACGCACGGATATCAATGAACTTGGTGAGTTTACACTCATCGACCACCTCACTTTTGATGCAATTCTCAAACAACCATCAACCATCAAAGGCATTGGTGATGACGCAGCAGTGATCGATGCGGGTGACCACTTTACGTTGGTCTCTACAGACATGCTTGTTGAAGGCATTCATTTTGACCTCGCATATACACCACTCAAACACCTTGGATACAAATCTGTCATTGTCAACTTATCTGACATTTATGCAATGAATGGTATTCCAACTCAGATCACAGTATCCATTGCAATCAGTAATCGTTTTTCAGTAGAAGCTTTGGAAGAACTTTATGCTGGCATCCATTTGGCTTGCGACTTGTACAATGTTGATTTGGTAGGAGGGGACACGACTTCTTCTCAAAAAGGACTCATCATCAGCATCACTGCCATCGGTGAAGTCGAAAAAACAAAAGTAGTTTACAGAAGTGGAGCCAACATAGGAGATATTGCTTGTGTGACTGGTAGCCTTGGTGGTGCTTATCTCGGCCTCCAAATGTTGGAAAGAGAAAAACAAATTTACCAGGAACATCCCAGCGTACAACCACAACTAGAGGGTCATGAATACCTGATCGGTCGATTGTTGAAACCTGAAGCAAGAAAAGATGCCATTGCCTATTTTGAGGAAAATAACGTCATTCCTTCATCTATGATTGATGTGTCCGATGGTCTGTCGTCCGAACTTTTTCACCTTGCCAGACAATCTGGTGTAGGCTTTATCATTGACGAAGACATGGTTCCCATGCACATCGATACTAAAAAGTTGGCAATAGACTTTGGAATTGACCCAATCACTTGTGCGCTTCACAGCGGTGAGGATTATGAATTGCTTTTTACAATCAAAGAAAAAGACCTGGAAGCCATCCGTATGATGCCCGATGTTGCCATCATTGGTGAAGTAGTTTCTGGTTCTGAAGGCATACACCTCAGAACAAACTCAGGCAAAAAGCATGCACTTTCAGCCCAAGGTTGGAAGCATTTTGAAAGATGATTTTCACGATTGCCTTTTTCATGATTGCAATCATCAGATGCCTTTTTTGGTTTCAATTCTTTAGCAACTTCCGCAAAGTGCCCGTTAATACTTCGGTGTCGGGTAAACTGCCGGGTGTTTCAGTAATTGTGGTGGTAAAAAACGAATATTTGCACTTACAAAAATTGTTACCTGCCTTGCTTTCGCAGAAATATTCCAACTTTGAAATCATCATTGTAGACGATTTTTCCACTGATGAATCTTTTGCATTTTTGAAAAGTTTTGAAGATGAAAGGTTGACTTTAATAAAGTGTGATAAAGATTTGCCCGGTAAAAAATATGCGCTATCTCAAGCAATTGACAAAGCCAACAATGAGCTCATTTTATTGACTGATGGCGATTGTCTTCCCGCCAGTGATGAATGGATTGAGAAAATGGTAACATCAATGAATGACCAAACTGAGATCGTCTTGGGCTTTGGTTTGATGGAAAAAAAAGTGACACTTTCAGCTTTATTGAGTAGGTACGATGCCCTATCAACGGCTACCTTGTATGGTTCAGCCGCAAATATTGGTTTACCCTATATGGGTGTTGGTCGCAATTTATTGTATTCCAAAAGGATTTACCAAAAAGTAGGAGGATATGAAAAACATGCAAGCCTTCCTTCTGGAGATGACGATTTACAAATACAAGCGATGGCAAATAATACCAATACCACTTTATGCCTAGATAGTCAAGGATTTACCTACACCGAGCCAAAAACATCCTTCAAAGACTGGTTTAAACAGAAGATGAGGCATGTCTCTGTGGCTCATGCGTACAAAGAGACCGTCAAGAATTACCTTATTTTGTATGCCTTGATACACCTTGGATTTATTTATACGGGTTTAATTTCTTTGTATTTTTCTCCCCTATTGACAGTAGCAATCTTCGTATTTTTCTATATTTTAGTATTGCCCATCAACATTAAAAATTATACTCTTTTACGAGAACAAAGGCTAGCTTACTTTTTTCCGCTGGCAGATATTACCTTTGCCTTCTTAAATCCGCTTATACTCATGCTTGCTCAAACATCAAAACCTGGCAAATGGAAGTAATTAAAAAATATTTTACCCTTACAGATACACAAGAAAGTCAGTTTGCCGGTCTATATGATTTGTACACAGAATGGAATTCAAAAATAAATGTCATCAGCAGGAAGGACATAGAAAATTTGTACATCAATCACGTTTTACATTCTTTGGCCATCGCAAAATATATACAATTCAAGCCAGGTTCTCACATCCTTGATCTAGGCACAGGCGGTGGATTTCCAGGAATACCCCTTGCCATCATGTTCCCAGATTCTACTTTTTTATTGGCAGATTCCATCAATAAAAAACTAAATGTAGTTGAAGAAGTTGTGCTCGGCACAGGCCTCACGAATGTGAAGACACGACACACAAGGGCAGAAGAAATCCGAAAAGAGCAGTTTGATTTTGTGGTAACCAGAGCAGTGGCTTCAGCCGATAAGTTGAAGTTTTGGACCCAAAATCTGGTCAAACAGAAACACATCAATGCACTTCCCAATGGCCTGATCGCTTTAAAAGGAAGCAACATCAAGGATGAATTGGGCTTTTTGGGAAAGAAAGCTTACTATGAATTGGTGCCTATTTCTGATTATTTTTCAGAACCGTTTTTTGTAGAAAAGAGCATCTTGTATTTGCAGGATTAATTTCTTGAGAAACCTTGAAGTCACACTTCGATCAGTGCTTTTGCTGTTATGGCAAATATTCTGTCATCTTCCAATTTTTTCATGGTAGCCAATCCTGTAAATTTACCAAAAGCAGGCATTACGCCTTTCTCTTTACCAAAATAAAAGCAGGGCAGTTTGAGATGCTGTCTTCCCTTACCCCTTAAAACAACCCCAGGATGGATATGTCCGTGAATGTTGTATTGGCCCGGCCCTACCAATTCAGATTCGTGACTTAAAACAATTGACCCTACAACCAATTTATCAACCAATTCAATAGACGCAATCGAGTAACAGTCCTTGCGCAAAATATCGTGATTTCCAACCGTCAGTACAAACCTTATATGGTTAAACGATGCCAAAGTTGAACAAAATAAATTCCATGCATCATTGTAATCGGAATGAAAAAGATCACCAAGAAATACACAAACATCTGGTCGAACAATGTTTAAAAGAGTTGCCAATTTTTCATTATCATTCTGGTCCAAGCCAGGAGGAACAGCAATACCATTTTTCCTGAAATGATCCATTTTACCAAAATGAAGGTCGGAAATAACCAAAACGTTGTAGTCGACAAAGTATAAATATTTATCTAGGTGAATGCTCAGTTTTTCACCCGCAATTTCTAATAAAATCCCATCTATAGTCTCTGCAATTGTCTCTTTCAAAGGAATAAAATTATGATTCTTCTGCCATGATAAACGGATAAAATACCTCATACATTTGATTGGCTATGATGGTTGCATCAAATTGTTCTTCCACCATTATTCGCCCTCTCACACCTAAAGCCTTTTTTTCTGATTGATCCAATTTGAGGAATTTTTCCATGCCTTCCAATAGTTCTTGAACACTTCTTGGTGCCACCAAAAAACCATTCAAACCTTCTTCCACAGTTTCTCTACATCCGGCTGTTTTGGTTGTAATGACAGGTTTTGACATAGACATTGCCTCCAGGATGATGCGTGGTAAACCCTCTCTATACGACGGTAAAACCACACAATCGCTTTTGGCCAGATAAGGTCTCACATCACGAACAAAACCTTTATAATCAATCACATCATTATTGACCCACTCTACCAATTCATCTCTGTCTATGGTCGATGGATTTTCTTCATCAAAATCACCCAACATGACAAATTTGAGATCTTCGTATTTACTTTTTAATATTTCTGCAGCCTGTGCAAACTCTCTTACGCCTTTATCTTTGAGCAATCTACCAATGAATGTAAATGTGGTATGGCTATGGTCAGTACCATTGGGATAAGCCAAATAGTAATTTGTGTCGACACCACAGCCTTTGACACTGGTTGCCTTTGCTTCC
>ERZ795059.4472-NODE-4472-length-13077-cov-5.815082_pt1 | contig 13077 bp, 12 predicted proteins | sample MGYA00375143_ERZ795059 | MGnify/ENA primary metagenome ERZ795059 (study PRJEB30188, sample SAMN05720168) | activated sludge metagenome | isolation source: Anaerobic digester | place: USA | collected 2015-01-07 ... | reverse complement strand
CCTGAAATTCCTGCTCGAAGGCGAAGAGGAAATCTCGTCGCCGCATCTGGGGCCGTTCCTGGAGAAGCACCGTGACCTGCTGCGCTGCGAGCACATCCTGATCTCTGACACGGGGATGTACGCGGACGGCTGGCCAACGGTGACGTATGGAACGCGGGGTCTGCTCTACAAGGAGATCCGGCTCAGCGGGCCGAAGCACGACCTGCACAGCGGATCGTTCGGCGGGACGATCGCGAACCCGGCGAACGTGCTGGCGCGGATCATTGCCTCGCTGCACGATGCCGACGGCCGCGTCACGATTCCGGGATTCTATGACGATGTCGCCGAGGCCAGCTCCGCCGAGCGCGAGCAGCTCCGGTCGCTGCCGTTCGACGAGCAAGAATACCTCGCGGACACGGGCTGCCCGGGCGTGACCGGCGAAAAGGGTTACAGCACCAACGAACGCCGGTGGATTCGCCCGACGCTCGACGTGAACGGCATTTACGGCGGGTTCATGGCCGAGGGTGCGAACACGATCATCCCGGCCCGCGCGGGTGCGAAGGTCAGCATGCGGCTGGTCCCCAACCAGAAAGGCGCGCGGATCGGCGAGCTCTTCGAGCAGGCGATCCGGGCGCGCTGCCCCGACACGGTCCGGCTCGAGATTCTGCACCACGGCTCGGCTGACGCGTACGGGGCGCCGCTCGACAGCCGGCCGATGCAGGCGGCTCGGCGGGCCCTGCGCGAGGCGTTCGACCGCGAGCCGGCGTTTGTCCGCGAGGGCGGCTCGCTGCCGATCCTGCCGCTGTTCAAGCGTGTGCTCGGCGCGGACAGCCTGATGCTGGGCTTTGCTGGCCCGAACTGCAACGCGCATGGGCCGAACGAGAACGTGCGGCTGGAGGACCTGGACCGCGGGGCCGAGGCCGTCGCCCGGCTTTACGCGTACTTAACGGAACGCTGACACGCCGGCAGTTGACCGACCGCGCCGCGATCCGGTTCAATACCTGACTCCCCGGCGTGCAGGCGAGGACGCAGAGTGATCCCGGTTTCCATCCGCAGTGTGGTCAAGCGATTCGGCCGCGTCCGGGCGCTCGATGATGTCACCCTGGACATCGAGCGCGGCGAGCTGTTTTTTCTGCTCGGCCCGTCCGGCTGTGGCAAGACGACCCTGCTGCGGACGATCGCGGGGTTCTATACGCCGGATGCGGGCCGCGTGCTGTTCGGTGACACGGATGTAACCGTCGTGCCGCCCCAGCGTCGCAACACGGGCATGGTGTTTCAGAACTACGCGCTCTGGCCGCACATGAGCGTGGAGGCGAACGTCGCCTTCGGGCTCAAGGTCCGCCATGTGCCGCGCCGGGAGCGCAATCGGCGCGTGGCTGAAGCGCTCGCCACGGTCCGCATGGACCCGTACGCCCGCCGCAAGCCGAATCAGCTCTCCGGCGGGCAACAGCAGCGCGTCGCCTTGGCCCGCGCGCTGGTGATCCGCCCGCAGTGTCTGCTGCTCGACGAGCCGCTGAGCAACCTGGACGCGAAGTTGCGGCTGGAGATGCGCGGCGAGATCCGCCGGCTGTGCAAAGAGGCCGGCCTGACGGGCGTCTATGTGACGCATGATCAGAAGGAGGCGCTCTCGATCGCCGACCGGATGGCGGTGATGTTCGACGGGCGAATCGGGCAGGTCGGCACGCCGCGCGAGCTGTATCGTCGGCCGGCGAACGCGGCGACCGCGGATTTTCTGGGGGAAACGAACTTCCTGGATGCGACGATCCGCAGCGCCGCGGGCGAACGGCGGATCGTCGATACGCCGATGGGCGCGTTGCACGCGGTGGCGGACGGCGGCGCGCCGACGACCGGCCCGTGCACGCTGTCGATTCGCCCGGAGGCGGTCACGGTGGACGCGGACGAACGAGCGGAGAACCGGCTGAGCGCGGAAGTGGCCGAGAGCGTGTATCTCGGCGATGCGCTGCAATTGACGCTGACGGTGGGCGACGTGCGCTTGCGGGCGACCGTGGCCGAGCGTGCCCGGCGCGCGGCGCTCGCGCCCGGCCAGACGCTGGCCTGTGCCGTTGATCCCCATGACGTTGTGATCTTGAGAGACTGAGAGACATGCGAATTGCCATTGGAATGTTGATCGCACTGGTTTTCGGGGCGGCCCTCTTGCCCGGCGCGTACGCCGAGGAATATGACCTGGAGATCATCTCGCCGCACAACGAGTACATTCAGGCCGAATTCGAACGCGCGTTCGTCGCCCAGGTCGGCCGGCCGTTGAAGATCCGCTGGATCAAGAAGGGCACCGGCCAGATCATGCAGCAGCTCGACGCCCAGGACCGCGCGACCAAGGGTGGCTCGTTCGGGCTCGATGTGTTCTTCGGCGGCGGCGTCCCCGATCACGACCAGGCGGCGGCGCGGGGCTATCTCGAGGTGGCGAACATCCCGGCCGAGATTCTCGCGGGCATTCCCCGGGAAATCGCCGGCGTGGCGAACTATGGCGCCAACAACATCTGGATCGGCTCGGCGCATTCGGCGTTCGGCATCCTGGAGCATCTGCCGGGCCTGAAGAACCAGAATCTGCCGGAACTCGAGCAGTGGTCCGACCTTGGTGAGCCGCGGATGTTCAGTTGGGTCGTGATCGCGGACCCGCGCAAATCGTCCAGTGTGCGCGTCAGCTATGAGCTGATCCTTCAGCAGTACGGCTGGGAAAAGGGTTGGCCGCTGTTAATGCAGATCGCGGCGAACGCGCGGCTGATCACGGACTCGTCCAGCGCTGTGCCGAACGAGATCGCCACGGGCAACGTTCTGGCCGGGCCGTGCATCGACTTCTACGCCTACGGCCGCGTGACCCAGGCCGGTGCGGACGTGCTCAAGTACGTCAAACCCGCCGGCGGCTTCTCGGTCACGCCCGATCCGATCTCCATGCTGCGTCAGCCGCCGCACCGCGCGCTTGCCGAGCGGTTCATCACGTTCGTCCTCAGTCCCGAGGGACAGCGGCTGTGGATCCTGCCGGCGGGCGTGGACGGCGGCCCGGCGCAGAACGCGCTGTATCGGATGCCGGTGCGGCCGGACGTGTGTCGCCAGTATGCCGCGCAGATGCTCGTCATGGACCCGTACCAGATGGAGCAGGAGGGCATTCTCCGCAAGGTGGACGACGAGCTGCAGCGCGCCCGCAACACGCTGCTGTCCGAGCTGATGGGGGCGGCGCTGCTGGACCTGCACAAGGACCTGCGCGAAACGTGGAAGGCGCTGATCGACGGTGGCATGAAGCCCGCCGCGCTGGAAGAATGGACCAGGCTGCCGTTCAGCGCAGCGGAGTCGCTCGAGATCGCCAGGAAGCTGGAGGGCGACGAGGGCCAGCGCGAACGCGAGGTTCGCCGCATCGCCCGCGACTGGACCCGGCAGTTCAAAGAGAAGTACGACCGCGTGAAGCGGCTCGCGAAGTAGACCGGCATGCACAAGCACGGCCCGCTCCAGCTCGAAGTGTTCGTGGAACCGATGTTCCAGGAGAACGCCCTGCTGCTCTGGACGGCGGACGGGCCGGCGGCGTGGCTGATTGATCCCGGGCTGCCGCCGCACGCGGAACAGATGCGCGCAGCGCTCCGGGCGCGCCAGCTCACCGCGGCGGCGATCCTGCTCACGCATTGCCACGCCGACCACATCGCCGGTGCGGGCGAGCTGTGCGCGTCACTGGACGGCGTGCAGCTCTATGCGCCGCGCGACGAGGAGCACATGCTCTCCGATCCAGAGGCGAACCTCTCCGCGCCGTTCGGGTTCAACGTCACGACGCCGCCGGCACACCGGCTGCTCGCGCCGGGCGAAACGCTCACGCTCGGCGCCCTGACCTGGCAGGTCCTCGACGTCGCCGGCCATTCGCCGGGCGGACTCGCGTTCTACTGCGCCGCCGCCGGCGTGGTCGTCACGGGTGATGCGCTCTTCGCCGGCAGCATCGGCCGGTACGATTTTCCCGGCAGCTCCGGCGCGCGGCTGCTCGCCAACATCCGTCAACATCTGTTGACGTTGCCGCCGGAGACGGTGGTCTATGCGGGGCACGGGCCGGCGACGACGATCGGCGACGAGCTCGAAACTAACCCGTTCCTGGACGAGGATTTCCGCGCATGAGGCCGCTGGGGCTGTTGCTGCTCCCGCTCTGCGTCGGCTGCGCGACCGGCGGACGGCAGGTGGCGGACGCATTCCCGCCGGGCAGCGTCGCCGCGCCATGGGTGCTGCAGAGCGAGGTGTGGGCCGGCAGCTTTGACGCGGCCGCCTCCGCGCTGGGCGACGACGCGGAAATCTGGCGGAAATACAATCCGACCCGCGTGTGGTTGGCCGTGTATACACATGAGAGCGAGACCGAGCGCAGTCTCAAGGTGCGGTGCTTCGCGTTCGGTTCGGCCGACGATGCCCGCCGGGCGTTCGCGCGTTTTCAGCCGCTCGAGGCGAAGCCGTTCGCGTACGGCGACGCGGGCTGCTGGACCGAGATCGGCGTGCTGTTCCAGTGGGGGCGGCTGGTGTGCGACATCTTCGGCGACCGCGCCTCGTGGGGCAGCCAGGTGCAGTCGTCGCTGCTTGCGGCGCACATCGCGCGGCGCATGCCTCCGGGTGCACCCGGCGATCCGCAATGAACGCGGGCGGGCTCATCGCGCACGCGTGTGCGCTGCTCGCCGCGGTGAGCGCGGGCTGCACGCGCCCCCCGGCCACACCGACCGGGCAACCCACGACCAGCGCTGCGGTCAGCACGCTGCGCGACTGGGTCGTCGATCCGCCGCTGGTCGACAGCGAGCGCGCGTTGCCTTGTCCGCGGTTGCTCAGTGCCGCCCCGAACATCACGGAGATCTGCGGCGCGCTCGGCCTGACTGAGCATCTTGTGGGCCGGACGCGCTACTGCCTGTATCCGCCCGCGATCGCGCGCGTGCGCTCCATCGGCGCGCTCAACGATCTGAACGTCGAGACACTGCTCCAGATTCGCCCCGAGTTGATCATTGTCTCCGGCGCGAGTCGCGCGATCGCCGACCGACTCACACGGCTTGGCCTGCGGTACGAGGCTGTGCCGGACTGGACGCTGGCCGACTTGTTCACGGCGATCGAGCGGATCGGCGGTCTGACCGGCCGCCCGCGGACCGCGGCGCGGCTTATCGATGGCATCCGCGCGGACCTGGACACGGTCACGACACGTTACCACACGATGCGTCCGGCCCGCGTGCTGCTATTGACCGGGCCGCTGGCCGCTCCGCCGACGCCGCCCGATGCAGCCGGCCCGGGCTCGTTCTACGACGATCTGTTGCGGCGCGTGGGGCACACGAACGTCGTCGCGGCCGGGGGAGGCGCCTTTGCCCCAGTCGCGCTGGAATTCGTGCTGCGCGCCGATCCGGATGTGATCATCGAGCTGGCCCCGGATGCGACGCAGCGCCCCGCCGGCGACGCTGATGCGCTGCGCGCGTGGGCGCAGGTTGGCCCCCTGCGGGCAGTCGCCACCCGGCGCGTGCACGTGCTCATCGGTCCGCAGCATTTTGAGCTTGGGCCGCGCATTGCGCAGACATTTGAGGCGATTTGCAGCATCATGGCCAACGAGCAACATGAATCCGCCGCCCACTGACAACGCGACCGGCCCGCGCCTCGTGTGCGCGCACCTGCACCTCCGCCGGGGCGGACGCGACGTCGTGCAGGACGTGAACTTCACGCTGGCCGGCGACGAATGCGCGTCGCTGGTGGGACCGAACGGGTCGGGCAAGACGTCCCTGCTGCTGGCGCTGCTGGGATTGCTGCCGCCGACGAGCGGCACCGTGCGGCTCGACGGCGTGGACGTGGGCCGCCTGGCGCCGCGCGCCCGGGCACGCTATGCCGCCTACGTGCCGCAAAGCCTCGAACGCGTGCCGGCGTTTCGCGTTGCTGAAGTCGTCGCCGGCGGGCGCTATGCACACGCCGGTGCCTGGCGACCGCTGGCGGCGCGCGACCACGCGGTGATCGACCAGGCCCTGGCGCGCTGCGGTTTGACCAGCCGCGCGGACCAGCCGTTCGATACCGTCAGTGGTGGCGAGCGCCAGAAGACGCTGCTGGCCGCCGCCCTCGCGCAGGATGCGCAAATGTTGTTTCTCGACGAACCGGATACGGCCCTCGATCCGGCGGTGCAAATCGAACTGGTGGCCATCCTGCGCAGCTGGCACGACACCGGCCGCGGCATCCTGCTCATCAGCCACGACCTGCAAATGCCGGCCGCGCTGGGCGGTCGTGTCATCGCGCTCCGCGCGGGGCGCATGGTCGCGGACGGGCCGGCGGCGGAAGTGCTGACGCCGGAGCGGCTGGCGTTGGTCTACGACGCCCCCTTTGGCACGGCGACGACGGCGGACGGCACGCGGGTCGTCTTGCCCGCGTGGTGGCGCGCCGCGTCACCGCGCCTCTGATTTACTCTTTGCGCTGAGTTCTTTTCCGCCGAGCAGTCGCCGGATGTTCTCGCGGTGGCGAACGATGATGACCAGGCCCAGCAGGCAGGCCACGGTCAGCAGCGGCCAGTACTCCGCCAGCGTCAGGCCGGTCAGGTGGGCATAGGCGAAGAATGCGGCCGGAAAGACGACCGCCAGGGTGAGCGAGCCGGCCGAGACCGCGCCGGTGGTGAAGCGCACCAGTGCGTAGGCGACGAGCGCCACGGCCATCGCAATGGTGTAGTGGGGCCAGAGGCCGAGCGCGACGCCGACGGTTGTGGCGACGCCCTTGCCGCCGCGGAAGCGCAGGTACACCGGAAACACGTGGCCAAGCACGGCGGCCAGCGCGACCAGCAACAGCAGCAGGTGACGGCGCGGGTCCGCAGCCTGGCCGGGCAGCAGCAGGGAGGCGCCGAGCGTCGGGGCGAAACCCTTCAGGATGTCGAGGGCGAGGCAGAGGTAGCCCCACTTGCGGCCGACGACGCGCCCGACGTTCGTGGCCCCAATGTTGTGGCTGCCCTGCGCACGGATGTCCACGCCGTGGGCGCGGCCGATCAGCAGCCCGAACGGGATGGCCCCGAGCAGGTATGCGCCGACAATGAAAGCCGCAGCGACCACGCGCGAATACTCCACTCCGCAGCGCACGAGGGCCGGCTCAGTTTCCGGAAGACAAACTCATCCCCGTCTGGCGCCGGAGCCGGACGCCTCGTGCAGGGCGGCTTTCAGGCCGGGCAGGCCGCCTTCGATCGTCCGCCGATCGACGCAGTAGCTCAGTCGCATGTGCCCCGGCCGGCCGAAGCCCGTCCCCGGCACCGCCAAGACCCGGTGTTTCAGCAACAGGTCGACGAACGCCTTGTCGTCCGCGATCGGCGTCTGCGGGAACGCATACAGCGCACCACGCGGCGTCACCAGCTCGTACCCGAACTCGCGCAGCGCGTTGCACAGCAGGTCCCGGTTCTGCCGGTAGAACGACACGTCGCACAGGGCGTTCGCGCAGCGCGCGATCACACGCTGCATGAAGGCCGCGGCGTTCACGAAGCCCATCGTCCGGTTCAGCATCGTCAGCGCCCCGAGCACCAGCTCCCGCTCGGGCACCGTCGCCGGCACGACGACGTAGCCGGCGCGCTCGCCCGCGATGCTCAGATCCTTCGAATAGCTCGAAACCAGCAGCGTCCGGGGATAGAACTGCGCCGGCGTCGGGCACCAGTCGAGGTCGAAAATGATCCGCCGGTACGGATCGTCGCACAGGATGTACAACGGCCGCTCCGGCCGGTCGCGGCGGGCCAGCAGTTCCGCCAGCGCGCGGCATTTCTCCGCCGTGTAGACCGCCCCGCTCGGATTGTTCGGCGTGTTGATCAGCACGGCGCGCGTGCGGTCGCTGAGCGCCGCGGCGATGGCCGGCATGTCGGGCTGAAACTCGGCGTCCGTCTGCACGAGCGTCATCCGGGCGCCGACCTGCTCGATGTAGAAGCGGTACTCGGGAAAGTACGGCGCGAGCACGATGACCTCGTCGCCCGGGTTGCAGATCGCCCGCAGGACGACGTTCATCGCCCCCGCCGCGCCGCTGGTCATGATCACCGCGCCGGTCTCGATCGGCAGGCGGTACTCCGCGCTCGCGAAGCGGGCCACCGCCGCCCGGGTCTCATCGAAGCCGACGTTGGGCATGTACCGGTGCAGGGCCGGGCTGAACTCCGCCGCGACCGCCTTGAGCGCGCCGAAGAACGCCGGGGGCGGAGTCGCATTCGGGTTGCCGAGCGAGAAGTCGAAGACCTGGTCCGCGCCGAACTCGGCCTTCAGTCGCCGGCCCTTCTCGAACATCTCACGGATGAAGGACGCGCCCGCCATGTCGGCCGCGACCTTCTGTGCGATGGCGTGCGACATCCCTTTCCCCTGCTGCGCGGCTACTCGTTGGGCAGCTTGTCCTGAATGACTTCGTGATCGATCCGGTATCCGCCGGGGGCGTCGGGATCCTCGACGAACGTGAAGATGACTTGGTCGCCGCAACTGTAATCCACGCCCAGCAGCAACTCCAGGCCCTCGGCCGTGCCCGCGGTCGGCAGGCCCGTGGTGCTGGAATCCTCCAGGTTCTGCGAGAAGTGCACGACGGTGTCGAAGATCTCGGGGATGAAGCTGGTCGTGTCGTCCGCCTTGGTGTCGACCACGCGGTCGTACAGGTGTTGCGTGCCGACGGCCAGGTTGCGCGCACACGCGATCGTGACTTGGCTGCTGACGGCGTGCCCGTCGACGCTGAGCTGCCGGAAATTCACGGCCCCCGGCGACCGATCCCACTCGTCCCACGTCCCGTACGAGAAGCCGGCGGCAAAGTCCGTCGTGTTGTTGAAGGACACGGTGATGTTGCCGGTTTTCTCTTTCGTCAGGTTTGCGACGATCGTCTGATTGCACCCGCACTGGACCCAACCCAACGCCGCCACACACCCCACCAGCCCGGTGCTCACCGTGATTCTGCAGTTCATCGTGTTCACCTGCGAAGCGACTACCTGAGCCGAACGTTCCGTACACCCTGATTATCGGTTCCACCGGCCAGAGCGTCTGCCGAATCTTACCGGGACCGCGCCGAAACGCCAACCGTGCACCCCGACCGGGCTGCCCCCGACCGGTGAGGGCTTGACCGGTACTCGCGGCGGCAATTAATGTGCGCGGCGGATCGCGTGGCGTTTTGAGCGCCGGCCGGAAAACGACCGATAAGCTCCGCGGCGGGGCGGCCGCACGGAGCCGTCGCGCGTGAAAGGCGAAGGGCTATGCGCATCGGATTGCTGATTACGCTTGGACTGTCCTGGCTGCTGGTCGGCGGCACCTGCCTGCCCGTGATCGACAACACGCAGCGCGAGCCGGTGCAAGGGCGCGTGCTGGGCATCACCATCATGCAGCCCAACGAGGATGCCACCGTGCGCGGCGGGGATTCCGTCAGTATCGAATGGGCCGCAGCCAACCTCAGCGGCGAAGCGGCGACGATCACCATCGTGGCCGAGTCACGCCGCGATCTCTCGGTCACCACGCTGGTGGACGCCGAGGAGCTGTCCGGGATCGGCGATTCCGACGTCATTACGTGGGATACCATCGGCTTTGACGGGCCATACGCGATCATCGGGCGTATCGACACGGCGTCCGATTCGGTGAGTGATACCAGCCGAGGGCTTGTCACGATCGATGCGCCGCCGGCCTTCACGTTCACCGCGCCAACCGACAACGTCATATTCCGCCCGGATACGGACGGCAGGCTGACGATCGCATGGGTGGGCAGCGATGGCGAAGCGACGGCACGCATCGGGCTGGATCCTGATACCGATCACGTGAACGGTAACGAGATTTACATCCACGAGGTCGAGTTACCGCTGACGCCCACTGCCGGCAGCCTGCGCTGGAATGGTACCACCGAGGGCGGCGTTGATGTGGCGCTCGGCACTTACAACCTTTTCGCGAGCGCAAACGACGGCGTCAACGAGGTTGTTTTTGTTGACGCTCCCGGCCAGATCACGCTCGCCGACTAGGGTGCGGGGAGGTGGCGGCCGGGCCACGGCCCATATTCACGGCGGGGACCGGACATCTACACCAAAAAACCGCATGGGCCTGGATTGAATCGCTGTCTAATCCGATGTATAGTTAATAAAGCAGGTGTCGTGATTGGTGGCGCGTTGATCACTCGCCGGCAGGGAGATGGCTGGATGTCGCTGGATCTCGTTCCGCTCGGTAAGCGGTTTCGCGTGACCGGAATCAAGGCTCAGGGCCCGCTGCCCTATCGGCTGATGGAAATGGGCTTCATTGAGGGCACCGAGGTCGAGGTGGTGCGGCGGGCGCCGCTCGGCGATCCGCTGCAACTCCGCGTGGGCGACTACGAGCTTTCATTGCGCTCCAGCGAGGCCGCGCTGATCGATGTGTCCGCGCTCTAGGCGTCGCGCCCGCAGTGAACGCGGTCGCGGCTGCCTCGCCGGGTTTGAAACGGATGGTTCCCACGCGGTGGTGCCGGGGGCGCGCTGACCGAGGTTTGCCGTTGCCGCCCCCCGCTTCTGCAACCGACTCCCCCCAGCAAGAGTCACCCTCGCCGCGCCCGGATGCTGCGTCGCGCGTCATCGCCTTGGTCGGTAACCCCAACACGGGCAAGACCTCGCTCTTCAACGCGCTGACGGGTTTTCGGCGGCACGTCGCGAACTACCCGGGCGTGACCGTCGACGTCGCCCGCGGACCGATCCGCGGCGCGCGGGTGCCGCTCGAACTGCTGGATTTGCCGGGCACGTACAGCCTGGCGGCGGCCTCGCCGGACGAGATGATCCTGTGCGACGCGCTGTGCGGGCGGGCGGCGGCGCGTCCGGCGGCGGTGCTGGCGATCATTGATGCGTCCAACCCGGTCCGCAACCTGTATTTGCTCAGCCAGGTGCTCGAAATCGGCCTGCCGGTCGTGGTCGCGTTGAACATGGTCGACGTGGCGCGGGCCCGCGGGATCGAGGTGGACGCTGTGCGACTCGCCAAGCGGCTGGGCGTGCCAGTCGTGCCGGTGATCGCGAGCGCGCCGGAGACGGTGGCCCCGCTTGTGCCGGTTCTGGAGGCTGCGGTGGGCGGCGCGGCGCCGGCGACGCGGGTGGATTTGCCGTCGGAGCTGCGGGCGGAGGCGGACCGGCTGGCGGCCACGTCCGGGCTGCGGATCTGTCCGGCCGAGGCCCTGCGCATTCTCGCGACGCCCGATGGGCACGCGGAGCGCTGGTTCGTCGCGCGCGGCGGCGACGCGCAGCCGTTTCGCGCGGCGCGCCTGCGACTGCAGGCGCGCGGGCTGGATCCGGCGCCGAGCGAAGTGCGGGCACGGTACGCGTGGATCGATCGTACGCTGAGCGGCGTGGTGGCACGGCAACTGGTGACGAGCGCCACGTGGTCGAGCCGGCTGGACCGTGTGTTGACGCACCGCGTGCTCGGAGCACTGACGCTGCTCGGCGTGCTCTACGGCCTGTTTGTCGCGATCTACACGGGGGCGCAGCCGCTGATGCACGCCTTGGATCACGTTTTTGGCTGGCTGGGCGCCGTCGTGACGCAGGTGGTTCCGCCGGGGGTGGTGCGCAGCCTGCTGGTGGACGGGCTGATTGCCGGCGTGGGTGGGGTCCTGGGCTTTCTGCCCCAGATCCTGATTCTCTTCGCGTTTATCGCCGTGCTGGAGGACTGCGGCTACCTGTCGCGGGCGGCGTTCATGGTGGACCGGCTCATGCGACCGCTGGGGCTGAGCGGGCGCGCGTTCATCCCGCTGCTGTCCTCGTTCGCCTGCGCGGTGCCGGCGATCATGGGCACGCGGGCGATTGCCGACCGGCGCGAGCGGTTCATCACGATCCTGATCGCGCCGTTCATGAGCTGTTCGGCCCGGCTGCCGATTTACGTGCTGCTCACTGGCGCGTTCGTGCCGGCGCAGGCCTGGATCGGCGGATGGGTGCGGCTGGACGCGCTGGTGATGCTGGGACTGTACCTGGTCGGCGTCGTGGTGGCAGTGCCGATCGCCCTGCTGCTGCGGCGGACGGTGTTCGCTGGCCCGGCGGCCGGCTTCCTGCTGGAGTTGCCGGCGTACAAGGTGCCGCGTTTCCGCACGGTACTGCAGCGCGTCTACCTGGCGGGGCGCAGCTTCGTGGTGCGCGCCGGGACCGTGATCCTGGTGGTGAACCTGGTGGTCTGGGCGCTGGCGTACTTTCCGCGCAGCCCGCAGACGCAGGCGCGGGTTGCGCAGGAGCAGACCTGGGCCGGCTGGGACGCCGCCACGTACGAATCCATGCTCGCCGGGGCGTACCTGCGCGAGAGCTACCTGGGGCAGATGGGGCACCGGATTGAACCGCTGCTGCGACCGCTGGGCTGGGATTGGCGCATCGGGGTCGGCGTGCTCGCGTCGTTCCCCGCGCGGGAGGTGATCATCGCGACGCTGGGGACGATCGCGAACCTCGCGGAGGGGGTCGACGCGCAGTCCCCATCGCTGGAGGGCGCCCTGCGGCGCATGACCTGGGAAGACACGGGGGCTCCGCTGTTCACGCTGCCGGTCGCGCTGTCCGTGATGGTCTTCTTCGCGCTGTGCGCACAATGCGCGAGCACGCTCGTGGTGATAGGGCGCGAGACCGGGTCGTGGGGCTGGCCCGTGGCCTCCTTCACCGTCATGACCGCGCTGGCTTACCTCGCGGCCTGGGGCGTCTCGGCCGGCGCGCGGGCCTGCGGATTGTGACGCACGGGGGCGGTCCGTGCTTGGGCAGGGGTTCCCCGGCGGCTACAATGCTGCCGCTGTCGCCGGAGCGGCGGCCGGCGGGCTGACCTGGTGATCGTGCGGGCAGACGACGATGAAGCAGAAGCGCAAGCAGGACTTTGTGCTCGGCCTGGCCACCATCATTTTCGTGGGGCTCTTCCTGGCAACCGTGATGTTCCTGTATCCGGCGATGCAGGCGGGGGGCCGGCCGGTTCAGGTCCGCTTTCCGCACGAGGCGGGCCTCGCGCCGCTGAAAGTCGGCAGTGCCGTCCTGCTGGCCGGTTCGATCGAAGTGGGTCGCGTGACGAGCATCGCGGTCGAGGAACTCAACATCCCGCTCACGCAGGGCCTCCAGAAGCGCACGTTCTTCGTTGTGAACGCCGAGATCCGCGGCGACGTGCCGATTTACGGCAACTGCCAGATCACCACCGATCAGCCGGCGATCGGCGGCAACGGCTACGTTTCGATCCTCAA
>ERZ795059.4471-NODE-4471-length-13077-cov-6.307480_pt1 | contig 13077 bp, 7 predicted proteins | sample MGYA00375143_ERZ795059 | MGnify/ENA primary metagenome ERZ795059 (study PRJEB30188, sample SAMN05720168) | activated sludge metagenome | isolation source: Anaerobic digester | place: USA | collected 2015-01-07 ... | reverse complement strand
GCGACGACGACACCGGCGACGACGACACCGGCGACGACGACACCGGCGACGACGACACCGGCGACGATGACACCGGCGACGACGACACCGGCGGCGACATCTTCGAAGAAGACTTCGAGAGCTACACCCCCGGCAACCTGGGCTCCCCGTGGTACAACATTTTCCTGGGCGGCTCGAGCACGCACACGGTCGCGGCGTTGAAAGCCGGCTCCGGCCAGGTGATGGTCCAGACCGGTGGGACGACCGCGAGTGACTACATCGGCAGCGAGTTGGATTTCACTGAGACTGCGGCCGATTTGTCGATCGACTTCGACGTGTGGATCGACACGGCGGCGGAATTCGACCTTCGTATTTATCAGTACGACCCGACCTTCGGCCAGTACTTCGACGAAGTGCAGATTTCCTATGACGACACGACCGGCCTGCGCGGCGTTGACTGGCTCTGGCTCATTCCGGATTACGTCAACTGCGGCACAATCACCAGCCAGACCTGGGCGACGGTCAGCGTGGTCATCGACCACGACGGCGGCACGTTCGACGTGAAAATCAACGGCGCGGCTTCGTCCTGCAACGGCTTGGGCATGCACTGGGCCGACGGCAACCCGATCGGATCCATCGCCATCATCGATTGGTCCGATGACGGCTACGGCGGCGTTGTCAAATTCGACAACATCGTCGGCTCACTTTTGTAAAAACATCGAACTTCATTAAAAGCCGGTCTTCGGACCGGCTTTTTTTTTGCCTGCATCGGCGATTGATCGCGCAACAGGGATGATTAGGTTGGGGTGGATGGAATGACACGGCCTCGCCGAGCGGCTTGCCCCCTCCTTTGTCCGCCGATCCCTTCCTGGAATCCAGCTTGGGTTGAGGCCTTTTTTTTATTGATATCACAAAGGAATCACTCGGCGAAACCGTCGCGCTCCGGCGCCGCCCGCCCCCTGGCGACGCGGGCTTCATCCTCTGCCGGGTCGTGCTTGATTTTTACTTGTTCGTGGTGTAGGTTGCGCCGTTGAACTTGATCCAAGCATGGGGTTTTGTTTATGGCTTTAAGCTTTCTTCGTCGTCACAAGAAATCGCGCTTGATTAAAATCCTGCTGCTGATTGTCGCGGCGAGCTTCATTATCGGTTTCGGCGCCATCGCCTATGTGTCCAAATCGACGAACAAAGGCGGCCCAGACGGGACGAGCGAGATCTGGTTCGCCAAGGTGGACGGCGCGCCCATCGACCTGGCGGCGATGTCCTCGGCGGTGCGTTATCTGGAAAACCGCTACAAAGAGATGCTCGGCGACGCGGCCGACCAGATGCTGGCCCAGATCGATCTGCCGACGCAGGCACTCAACCAGATGATCAACGAGCGGGTGATCGAAATCCTGGCCAAGCAGTTGGGACTGGTCGTTTCCGACACCGAGTTGGCGCAGAACATCTACCGCATTCCCGCCTTTCAGGTGAACGGCCGCTTCGATCGGCAGCGCTACATTCAGTTGCTGCGTAGCAACCGCATGACGCCCTCGGAATTCGAAGCCGAACAGCGGCGCGAACTGTTGTCGAACAAGCTGCGGCACCTGATCTTCTCCACGGTGAAGGTTTCGGACGGCGAAGTCTTCGAGGAATGGCAGGGCCGCAACGACAAGGTCAGCCTGAATTTCGTCAAGCTGCCGGCCAAGCAGGTCGAGCAGGAGATCAATTTCACCGACGAGGAAGTCAAAGCGCACTTCGAGGCGAACCGCGATAAATTCCAGGTGCCCGAAATGCGCAAGGTCGATACGTTGGTGCTGAGCCCCGACGATTATACCGGCGACGTGGAAATCTCCGACGCGGAAATCGACGAGTTCTACAACAAGAACATCGAGCGCTTCACGCACGAGGAAGAAGTCAAGGCGAGCCACATTCTGGTCAAAGTGGAGCCCGGCGCCGCCCAGGAAGAAAAGGACGCGGCCCGCGCCAAGGCGGAAGGGCTGCTCAAGCAGATCAAGGACGGCGCCGACTTCGCCGAACTGGCCAAAGCCGTCAGCGACGATCCGGGCACCAAGAACAACGGCGGCGACCTGAATTGGTTCGGTCGCGGCAAAATGGTTCCGGCCTTCGACGACGCGGCGTTCTCGCTGCAGCCCGGCGAATTGTCCGAGGTGGTGGAGACGAACTTCGGCTTCCACATCATCAAAGTCGTGGACAAGCGTCCGCAAGGCGTGCAGCCGGTGGAGGAAGTGCGCGATCTCATCGAGAGCGCGCTGAGCCACGAACGGGCGCAGGAACTGGCGATGACCAAAGCCAAGGAATTGCGCGCGCTGATCAACAAGGGCGAAAGCCTGATGGACTTCGGCAAAGAGCGCGACCTGAAGGTGGCCACGAGTTCGTTCTTCGCGCTCGACACGCCGGTGCCGGGCTTGGCCGACGGCTTTGCCGCCACGCGCATGGCGTTCTCGATGGCGGAAGGCGAAATCAGCGAACCGATCAGCGGCGGCGGCGCGGTGTACCTGATGCAGCTCACGCACATCGTCAAGGAACATGCGGCCGAGCTGGTCGAGGTGGACGATAAAGTGCGCGCGAACATGCGCAAGACGCGCATCGAAAACCTGCTCAAGGAAAAAGCCGCGGGCCTGGTGGCGATGCTGCGCGCGGGGCAGTCCCTGGAGGCCGTCGCCAAGGCGTACGATCTGGAAGTGGAAAACACGGACATGTTCACGCGACAGAACGCGACGATCCCGAAGATCGGCATGGCGCCGGCGCTGCTGGCCGCCGCCTTCGAGCTGACGCCCGAGCAGCCCCTGCTGCCCGAGCCGTTCATCAGCGGCAACAACGCGATCGTCGGCGTGCTGGACAAACGCGAAAAACCGCAAGACGCCGATTTCTCCGCCGAGAAGGAAAGTCTGCGCGACGAGCTCAAGGAACAGAAAGCGCAGATCACGTTGCAGGCCTGGATGGAACAGGCGCGCAAGAGCATCAAAGTCGTCACCAACGAAGAGGCGATGGAAGCCCTGCGCGCCCGCGCCAAGACGCGCTGAAAAGCGCCGTCAAACTGCTTGACTTGCCAAAAAAAGGGTGGTAGAAAAACCATCCTTTCGGGGCTATAGCTCAGTTGGAAGAGCGCTTGAATGGCATTCAAGAGGTCGTCAGTTCGATCCTGACTAGCTCCACAAAACAAAAAACCGTTGCGGATTCCGCGGCGGTTTTTTCGTTTAAAATGTTCCCTATCGATTAAGGATTGTGCGTCACGCACAAGTTGTCCAGCAGGTTGCTGAAGTTGCCCGCGTTGTCAGTGGCTTCGATGTCGGCGCAATAGGTGCCCGGAGTGCCCGGATCGCTTTCTGGAGCGAAGAGAACGTTGGTGCCGGTCTGGACTGGATTATCGCAATCGCCGACGTTTCCCAAGTCGCAGTCCGGAGGATTGTTTAAATCAGCCCACGTTAAATCGACAAACAGGAACGGGCTGGTCGTGCCGCTTTGATAAATAAATATTTCTCCTTCGGGCAGCAGATCGTTATCGAGATCGCAGACGCTCCAGAACAGAAAGCTGTAGTACATCCGCTCATCGTAACCAGTGAACTCGCCGAGGATCGTGGTGGCCGGGTCCCAGCCGCCCGCGCTCAGTATGGGTGCATCGCTATCATCGTCATCATCGCTGGTATCGTCATCATCTGCATTACCAGAAAGCACATCTTCAATGCAGGATGCTGCTTCATCACAATTACCGATATTGTCCACAAGACAATCATAGCCCGAATCGCCATAGAAAGATTCACCTTCTTCACACCAAGTGATAAGATCGGCCACATCGATCGGGCAGCCTTCTTCATCCTCCAAATACCAACCGCAGTCGTCGAAGAACGTCCAAGCATCCTCGCAGGAAATTGAATCGTCATCATCATCGTCATCGTCATCGACGAAATCATCGTCATCATCATCCGGATCGTCACAGGAAATGTCGACAACAAAAGACAACGTGCAAAAAGCTACTGCATCGGGACTGGCACTGGTAACCACATCAAAGGAAACGTGGTTGACGCACGACAGCGATTGATTCCGGCTGGAATAGGATCCGGAATTGTTAATGCGATCAAAGCACAATGCGTCGCCCAGACCATCACCCCGAAGATAATAGATGTTGTCGTTGTTGATGCTGTAGCTGCCTCGCGCTTCGAAAATGGTCAGAGTGTCGTTGGCAAGGACCTTTTCCAAGGTGAAGGCGACGCCTATCGAGCCGTTACAATCACTGCTGAAATTACTGAACGGCACTTCCACAAGCCCTTCCCCATCGATGTCGCAATAGGCTTCATCGTCGTCATCGTCGTCGCTATCATCATCATCGTCGTCGCCGCAAGAGAAAACTCCCGCTAATAAAACAGCGCCGATTATTCCGCAAAACAGAAAAATTCGAAAAGAATGCATTTTGCCTCCCTTCAGTTAGTCCAATTAATGTCCTCGAATATTATCAAATTTGACTATACCGCCGTAGCCGTCATCGGACCAGTCAATTACGCTGAGCGAGCCCATGGGGTTGCCGTCGGCCCAGTGCATGCCCAAGCCATTGCAAGAAGTCAATGATCCATTGATCAATAAATCAAATTCTCCGTCATCAAAGTCTATGTCTATGGTAAATGTCGACCAAGTTTCGCTAGTGATAGAATCGCAATTGACATAATCAGGAAGAGACCAGTCAACAGCACGCAAACCTGTGGTGTCGTCATAGGAGAGCTGCACTTCATCGAAGTACTGGCCGAAAGTATCGTCGTATGAATAAATACGGAAACCGAATTCTGCACCCGATTCGATCCACACATCGAAGTCGACCTGCAGGTCTGCTGCGGTATTGGTAAAGTCCAACTCGCTGCCTATATAGTCGGCCGCGGTGGTGCCGCCGGTCTGTAACATTACTTTACCGGAACCGGCTTTTAGCGCCACTACGGTGTGCGTGCTGATACCGCCCTGGAAAATTTCGTACCATGGAGAGCCCAACGGCCCATTCGTGTAGCTTTCGAAATCTTCTTCAAAAATGTCACCGACAGTGTCGTCATCAGCGGTGTCATCGTCGGCAGTGTCGTCATCAGCGGTGTCATCGTCCATCGTATCATCATCGCCGGTGTCATCGTCGTCGATGTCATCGTCGCCGGTGTCGTCATCGCCGGTATCATCGTCGTCGATGTCATCGTCGCCGGTGTCGTCATCGCCGGTATCATCGTCACCAGTGTCATCGTCATCGTCATCATCACCTGTATCGTCATCGTCATCGTCATCGCATGACACATCCACGGTGAAAGATAGCGAGCATAACGGTACAGCAGAGGGATCGGTGCTGGTTACTACATGAAAAGATACTTTTTTGGCGCATTCCAGATTTTGCGTTCGCACCGCATAGGACCCGGCGTTTTCGATTTTATCGAAACAAAGAGCGTCGCCCAGCCCGTCACCACGTAAAAAGTAGGAATTATCATTGTTGATACTGTAACTGCCTCGCGCTTCGATTATCGTCAACGTATCGTCTGCCAATACTTTTTCCAAGGATAGATTCATGCCGAGATTTTTTGGGCAATCGGTTTGAAAAGCCGAGAAAGGCACTTCAGACAAATTTTCTTCATCAATATCGCAGTAGGCTTCATCATTTTCGTCATCATTGTCATCGTCATCACCATTAACACTGTTGCAGGAAAAACATCCACAAAAAAGAAAAGTTAATGTCAATAATGAGAAAAGTGCCAATTTCGATTTGGAACAGAAATGCTTTCGCATCATATCTGTATCTCCCATTTCTTATCCCAGTTTCAATATTGATAGTTTTATTATTATCTTAATATCGAACCATAATTCTTATTTGTCAAGACAGCCTAGCCGCATAAGCCATCTCCCTATTAGCCTTTTCCCATCCCTTGAGAAATCCCCGCGGACCATGTTTAATAATTGGCTTACGGCATGTGTGCGCGCACCCGACCGACAGGTCATTTAAAGTGGAGGGAATTGCGATGAGAACCTTTTTGGTTCCGCTGTGGCTGCTGGCCTTGTTGATGGCCATGCTTCCGGCCTGCTCGTCGGACGATGACGACGACAACGACGACAACGACGCAACGCCCGATGACGACGCCGGTGACGATGACGACGACACCGGCGACGACGACACGATCGATGACGACACGATCGACGACGATACCGGCGACGACGACACGATCGACGACGACACGATCGACGACGACACCGGCGACGACGACACCATTGACGATGACACCGGCGACGACGACACGGTGATCGAGGAGTTCGTCACCATCACGCACGGCGCGTTCACCATGGGCAGCCCGGCGGGCGAAACCGGGCGGCGCTATGACGAAGCGCAACACGACGTGACGCTGACCAACGACTTCGCCATGATGTCCACCGAGGTCACGCAGGAAAAATTCCAGGCCGTGATGGGCTACAACCCCAGCCACTTCCCGCTGGACGGCGGCGGCACGACGCAACCGGTGGAGACGCTGAGCTGGTACGACGCGTTGGCCTTCGCCAACAAGCTGTCGCTGGCCGAGAGCTACGCAGCGTGTTACGCGCTCAGCGACATCTTGTGCGTCGACGAGACAACGGGCGACACCGACACCTACTGCGCCGACCACGGCGGCATCGCATCGGCGACGGTCGCGCTGAACGCGGCGACGGTCTACGAATGCGAAGGCTACCGGTTGCCGACCGAGGCGGAGTGGGAATACGCGGCGCGCGCGGGCACGACCACGGCGTTTTTCGGCGGCGCGATCACCGTGCCGCAATGCACCCCGGCCGATCCGAACCTCGCCCCCTACGCCTGGTTCTGCGGCAACTCGCGCCGGATGAACTCCTACGCCGTCGCCGGCAAGCAACCCAACGACTGGGACCTGTACGACATGTACGGCAACGTCGCCGAATGGGTCTGGGACTGGTACGCGGCCACCTACGGCGGCGCGGCGACCGATCCGACGGGTCCGGCTGACGGCAAATTCCGCGCGACGCGCGGCGGCGCCTTCCGCTACGACGGCGCGTTGCGTTGCCGTTCGGCCTCACGCGCCGGCCACACGCCCGCGCATCGTTCGTGGTACCTGGGCTTCCGCGTGGTGCGCACGCTGCCCGAGACCAAAGGCGCGGGGCGCGATTTCCGCACGGCGATCGTCGCGGCCGTCGCGGCCGGCGCGGCCGGCGGCAAGGACTATCCGTCGTCGCTGCCCTTCACTTTCACGCGGCCGGACACCGGCACGCCGCTGACGCCCGAGGAGATCACCGCGTTCACGCAGAAGATCACCGGGTTCTTCAAACTCAGCGGTTACTTTAACTGGCTGACGCAGGTAAGCCACGGCATGGGCGAGGACAACCCCGACGACATGCCGCCCTACAAACTGTTTTACGGCGACATGGGCGCGGAGAAAGACGGCAACCTGATCACCTTCACGCACGGGGGCTTCGACGACAACCTGACGATTCCGACCTCGAAGTTCTTCAACAACGTGGCGGCGCTGTACCTGGCCTCGGGCGATGAGGACCTGGGGCGGCTGGTCGAGCTGTACGCCAAAGGCTACGTGGCGTTGTTCCGCGGCATGATGTGGGAAGAGGACGAGCGCGATCCGGAGAAAACGATCCTCGCCCGGGCGATCTTCCCGCGCAACAACGGCTACACCGAGGCCGGCGGGCGCGAGGCGTGGGTGAATTACGATCCGGTGCGCTATTACAAGTACGACTGGAACGCGCACACGATCCCCAACGACAGCAATCCGTATTACGGCGAGGAGCTATGGGTGCGTAACATGCGCAGCAAGGACGACGTGCCGCACATCTACCGCACCGTGCCGCTGACGCAACGGCTGGTGGCCGAAGCGGCCGACCAGAGCGTGGACGACGCGGCCGCCGAGATGCTGTCGTACCTGCAAGCCTTCGCCAAGGACACGACCGACTCGGGTTGGTACATCCGCACCAAGGAGGAAGGCGACGTGCTGGTGCCGATCGACGACAAGGGTTTCGTGGTCGATCTGGCCAGCTACGTGAACTACACGCCGATCGTCCCCAGCGCCGAATGCAGCGGGCGCGAAAACAGCGCGTTGATCGGCTACGGCGAACCGCTCGACAGCGACTGCACCAACGGCATCGGCTGGATCTACGAATTGATTGCCACCTACGGCAACACCTACAACTACGACATCGTGCGCTATTTCCACGTCGCGGAAATCACCAACGCGTTGATGAACTGGCAGCTCGACCGCGCCGAGGAACTGCTCGCGGGCATGGCGGTGCGCGTGGATTACATGCTCTACACCGATCCGTTCCGCACGCAGCACGATTGGTGGAACGCCGATTCGTCCGCGTTCCTACTGGCCGCGGGCACGGCCGGTCTGCCGCTGACCTCGGCCGAGGCGCAATTGATCGTGCAGGAATATTCCAAGGCGGCCGACTGGTACGTCCAGTGGACGAACTGGGATCTGTGGGATCTGGCGGTGCCCAACGGCGCGATTTCGTGGCGGCCGAGCCGCTCGTCGCCCGACGGGCCGGTGGTCAATCTGGATGAAGTCAACTTCATCTTCGAGTATTGCTGGTCGCCGTTCCGCAACGAGGCGAGCGCACCGGTCATCGACTGCGACGTGGTGCTCGACCCGAGTCTGTGGGGCGTGCCGCAGTAATTCGAACGAAAGTGGAAGGGGCGCATCGAGATGGTGCGCCCCTGTTTCATTTAAAAGAGTGTCATCTCGACCGAAGCGAAGCGGAGTGGAGAGATCCCTATCGCCACTCAACGAAAAGGGATTCCTCCAATCGTCGCGCTAACGCACTCCTCCGTCGGAAGGACCAAAACGAAGAGGCGACTCCGAGGCGGTCCCGGTTGTACTCAGTCCAAATAATCGCCGTGCAGGTTGTCGTACATGACCGTGCCGCCGTAGCCGCCGTCGGCCCACTCGATCAGAGAGATCGCGCCGATGGGTTGGCCATCGCCCCATTGCATCCTTATATCGTCGCAAGGCGTGGCGGCGCCGTCGATCAACACGTCGAACAAACCGTTCGCGAAGTCGATGGTCACGCTGACGACTTGCCATGTCTCATTGGTCAGCGGACCGCAGGCGACATATCTCCCCAACCACCCTTCCAAGGCGCACAGACCTTCCACGTCGTCGTAGTAAAGTTGTACTTCCTCATAATAATCGCCAAACATCTCGTTTAAATGGTAAACGCCCACGCCGAATTCGGCCGCCGTGTCGACCCAAAGGTCCAGGTCGATGCGTAGGTCTTCGGTGGTGTTGGGAAAGGTCAGCATGCTGCCGATAAAATCGTCGAAGGTTTCGCCGCCCTGCTGTCGCAGCACCTGCCCCGCGCCGTCTTTGAGGGCCACGACGGTCTGCGTGCTGACGCCGCCCTGAAACATCACCTCCCACGGGCTGCCCAACGGGCCGAGTGGATGATCCTCGAAATCCTCGGTGAAGATATCGTCGTCGGCCGTGTCGTCGTCGCCGCCTTGGGGATCGTGCAGCACGCACAGGTTCGTCAACCGATTGCCCATGTGCCCGTTGCGGTCGACGCCCTGGAGGTCGAGACAATACAGCCCCGGCGCGCCCGGGTTGCTTTGCGGCGCGAAGAGCATGTCGACTTCGACCGGCGTCGGGTGGGCGCAGTCGTCGACGTCGTTCAAGTCGTTGGCCGGCAGGTTGTGCAGCGTCTGCCACGTGACGACGTACAGCGGTTCGGGTTCGCCGGTGCGGTAGACCAGCAGATGGCCGTCGGGCAGCAGATCGTTGTTCACGTCACACACGTCGAAGGTCAGCGTGCTGTAGTAGATCGGCTCGGTATAACCGGGGAACGTGCCGAGGATCGTGGTTTCCGGCTCCCAACCGCCGTCGCCGAGGACCGGCGCAGCGGGCTCGACCGGCGTCGTGTCGTCGTCGTCGATGTCGTCGTCCGTGTCGTCGTCGTCGATGTCGTCGTCCGTATCGTCGTCGCCGAGGTCGTCGTCGCCCGTATCGTCGTCGCCGATCATGTCGTCGTCGCCGGAGTCGTCGTCGAAGGCATCGTCGTCGGTTGCGGAATCATTGTCGTCGTCGTCATTGCCGGTCGGATTGCAGGCGAGATTGGAAACCATCGCCAAGGCCAGGATCGACACCGTCACCATTAAGGCTTTCATTGGATATCCCTCCCAATTTATGGCCTGCCGGCTTGGTGCGCGCACCGAGGTTGCGAAAATTATTAAACCATGGAGTAGCGAAAAAAAACAAGCCGAAAACGAAAAGCCTTGCCGTGGTCCGCCGGGCGTAAATGTGTCATGATTGCTTCAATGACTACGAACGCGTCGACGATCGAGAACGACATCCCCGCCCCGCCCGCCGTGGCCGAATTCACCGCCGGCACAGGCGACGCGCTCACCTGTTTCGCCGATTACCGCGCCTGGACCGCCCGCCTGCGAGCCGACCTGGACGCGGCGCACGACGAAATCGTCATGGAGATGTACATCTTCGAGCCCGAGGGCGAAGGCGGGGAGATCGCCGCGGCGTTGATGCGCGCGGCGGCGCGCGGGGTGCGCGTGCGGGCGATGATCGACAGCCTGGGCTGCCGGCACGTGCCGCCGTCGTTTTTCGCCATGCTGCGCGAGGCGGGCATCGCGGTGCGTGAGTTCAACCCGGTGCACTGGTGGAGCTTTCTGTTGTCGCCGGGCAAGCCGTTGCGCCGGCGCAATCACCGCAAGCTGATCGTCGTCGACAATCGCGTCGGCCATCTGGGCGGGATGAACCTGGGCGGACGCTTCGACGAATGGCGCGACCTGGCGTTGCGCATCGAGGGGCCGTTTGCCGAGGTGCTGCGGCGCAGCCACGAGCGCGTGTGGACCGGCCGATATCGCAAGTTCCTGCCCCGCCGGCGGCGCGAGCGACCGGCGCCGCAGATCAAGCTGTTCGACAATTTCTTCACCGACCACTTTTCGCCGATCAAGCGCTTCTACCTCGCGGCCTTCAAACGGGCGCGGCAGCGCATCTGGTTGGCGCACGGCTACTTCTTTCCGGACAAACGGCTGCGGCGCGAGCTGCGGCGGGCGGCGCGGCGCGGCGTGGAGGTGCGGGCGATCGTGCCGGCGAGTTCGGACATCGCGGCGGTCGACAAGGCGGCGCGGCACATCTACGGCGACCTGCTGCGCTGCGGCGTGCGGTTGTATCTGCTGCCGGCGATGCTGCACGCCAAGGCCGCGCTGGTCGACGACGACTGGCTGACCCTGGGCAGCGCGAACCTCGATCCGATCAGCCTGTTCAGTTGCCTGGAGATCAACGTGGGCCTCCGCCATGCACCGTTGGCCGCGCACCTGGCCGCGCAGTTCGAGAGCTATCGCCGCGAGGCGAACGAGTACACCTACCTCGATTGGAAGCACCGCTCGTGGTGGGAAAAGCTGACCAACCGCCTGTGGTACGCCCTGCGCCGCTGGTACGCCGAGTGGTGAGCGCCCGCCGGCCGTCGCGCGCCGAACCGTCGTTCAGTTAAATTCAAGATCAATCGCCAAGAAACGGCTTTCGGCATGTGTACCGAAATTCAATGAACGGGAGTTCTCATTGACGACGAATTTTTTGTTACGTATCCTGATGGTGTCTCTATCGATTCTTATCGAATGAATGAACTTGTACTCGGATTCCTATTTTTTGGGGATAAGGGTGTGTTGCGTTTAGGAAAACAAACCGAAAAATGGAAAATTGAACGATGAGCATCGGGAAATCATATACCACTCTTTTTAACGAGAAAATTCTCAAGCGTACAATCGACGCATTCACCTTTCCGAAGGACCTTCCCGCCAAGCATGAGATCGTCGAGCGTTGGGTGGAAACGCTCCGGTCCGGCGTCCTTGGCACCACAAAGGAACTCAGCCTCCACGGCGAATTCCTCCAGGACATCTTTCGCCACGTCCTCGGGTATCGGTCCATCACTGCAGCCGGCGGAACGGCCTGGGAACTCCACCCGGAAAAGACCGTCAGCCCCGGTGGCGGGCAGGCGGACGGCGCCCTCGGATTCTTCGCTCCGGATTCATCGGCCATCCATGCGCCTATCGAACTCAAGGGCGCGATGACCGACCTCGACCGAGAGATGACCCGCGGCTACACCCCGGTGGACCAAGGCTGGCGGTACATGATCGAAACCCCGGAATGCCGATGGGTCATCGTCAGCAATTACAAAGAGACCCGGCTGTATCACCTCAACCAGACCAAGCGGGCCTTCGAGCGGTTCATGCTGGAGAATCTGGAAGATGATGCCTCGTTCCGGCGATTCTACTTCCTTCTGTGCCGCGACAATTTCATGCCCGCCGAGCCCGGCGGGAAAAGCCGCGTGGCCGATCTGCTCGACGAATCCGCCCGCGCCCAGGTCGAAATCACCGACAAGCTCTATCGGCAGTACAAGAACCTTCGTTCCCGAATTTTCGACCACCTGACCATGACCTACCCCGACCGCGATCCCCTTTTCCTGCTGGAAAAAACGCAGAAGATCCTCGACCGTTTCCTCTTCGTCGCCTTTGCCGAGGACCGCGCCCTGCTGCCTCGCGAGACCATCAAAGAGGCCTTCGAACACGCGGACCCTTACAACCCGCGGGCCAAGTGGAAAAACTTCAAAGCCGTCTTCCGCTGGATCGACGAGGGCAACGCCGCCATGAAGTTCCCGGCTTACAACGGCGGCTTGTTCCATTTCGATCCCGAGTTGGACGCCCTGGAATTGCCGGACGAACTGATCCGCACCTTCGCTGAACTGTCGGTCTACGACTTCGAGGAGGAGGTCTCCGTCTTGGTCCTCGGGCACATCTTCGAGCAATCCATCAGCGACCTCGAAGAAATGCGCCTGCAGGCCGCCGAAGGCAAAGCCGACTCGAAAGCCGTCTCCAAGCGCAAACGCGAGGGGGTGTTCTACACCCCGGCCTTTGTCACCCGCTACATCGTCGAACAGGCGGTAGGGCGCTTGCTGGCCGAAAAACAGGCCGCGGCCTTCGCGAAGTACGAACCGGAGAAACAGAAGTCCGAATCCAAGCGGCTCATGGCGCAGGTTCTCGCCTGGAACGCCTACGCCGACGCTCTGACCAAGGTGCGGATTCTCGAAGATCGGAAGAGCGTCGTGTAGGGAAAGAGTGTACCATCCAGTGTA
>ERZ795059.4469-NODE-4469-length-13086-cov-6.291152_pt1 | contig 13086 bp, 12 predicted proteins | sample MGYA00375143_ERZ795059 | MGnify/ENA primary metagenome ERZ795059 (study PRJEB30188, sample SAMN05720168) | activated sludge metagenome | isolation source: Anaerobic digester | place: USA | collected 2015-01-07 ... | reverse complement strand
ACCAGTGTCATCATCATGGGAATATTTAGAAGTTTTTAGAATAAAATTTTTGTCTGCCAGAGGTTGATTTTTTTGATTAACCAGAATTATTTGCATTTCTGCCTGATCATTATCAGAAATAAGAAAAATTTCCTTATTGGTAGTAATAGATGATTTGGTAGAATCAATTACATCGTCAGGCATTACTTTTTGAAATTTTACTTCGGTTGTTAAATTACTAACAATACTTTCTACCGAGAAACCAAAAGCCATCTCACCATCAACAGGACTGGAGTTAGGTTCTGTTTGATAATAAGCATTTCCATCTTGATCGGTTTTTAACCATCGATTAATACTTATTCCCTCCGACTCTCCAGTTAGCATAATATCTATATTTGGCACTGGACTATTATTTTCATCTCGCAAACCAATTTCAATCGTTGTATATTCTTCCTTGTTATAGGTATTAACTATATCTTTATCGGATTTGATGTAAGAATAACGCTCGTCATACACCTTGTTCACGGAATTTACATTCAAATTAAAGATATCAGTTGTTGTATCATTACCAAACCATTGATCATTTTCAGCTACCAACCAGTAGCTGTCCAAGTATCTAATTGAGTTATTTGAAGTATTTGAAGGAGCTTTTATTTTAAATTCAAAAGTCCCAATATCACCTGGCTTAACGTATTCTTCTTTTAGACCAGCCGGACGATTCGGCGCTAACCAGCTATCAAGATATAAATCGCTTGCTTTGTCCTGAGGATTAATTATTCCTAAATGTATCGGATACGCTCCATCTCGGAACCAGGTAACTTGACCGGTATTTTTGGCTTGAAAGCTTACATTGATCATTTCATTCTGAGCTATATTTACGATTTGATCGGAAGTGATTTTTTGTGCTTGATATTTATCGGCAATAACTTGTGGGGTACCATCGACAATAATATTCCAGCATAAATCATGATGGTCCATCCAGGTCACATTCTCCACCACCGGCGCAAAACATTCTTTATATAAACCATTGGTTTGATCGGCGGGTATTTGAATGATAAAACCAAATGACATCTGTTGGCCTGGTTCAGCCGAAACTTGATCGGCCGAATGAACTCGGTTTGGCGACAACCAATTGTTGATATCCCAAAACATACTCGGACGATCTGTTTGATCAATTGTACCCAGACGAATTGGAGTCTTATAATCAGCACATTGTGAATTTTGACATTGTTCGCTATTTGCTTTATTGGAATACCAAGTTTGATTACCGGTATTTTTTATGGTTGCCCACAAAATTGCACTTTGACCTTGGGCAAGAACAGCATCATCAGATTTTACAACCAACTGATAATCATAACTTTCCTCTGCTTTGACGGGTGCATAACATGCAAATATCAAAATCAAGATTAAAATAATCCTATCAGCCCTCATTTTTAATGACTTAATAATAAAACAAATTTATTATAGTTCTATTGCCTCAGTCTGTCATTTAATTATCATAAGACATAAGTTCTAAAACAAAAAATAGGCAATCTGACCAAAATAGAAATAATAAAATTCGATCAGAAAGGGGTGTAAAATAATTTGCGATTATACTATCTTCCGTATATTGGACTACAACAAATCGCAAATTAAAAAAAATTAATACCAGATTTTTCCTTATTGTTTTCACTATCGGTCGCTTTTTTCGAAAATTTTTTTTGAAAAACAGTTACGAAAAATTTATTGTTTGATTTTGTGGATGGCGCTTTGCAAAATAGCTGCAAACACGTCCGCCAACGTGGCAACGATGACGGAGAAAAAGATGACAAAAAGACCCATAGCAACTCCGCCGGCTCGATCGTCACTGTGGCCTAGCTTGATAAAAATTTCTCCCACCATGGCCAAACCAATAATGGTTAACGCACAATACTTGACGGTCTGCAAAGCCTTTGAATTCTCTTGAGTAAAAATATTATTTCTTCCAATATGTCCCAATATTTTTATTGTCTGATAAAGAGCCAGGAAAAACGGCAACGAAGAAATATAAATATATGTTAGAAAGGGATCTTGAAAATAAATCGCCAAAAGGGTGGCATGCGCATTTCTGCCCTCGATTTGAGGTTCCCAAAGCATGAAGGCAAGAGTGCAAATACCGATTAATATAACAACTGTTTGGAGAAATACCACCGAATTACGTTTCATAGACTAATTTTTTTATAGAATTTTTTTGTTCATTAATACATTTCAAGCATATCAAAATAAAAGTTGCGAAAAGTAAAAAGATGGGTTTGGTTACAAAAAATCGTGACTATTTTTATGACACCTGATACAAAATCACATCGTTGTGATCATATAACTTTTTGATATTGGGATTGTTGTTGTATCCTCGAACAATAATTTGCTCGAGTTGTTCTGTGTCTTTCATAGGCCAAACACTATCGTCGGCTATATTTAAAATTAAATATTGGTGTTTGGCTAAACCGGGACATTGGTACGATTCATCAGGATTTGTATTGTCTTCAGAATGAGTGAAGGTGGAAAGATTGCTGATGTTCGATCGATTCGACAAGTGCGGAATAAGATGATTTTGGGCCACAACATCGCTACCGACCGGTATCATGGACATGGCTTGATCGATGTCCGAACATTGTGCGCAAGCATAATAATGATAATCAAATATTTTGCTCAAGCCGGTGGAATCAAAAAACTTGAGTCGAAAACTATAACCAATATTGATAATGCAAAGTGATATTATTAAAAAATATTTTAAGCGATTATTTTTGACATATTGAAAGATAAAAAAGCTGGCAGCCACCGTCATGATAATAACCAGCTCAATATTGTAGTGAAAATAATAACCCCAGTATGATTGATTTTGAGCGAGAAATTTTTGAGCAATGATAGGGACTAGCAGAATTGAATAGCGAGGATAGAAGAAAGCAAACAAACCACCACAAACGAATAATATTTTCCACATACCAATTTTTAAGCCACTATCAAAAAATTTACCCGCAAAAGAAAGAGGGTGAATAAGCGCGTTGCGTATAGCATCAAGCGGACCGGTGCCCAGGTTGTTGAATGATTGCCAATGATCATATTGATTGCCGTTGCTATTGAAAAGTGGGATTAATATTTGAGTGGTTAGAATAAAAAATAAAAAACTAATGAGCAAGGTCAGGACGCCATGCCGCCAATGATGACGATCAAAAATAATAATGGATATGCCAAGCATGATACCGATAAGACCAAGTGTTTCCTTACAAAGCAGAAATAAGACGAGCAGCAAATAGTACTTAAAATAATTATTTTTTAAAATAAAATAGAGAAGCCATGGAATGGCCATCGCCCCGACAACATTGTTGTGATAGTCGAAGGCAAGCGCTTGATAGACACCAAATGAGACATAAAACAAGATCGCCGAAATGACGGAAAAATGGCGATCCCGCGTGTGTTCTTTGACAATTTTATAAACACCAAATCCGCCGAGAATGATGGCAAAAATTTGAATAATCAATAAAGTATAGCTGCCGAAAAGATAGTAGAGGGGCGAAAACAAAAACATAATCGGTTCAAAATGATCACCGAGCAAAGTGTCCACGTGACGAAGAGTGTTTGGGCCCAACGTAAGGTGCGCGTAATTGTAGATTGTTTGATTGAAGATGCCCAAGTCAAAAGCGTTGGATTGAAAGTTGTGGTGTCTAACCAATGATAAGGCGCTGTAGACTACAAAAAATATGGCGGCAATTATCAGTAGAAAATAACTTCTTTGGATTTTGATTGATATTTTTTTGATCATTTTTGTCAATTTTTTTATGAAAATTTGTCTTTGATGACGAACGAATTAATTAGCAGAAATATCTTTACAGACGGCATAGACAGATCGCGTGATTATTTGTGTATAATTTTTAACCAAGTTTTGGGGAAGGAGAAAAAATGGGCGGTCGGTATTTTTGATTTTGTTTGATGGTGAATTGACTGGGGTTTGTTTGGCTATTACATTTTCATTATAATACATAATATTTTGATGAATAAAAAAGCAACCGACAAAATATTTGCTAAAAATTAAAGAGATTACTTTTTTGCAAAAAACTAAAAAGCAAATTTGTAATAATTTGGATGGCGGCTGTCTCAACATATTTATTGATGTATTTTTGGCGTATTCCGCGAGAAAAAAAATAATGGAGAAACAATTTGGACAAAAATATATCGAATACAAAAAAACATACCGGGAAAATTTTCCTCGTTGATTTTGAAGAAAAGATAAAGAAAATAGTGTGATGCAAAAGCGCTATTTTTATACGCAAAAATAATCAAAAATATTTGTGATACTGTATTTTTATCAAATTATCTGCTAGCTTGAGATTGAACGTTAAAAAACAAAGGATGTGAAAGGAAATGGATAACGATAAAGTCGAAAAAATTATTTTAAAAACCGGCAATAAAAATCTGCTGGCAACATTTTTGGTAAAAAACGGTAGAGAAAAAGAAGCCAAAAAAATCAGAGAGGACTGCTATAACTCTTTGGTGGAATGGGGTGATTGGGAGGGGGCAATGGAATATGCCCAAAAATACAACTTATCAAAAGATTCCATCACACAAGCGGCACATAAATTATTTGATCAATGTATTGGCAAACGAGAATATTTGCAGGCAATAGAAATTGCCAAAAAATACTTGAATCCGCAAAAAATCCAAGAAGCGGAACGAGCAAATTTTGACTATATTATCAACAATGAAGGTAGAGATCCGAGTTCTGCTATTGAATACGCAATTTTGTCAAAGGATGTAAAACTAACAAAACAAATAATGAATGTCGCTTTCATAAGATTTTTGCGCTGGGAGAAATTTGAAGAATGCTCCAGCTTATTATCAAAATACGCAAGCTATTTCACAGAGGAATATAAAAATGTCCTCAGTATTTTCAAAAATTAACATTATGCAAATAACCACCAAAAAACAAAGAGGTGGTTATTGTTTTTTTATTATCATGAATGCATTAATATTATTTTAAATATTTATCTGCAAAGCTATATATTTGTGGAATGTTTGACAATTTAGTTAGAATTATATAACATGAGGTTGATGTTATTTATTTCTAACTTTTTTATTATGATTAACAAAAAATCGTATCGCTGGATAAGAATTGCGGTGGCTATGATACTTGGAATGGTAATTTCCGTATCAATTATTAATAGCAATTTATTTATCGCTTTAGTAGCGATGATAATCGCCTGGATCGCGCTGACTTATCTAAGAAGCCAAGTGAAAGAGATTTTGGAAGATGAAAGAGATTATGAAATCGGGGGAACGGCGGCACGGTGGGCAATACAAATATTTTCCGTTGTGGCGGTAGCTTTTGTACTGATGTTTAATACTAGAAAAGGAATAAATCCGACATATGAAACAATTGCCATGACTTTATCATATGCTGTTTGTTTTTTGATGATTACTTATACTTTAATTTTCAAATTTTATAATCGCTTAATTTGGTTGAAGGGAAAAACGTGGCTGACGGTATTGGGCGCAATAGTGCTAATATTGATGATAGTGGGCGGATTGAGATTGCTGAGTGGCGAAGATGACTGGATGTGTCAAAACGGACAATGGGTGAAACACGGCCATCCTTCATGGCCAGCACCAATCGAAGAATGTAATAAATAAATTTATGAAGAATAAAATAAAAGAATTGCGGACCAAAATTGGTATGACTCAAGAAGAATTGGCGTTGAAAGTCGGGGTGCGACGCGAAACAATCGTGTTTTTGGAACAAGGAAAATACAATCCGTCGCTTGGTTTGGCATACAATGTAGCCAAGGTTTTGAAAACAAAAATAGAAGATTTATTTGTGTTTGATGAGAAGTAAGATGCAATTTTATTTTCAGAATGAGAATAATGAGTAACTGTTGCGGCAGACAAATAAAATAATAACAAATCCCGTATTGAAAGCGGGACTTTTTGTACAAATTTTTATTATATAATCTTGACAAATATTGATTAGTCAGCTTATAATTAGTTTACTAATCAATTTATATTTTAAATTAAATAAATGATGGAAAGAAATAAAATAGATTCGATTCAGCAACGTTTTCGCCAAATGATAAAAATTTCCAAAAGAAATTTGAGTCATTATTTTTCCCGAGAAAAAATCGGTATTACTCCGTTTCAGTATGGTGTGTTGTGTGCGACGAAAGAAAGCCCGATCACCGTCAAAGAAATAGCGGAATGGCTAGGTTTTAAAGCGCCATCGATTGTACCGGCGGTGGATATTTTGGAAAAAATGAAATTGCTCACTCGTCAACAAGACACAAAAGACCGACGCAAAATACAACTAAAAATCACTGAAAAAGGAAAAAAAATGATCAACAAAATCCGATACGACAGCACAAAGGACATATTGCAAGTCGCTTTTGACAAATTACCATTGGCAAAGCAACAAACTCTATTGCAATTGTTGCAGGATTTGATGGACAACCTGCCTCAATAATATTAATATTAATTTTTTTAAATACCGATGAATACAATCGAATCAACGACAAACGAAAGTAAAAGTATATGGCAAAAATTGGCCATACCGGCTTTAATATTATTATTGATTGTCGGCGGAGGAGGCGGAGTGTGGTATTGGCAAGAACAACAAAAATATGTTTATACCGACAGCGCCTCATTGGACGTACCCGTTATTTCTTTGTCACCAAAAACTCAAGGAAAATTGAAGAAAGTAATGGTGCAAAACGGAGATTATGTCGTAGCCAATCAAACCATTGCCTTGATTGGAGGCGAAGCAGTCAAAACGGAAATCGACGGGCAAATAATTACTATCAATCAGGATATAGGTCATGAATACAAGGTGGGCGAAGAAATCGCGACCATGATCAATCCAAACGAAATGAAAGTAAAAGCTTTGGTTGAAGAAGATAAAGGACTAAATAATGTCAGAGTTGGGCAAGCGGTAAAATTTACCGTTGACGCATACGGATCGGAAAAATTTGACGGCTTGGTGGATAGCATTAGCAACACCAGTCACGAGGGAGACGTGGTTTTTAACATATCGGACAAGCGAGAAGAAAAAGAATTTGAAGTGAAAATCAAATATGACCACAGCCAATTGCCGCAATTTCAAAATGGAATGTCGGCCAAAGTTTGGATAATAAAATAGGCGCATGGAGCAAGCAATAAAGCAAAACAAGATACCGCAAGGATTGATATTGATAACGGTAATTGTGGGAACATTTTTGGGACGATTGGATCAAACAATTGTCAATTTGGCTTTGCCGGATATTATCCAAGATTTTAATATCACGGTGTCGGCGGCCGGCTGGATAGCCACCGCCTACATTTTGGCCAACGCAGTTTTTGTGCCGGTTTGGGGAAAATTGGGTGATAAACTGGGACGAAAAAAAATATATATGCTCGGGTTTTCAATATTTATTATCGGATCGATTTTGGCCGGCTTGGCGTGGAATCTAACTTCCATGATTATTTTTCGCGTTATTCAGGCAATTGCCGGTTCGGCTGACTATCCAACAGCAATGGCTATTTTGTATTTTACCTATCCGGAAGAAAATGCCAGATCGCAAGCTTTGGGAATTTGGTCGGCATCATTTGCGGCGGCGGTGGTGTTTGGACCATTGTTGGGCGGACCTTTGATTGACTACTTTGGCTGGCGGGCAGTTTTTCTGATTAATCTACCGGTTGGTTTGATCGGATTGATTATGGCTATGAGATATATTCCCGAATCAAAATCCGATAAACAAGATGATAATTTTGATTTGTTGGGGGCGACACTACTGGGAATAACATTGTCGGCTTTGGTATTGGTGCTGGAAAAGGGGCGAGAATGGGGTTGGTTGTCGATATATAGTTTGATTTCGTATCTAATAATTGTGATGGGCGGATGGATATTCGTTGGAATTGAAAAAAAAGTCAAAGATCCAATCGTCGATTTAAAATTTTTTCAAAACAAAGTGTTCGTACAGACGATATTGAATAACTTTATTGTGTTCATGGGCATGATGGGCAGCGTTTACTTGATACCAGTTTATGTGCAAACATTTATGGGATACGATGCCACTTCCACCGGCTACTTATTTTTGCCAATGGCCTTTTGCATGATGGTCGCATCCGCGCTGGGCGGAAAACTGACCGGTAAAGTGCAACCCAGATATGTAATTATGGGCAGTACGTTGGTGGCCGGCATCGGGTTGTATCTATTTTCGTATTTGGATGTGCGTTCCAATGTATGGGACGTGATTGTGCCCTTGAGTATTATGGCTTTCGGCATGGGATTTGGCATGGCACAAAGAACAAATATCGTAGCCGCGGTAGTGCCCGGCCAGGAGATCGGAATCGCTTCGTCAATCTTGGCGTTGGCCAGAAATATCGCCGGCGCTTTTGGGATTGCCATATTTGGTACATTATTGAATTCTTCGATTGAAAATAATATTTTGAAGATTAATCAATATAGTTCTTTTTTGGGAACAAAATTGGAACAGTACCAACAATATGTCGGGCTAATAGTTTTGAGAGCACAAATCGGCGGGTATCAAAAAGTATTTATTTCTTCAGCCATTATTGTCTGTGTTGGAGCTATATTGGCATACTTCATCGGCAACGTGAAAATGAACAAAGATATGAAAGTGCATGTTGAGTAGAAAAAAGATCATTATTACAAATGAAGATAAATAATAAGGAAAATAATATATAAATTTTGATAAAATGTTTTACTCAAGCAAAATTCTAATAACGCAGCAAAATTAACAAATAGTTTTTTGCAATTTTTGATCGGCGAACTGGTAAACTTCGTCGAAAACTTGATTAATAAATTCCTGATCATGGGAGGAGACCGGGGAATTTTTTGCATAATAAACTAAGTAAAATTAATTTGGTCATCTAGCAAACGCTTAATTGTGATGACATTCCTGTGGGAAAAATTTTATTGACTGAAAAATGAGCGAGAAAAGAATTCACCCAGCTTGGAATGACAATTTTGGATCATAAACAACAATGTACTTGGGTCATTGGGAATTTTTAGTTTGACTTAAGTAGAACGATTAGTTGCAGCCAATATCCTTGATTTTCTATGTTTTTTTGTTATGATTGTTTGAGAAAATTAATGGATAGAATTGAAATTTAAAAAGAAAGGGTGAGTTACGGTGAACAAACAAAATCGGTGTTCCCAAGAAATATTTTTTTCTTTATGGGGGAATATTCTGTCTATCGGAATATGCTTTTCTTTAATAATTTTAACTTTGATTATACTCGGTATCGGCGTTGGGTTGAACAAATATTGGTTGCACAAAGCTGATATATTTTTTCTTTTCTGGCAAATAGTTTTGGTTGTATTTGACCTTTTGATTGCAGCACAGATCAAAGAAATCTGGTTTTATAAAAGTGAAATGGCAGAAGAAAATATGACTGCCTGGAAAAAAATTGTGCATTCCATGATTTTATTCGCAGTATGCGCCGGATTGCAATTGGCAAATTTTTATTGTGGATCAATGGCAAGAAATATTCTTTTGGTAATCTGGTTTGTGTTTTTGGTATTAAGTTTATTAGTATCAATATTTAATGTAGCGGCAGACTGGAAAGATCAAAAATAATTAAATAAAATAGAAAAATTTATTTGAAAAATAATCTGCGGTTAACGGATTATTTTTATATAATTTTAGCCGCATATATGCGGCTAAAAAGCTAATTAATAGTTAGCATCAACTAAAATTTCTTGGACTTTTAAGCCCCAAAAATTTTTTATGTAAAATATTCTATTTATATAATCACCAAAAAGACAAAAACATTTTCTTAATTTTGGATAATCTTGGGTGAATTTGTCCATGTCTTTTAGGCATAGAACGCATTTTATTTCTTCAAGATGTATTTCCAATTTTTCTCCAGTGGAGGTGAGATATATGTGGTCGTTTTCCGTATTAACGTAAATCCCTTCCATGTCACCACGTAATTTCGACAATTCGGATGATTCAAAATAATGGACATAATCCTGATTACTGTTTATAAATATAGATGAATGGTCACAGAAACCAAAATCAATATATAATTTTTTGGTAGCATACGGATTGCACCCAAGGCCATCCAGATAGGATAAAAAAGATTTTTTCTTTTCTTGATTTACTATAGACCTATCATTTTTGGTGCCTGAGTTGACATCATTCTTGATTGCATCATTTTTTTGTTTTACTAAAATATTAATGACATCACTAAAAAATTTCTTATTTATCCCATCACCATGTATTTTTGCATCATCAAATATTTGCACTGATAAATCGGAAAGAAGATTGTGATACGATTCAGAAACAATAGGAAGATCAAGCATGAAACATAGTTTGGCTATTTTATCAGCCACACTATCCGCTAAATCTTTGAAATAAATTGGTGATTGTCGAAATATTTTTCTATCCGCCAAATATAATGTTGAACCAATCTTGTATTCTAAAATGGTCAAATGGTTCATCTCAAAATACATAATTGCAAAACGATTTTGGAAATATTTTTCTTCTAACAAAGTTGGACATTCATTATTTTTATTCTTTGAATATCAATCATCCTTTCTTTTTTAATTTGCTTTGCTAGTTTATATCATTTGTCAGTTCATAAGTCAATTTTTTGTATTATATTTTGAGCATCAAGACATATTAGTTTCCGATCATCGAACTGATAAACATCTCTAAAAACTTGATCAATAAATTCCCGATCATGGGAGGCACACAAAAGACAACCAGGGAATTTTTGCAGGGCGGAAATAATGATTGGCAACGACAATGGAGACAAGTTGCGCGTTGGTTCGTCGAGAATTAGGATGGAAAAATTGCCAAGCGACAAACAAAGTAAAATTAATTTGGTCATCTGACCGCCGCTTAATTGTGTCGGTAATTCCAGCATTTCTCGGGGAGTAAATTTGAGTTGACCAAGGAGAGAGCGGGCGGCGGATTCATCCAGTTTGGAATTGTAATATCGCACATAATCAATGGCGCGATATTCGGGTATGCTAAAGAAATCGAGGTGATTTTGTGGCAAGTACCCTACTTTGATTTGGTCAGACAATAAATCATGATAAATCTGCTTGAGCAAGGTTGATTTGCCGCAACCGTTCGGTCCGGTAAAACAAATTTTGGCCGGGCCATTGATTTCCAAATTTGTCTTTTGAAGTATAGTTTTGTCGTCAATTATTAATTGATCAAAATTCAGATGAATAATTTTTTTGTGCTTTGGCGGGCGTGATGAATGGGAGAAATCAATTTTGATGGCTTCTTCCACATCCGGCGCCGACAATAATTCCTGCTTGTCCAGTTTTTTCTGCTGGCTGATGACAGTTTTCATTCGCTTGTTGAGCAAACGGCGGGCGGAACTGTCGAGAATGTTTTCTTGATTGGTTTGAACCTTGTTTTTGACATCAAGTAACTTGCGAATGGTTTGGCTGCGTTTTCTTTTTTGGCGATTTGATTCGGTTTCTTCCCAATCTAATTTGTGCGCTCTATTTGCGATATATTCCGAATAGGAAGATTTACCGAAGGTGCTACGCGCTTGCTGTTTGTTTTTGGTTTGTTCCAAATGAAGAATATGGGTGGCGGTATTTTTTAGTAGTTCAATATCATGACTAACATAGAGAATTGGCAAGGCGGTAGTGCGGATAAAATTTTCCAACCACTTGATGGTTGCCAAATCCAAATTGTTGGTGGGTTCGTCGAGAAATATTATTTCCGGCGAGGAGAGCAAAATCCGAGCAAGAGATAATTTGATTTGTTCTCCCCCGCTCAATTGATCAAATCGGACCGGCTGTTCCAACCAACTTGAAGGTAAGTGAAATTTGGCAAAGATGGAATTGATTTGAGTAAAATCATTGAGCAAATCCCAATCAAATTCTTTTGTTTTCGGATTGTAGAGCAAAAATTGCAAAGTGGTTAAGTGCTGAAAAATGGCGGGGATGGTTTGCGGCAGGTAACCGAATTGATGATAATTTTTGGTAATTTCACCTTGATATTTGATATTTTCCGGTAATGATTCATCGGCAATTATTTTCAATAAAGTGGATTTGCCATTTCCTTCCTCACCGATGATGGCCACTTTGGCACCCGAATTGATTTTGAATTGGAGGTCGGCTATTAATTTTCGATCATTTAAAAAAACTGTCAGATTGGTGACAGTTAGATATGAATGTGCATGAGCAAACATAAGTCACCTTGGCTTAAAATTATTTTTAAGTAAAGTTTGGGAATGGCCAAGGATTTGAATAGAAAACAATCGCTTAAATCCTGACCGTAATAAGGTGACTAATTCTCATGGATATTGGTTAATTATCAGTTGGTTTGATAATAGGATGATTTTTGGTAAATGTCAATGAGTGACGGCGCAAACGCTCATTCTTATTTAATATCTTCAAGCTGATCCACCGTGAGTGAATATGCAAGATTCAATATGCAATGTGCATTAGGAATTCCAAATTTCTGCGCCCAAGGTGCATCCGCCTGGGACGGAAAATTCTGAACGAATCGCAAAGGATCAATATCCAGTATCCAATTGAAATCAGAAAAATAAATAAAATGTGCAACACTCACTTTCGTGCGATATCTCATTTGTACTACATTCAAATATACTGGGTAAAAAATGAAACGTTACCTATCTTTATCTGTTACTATGTACAAACAGCCAAAGGATGAGATCCCCGCACAGGGCGGGGAGGACACGTGTAAGTGAGTAAGTAGTTACATAATTAATCCTTGACAATAAAATATTATTATGCTATAAATTTAATATCCAATCGATAATTGGATATTTTACTAAAGGAGTGTGAAATTTTAAAAATTTTTTTATAGATCTAACCTTCAAAATATAGTTGGCCTGTATAAAAAGGTTTGTGCCGGACAGTTGACTGAAAAAGTGCCGGTAAATATATTTGAAGGGGGAAAAGATAATGAGAATGAAAGAATTTGTCGCAAAGGAAATAGAAAATGGAGTAGCCGAATTTTATGAAAGCCAATTGGAACTAAAGGATACAGGATATTCCCGCGAACAGTGGGAATACGATGGTGAACACGATGTAAACTATTATGAATTTGTTTATTCATATATTTTTAAAATAGGTGTTCACTGTTTTGAATTTGGCTGGGCGGAAAG
>ERZ795059.4466-NODE-4466-length-13089-cov-6.592911_pt1 | contig 13089 bp, 10 predicted proteins | sample MGYA00375143_ERZ795059 | MGnify/ENA primary metagenome ERZ795059 (study PRJEB30188, sample SAMN05720168) | activated sludge metagenome | isolation source: Anaerobic digester | place: USA | collected 2015-01-07 ... | reverse complement strand
GAAAACATTCTTCTGTTTGAAGAGAGGTAATTCAAAATTCAACACTCAAAATTCAAAATTAATTATTCGCTCCTTTAACCACAATATTAAATTTTGTTCCGTCTTCTTTATTGCTGGTAGCCCAAATTTTTCCTCCCATAATTTCGATATATTCCTTACACAAAATTAAACCTAACCCTGTACTCGGTTCGTTCATAGTTCCTTTTTGTGATACTTTTTTGTCAATTTTAAACAGATTACTTAGGTCGTCCTCGTTTATTCCCGTTCCAAAATCGTTAACTGTAATTTGCACTAAATTATTTTCAAGTTCTTTTGCAATAATTTTAATTTTACCACCGACAAAACTAAATTTAATAGCATTTGTTAATAAATTACGCATTATTGAATTAAACATCGAATAATCTACATTTACATAAATACTATCAATAATTTCAATAACCACTTCTTGTTTTTTAATTTCCAAGTTAGATTTAATTAAAGCTACGCATTCATTAATAACATGAATTAACGGAAGTACCGTATTAGAAGGTAAAATCATACCTCGTTTAATACGCGACCATTGTAATAAGTTTTCAAGTAATCCATATAAAGTTTTTGCCGAATCACTTAGCTGTCCGCTAAATTTAACAACTTCCTCAGCGGTTAGGTCGTTATAATTTTCAAATAATATTTGACTTAATCCCAATAATCCTTGAAACGGACTTCTTAAATCGTGGGCAATAACCGAAAAGAACTTATCCTTTTCTTCGTTTACACGTTTAAGTTTACTGTCCGAAATTGCCAACATTTGAATTAAATCGTTTTTATCTTTTAATAGGTTTTCTAAGTTTAAGCTTTTTTGTTTAAGTTCAAGTACATTAGCTTTAAATCTGTTTTCAATGGCTTTTCTTTCTGTAATATCAACAATAGAAACAATTAACAATCCCTTTGTATCGGAATTATCTAACCGGCTAATATTTAGTATTGCATCCAAAATATTATTTTTGCCGGTCTTTAATTTTATTTCTATAATTACTTTTTCATTCTTATTTAATGAATTTATTAAATAGCCAACTTTATTGTATTCTTCATTGGTCGGATAAAAAAGTTCTGTTCCTTTGTTAATTATTTTGTTTTTTTCGGTATCAAGCAAGTTACAAATAGTTTCGTTAACATCAATAATTACTCTGTTTTTTACCAAAGCCATTCCAATAGGAGCGTTATTAAAAATTAATTGAAATTTTTTCTTCTGTTCGTCAAGTTCAATTTCTTTTAATTTTAATTCCGCTATATCCCAAGCCATATCCGCAAGTTTTTGAATAATTTCAATGTCCTGCTCATCATAATTCCATTTTTTATTACCCACTCCCAAAATTGCAACAATTTTATTGTTTCTTATTACAGGTACAACCAACTCCCTTACAACATTTGCATGTCCAACGGGATACCCTTTTTTATGCGGTAAACTATTATAATCGTTATGAACAATTACTTCGCGGGTTCGCAAACAATCGGTCCAAACCCCCGCTTGCGATATTTTATATAAGTGTTCGTGCCCAGTTAAACTGCAAAAAGTTTGTAACGTACTTGTTGACCATTGTTGTAATTCCAACACTTCGTTTTCTTCATCAACAAAATGATAAAACCCAATAGTGCTGTTTGTTAATAACTCCGCTTCATCCAAAGTTTTTTGTAATACTTGCTTTATATCTGCATTTTTTGCAAATTCGTGAATATTAAGTCTTGCTTTAAATAAGTTTTCTTCTTGTTTTTTGTCTGTTATATCGCGAGCTATAGAAAAGTATTTTTTATTATCATCTGTAGCTAAAACCGGTAATATAGAGTTTATGGCATCTAAATAAACGATTTTACCGTTTTTATGAATAAATTTAAGCTCAATTGACGTAGGCTTGGCATAATTAATAATATCTTCGGCATATTTATCTAATCTTTCTAACTCTCCCGGTGCCAATAAATCATAAAAACATTTGTTGATTAATTCATCTTTAAAATATCCTATAAACAAATCGCAATTATCCGAAATAAAATTTATTATACCGTTATCGTCAGAAATAATTATTAAATCTGATGAACTATTTAATAAGATGTCCGATTGAATTACATCGGAAAGATTGATTTCGCCTTTATTTTCAATTAATAAATACTCACTATCGTTAAAGTAATATTTTGTTATTGTATAATTGTTATAATCTTCGGTATCTTTATTACTTGCTATAAAATCATTAATTAAATTTAAGTTAATTTCGGGTATATTAGAAAGTAATTCACCTTTAAAAATAGACGAATAAGTTTTGTTTGCAGCAGCATTATAAGTAATTATACTTAAATCGTTTAGTTTTACAAAAAGAGTTGAATGTATTAATTTGGCGATGATATCGTCAATCATTTCTAATGCATTATACATTATCTTTGCCTTTTTTTATACAAAATACTAATAGTTTGCGCAATTGTCAATTGATATTTAATAAAATTTACCTGATTACCCTTAGTATTTAAATTAGGAACTTATATTTATAAAGTATGTTTAAAAATAAAATAATAAGAGGAAAAAAAATGAACGGAGTTAAAACAGTATTTTTAATGACCCTAATGATGGTACTTTTTATGTTAGTTGGGTCGTTAATAGGAGGACAAAGCGGACTAATGATTGCCTTTGTATTTTCTATTGCCTTAAATTTTGGCTCATATTGGTTTAGCGATAAAATAGTACTTACTATGTACGGTGCAAAACAAGTAAATAAAAATGAAGCACCGGTATTGTACGATGTGGTAGAGCGATTGGCAAATAAATCCGGCTTACCCGTACCAAAAGTATATATTATTAATGACGAAACCCCTAATGCTTTTGCAACGGGAAGAAATCCCAATAACGCCGCTGTGGCTGCCACAACCGGTATTTTACGAATTTTAAACCGAGACGAACTTGAAGGTGTTATGGCACATGAACTTGCTCATGTTAAAAATAGAGACATATTAGTAAGCACAATAACCGCAACGTTAGTTGGTACAATTACATTTATTGCACGTATGGCAGGCTGGGCTGCAATGTTTGGAGGGCGTAGTGATGATAGGGAAGACGGAAACGCATTTTATGATTTAGCATTAATGATTTTAGCGCCCATAGTTGCTGTATTAATACAACTTGCAATTAGTCGCAGCAGGGAGTTTGGTGCAGATGAAGGCGGTGCACAAATTAGCGGAAAACCGCAAGCATTGGCAAGTGCGTTAGCAAAACTTCATAACATGAACCAAAGAATTCCTATGGATGCAAATCCTTCTACAGCTCATATGTTTATAATTTCTCCTTTTGCCGGTAAGTCGTTAATGAAATTATTTTCAACCCACCCGCCGGTTGAAGAAAGAATTAAAAGATTAGACGAAATAGCACGCGGAAGAAGATAAAATTATTATTTTAGGAAGTTGTATCAAGTTATTATATTTGATACAACTTTTTTATTTTAAAGGGACTTAATATGTTAGATAAATTAATTTTTGTGGCAAAAGAAGCCGGTCAAATTATTAAAAACGGTTTTAAACAAAACTATACTATTAAATATAAATCCAGTGTAATAGATCTTGTTACTTCGGTTGATGAAGCAAGTGAAAAATGCATTATAGATTTTATAAAAAAGGAATTTCCTACTCACGGCATTCTTTCGGAAGAAAGCGGAAGCGTTAAAACCGGTGATGATTATTTGTGGGTTATAGACCCTTTAGACGGTACAACTAATTTTGCACACGGCTTACCAATTTTTTCGGTCTCTATTGCTTTACAATATAAGGGAATTACCACTTGGGGAGTTATTTATGATGTAATGCGTGACGTAATTTACTCTGCCGAACTTAATAACGGTGCTTACGAAAATAACGAAAAACTAACCGTTAGCACAGGCAACAACTTAACTACTGCCTTTTTGGTAACAGGCTTTCCTTACAATTTAAAAGAAAATCCTGATAATGCTATAGAAAAATTTAATAAATTACTTGTAAATAGCCGAGCAATTAGAAGACTTGGTTCGGCAGCAATTGATTTGTGTTATGTCGCTTCGGGTGTATTTGATGGATTTTGGGAAGTTAATTTAAAACCTTGGGATATTGCAGCCGGCAAACTATTGGTAGAAGAAGCCGGCGGTCTTGTTACCGATTTTAACAATAACCCCATTTCTATTTTTGATAAACAAATATTAGCAACCAATAAATTAATTCACAATAAAATGCTTACTGTTTTAAACTCGGCAGATTAGTAAACAAATAACACGATATATACAAACCCACCGAAAATTAAAAATTGTTTGTAATTAAGCTTATTTATTTAATATTTTTTTTGGATCATTGTTTTCTGTAGAAAAGAAGTATTAACAAGATAAATCCTTCAGTTTGAAGGTTGTCATCCTGCAAATTATATAAATTTCATGTTAATTTTGGTTCTAAACAATATAAAATTTTAAAAGCAATACAAATAAAACTAATATAAATATACAATTGTTTAAATTATAATTTTTCAATTAAAAATAACTTATAGGGCAATAATAATAATTACACAAAAAATTTTACAAAACATTAATTCAACCTCTAAAAGGACAAGTAAAAGCTGTTAAATTAACTAAATTACAAAACACCTAATTTATTCAATCTGTTTTCAATAATAATATTTAAGAATTGTTTATAGTTATCCGGTAAAAATGAATTTTCAATATTTTTTTTCCATAAAGGAAGGGCTGATTTTATTTCATAAAGTACTTTATTAACTATTTTATCGTTTAGTTTTAGGCATTTATTTCCAAAATAATCAATTAAATCTTTTTTTGTTAAATTATTTTTCTTTCCGTTTATGGGTAATGCAATCTCTTCTTTTGTTTGTTGTAAGATAATTGCAGTACTAAGTAAATCGTATGCCGGCGATAAGCTTACTATATCATCTTTAATTAAAATAGAAAAATTTTTAAGATGCATATCTTCATTTCCTACTATATAATTAAATAAAGTTAACTTAAAGAGTTTGATTTTTTCAATAGCCGGGAAAGAACAAAACTTATCTAAAATATCGCAAACTTTTTCCATGCTTGAATTATATTTAGTGTTTCTATTTTTACCGCTTAATTGGGCAAAATCTTCAACAGCATATTTTTTATCTCTCTTCACCCGGTCAAATCGTTTAATAAAATAATGCAATTCCATATTTTTATCATAAATAAGACCATGTAACGGAACTTCTATTTTTATTGTTTCAGCCAAACGCATTATTAAATCTTCATTTTCCGGTACATGCTTAAATAACAGCTGTTGTGGTTTAATTATAAACAAACCGTTTTTGTCCACAAATTTAAATGTTTTTTCTGCAACAGAAAGTATTGCACTTAATTTTGGTTGAACTCCTTCAATAGATAGTTTTTCGCTTAATATTGCCGCTTCTTTTAATAATTCCTCTTTTGAATAATTTAATATACTAATATCAGTTAATCTACTGTTAATTTTTTTCAATCCTTTTGTTGAATAAAACCCCGAATCGATAATTTCGTAAGTTAACGGACATCTATTCATTATCTGCCTCTACCGTAACAGAACCAACAACATCTCTTCCTACAGCCAATAACTGTTTAAAATAATCTGTTTTATCTATTTTTAATTGCCTACATAATGCATCAAGGTTAAATCCCTCGGGCAATAATCCGTCAAAAAATGGGGGGAACTCATCAAAATTATAAACTTTTTTATTAATTGGCATAGTAAGCGAAACGGGTTTACCAATATAATCTTCTAAATAAGAAAATTTGTAGCTTTTCCCTTGTTCAATCTCTTCAAAATAACCGCATAACTTTCCATAATTAAAAACTTTTGCTCTATTCATATAACTTACTCGTTAAAAGGGGCATTTATATATATTTTGATGTTTAACACTTCAAAAATTTTTAATAACGTATCTATCTGATAAGTTATTTTTCCATGTTCAATATTATATATAGCGGTTTTACCAACACCGCTTAATAATGCAAGTTTATCTCTACTTAATTTACTTTTTTTTCTATTTACCAAAATAATATTGGCAATATCTTCTATCTTTTGTATTTGTATATTTTGTATCGCCATAACAATATTTTTTTACTTAGTTTTGTAATTTCACAAATATATAAAATTTTTTATTATAAATATACTTTTATAGCGGTAATTTTTTCGCAAATTCATTTCTTTTTGATAATTACACTTAATATTATTTGAATAATTACCGTTATAGAAGTAAATTTTAAATGAAAAACTTCACTATTAAATGTAAAAATTTTATTCCGATGTTTACTATCTAAAAATCTCGAACCTTATTTACCTTCCTTTTAAACCATAATTTGAACTTTTGAACCATTGTTTTCAGTAGAAAAGAAGGATTAACAAGATAAATCCTTCAGTTTGAAGGTTGTCATCCTGCAAATTATATAAATTTCATGTTAATTTTGGTTCTAATATTTAGAAGTTTACAATCCAACTCTATACGAAAAATATACAGAATTTGTATGACTATTTAAACTTAAATTAACGGCATCAAACTTTTTATTGTATGATGTGTAAACAAAATAAGATACGGCTGTACCAACTGCTGCCCCTATTAATACATCACTAAGATAATGTTTTTTATCATTTATTCTGCTATACCCAACGTAAGCCGCCCAACCGTATAAAGCCGAAAACGTTGTTGCTTTAAATGTTGTTTTTAAAATTTTATTATTACGTGTAAGCTCCCATTTATCGTAAAAATCATTCAATTCTAAAAACAAATATGTTGAAGAAGCAAATGCGGTTGAAGTATGCCCGCTAAAAAAACTTCGGCTATCACTTCCGTCCGGTCTTTTTCTTTTAATTGTGTTTTTAACAACTTCGGTAATAGTATATGTATAAAGCAATGCTTTTTCGTATAAAAATACTTGTCTAAATTCTTTGGGAGAAATATCGGCATCTAATAACATATCAGACAATGCAAGTAATCCCATTCTTCCGTAAAAAATATAATTGGGAATTATATCTTTATCCATGCTTCCAATGGTTCTGTTTTTATCCGAACCATAATTATCGGCAATACTTCTATCTATATCTGAAGGACCAAGCCGTAGCGAATTTCTAACTCCACTGTAATACAAATCGTTTCGTATTAAATATGCGGCAAACATAGGAATATCTGTATAACTTAAAGACTGAGTAAACCCTACGTATATTTTATTTGGAGTATTTAAATTATTATTAGTATTAAACGACTGTCCGAATAAATTAACGGAAAAAAATAATAACATTAACAAGGGGACTTTATTACGTTGCATACTAATATTCTAATTCAATTTGGTTTAATAAATAATTTCTTCTTTGTATTATATATTGTTTTAACTTATTTACTTCATCTTCAAAAATATATCCGTTTTTTCCCAAATAAGGATCGTTTTTATAAGCATCTTTTATAGACATAGAGTAATGTTCTATAATAAAAAACACTTCGCTTTCGGTAAAAATATTTGTTAAAATATCTTTCATCGTATCTAAATACAATTTTTTTGTTAAAGGAAAACTTTTAAGTTTGGCTATAATTTCGTTTTCACCGTATATACCTACGTTACCGATAAAACATTTATCAAAATCCCAAGGAATTACCGTAAAAGGTGAATTCGGTTTAGCTTTATACAAGAAAAAATTGTTGGTAAAAGCATCCTGATTATTTAGTATAACTGTAATTGCATGATACTTAATATAATTTTTAACATCAAGATATTTATTTAGCCCCAAATAACTATTTGTTAAATCGGCTGTATCTAAGGCATTAATCATGTTTTTTAGTGAATTGAAATTATTATCATCGGGTATTTTCTTTTCAATATTATATTCCGGTATATATAATGAAGAAAAAGTAAACTTGGTTTCAAATCCAATTTTATATAATTCGTTTACGGGCATATTTCTATCGCTAAAAAATTGTTCTTCAACTCTTTCAACAATAGGGTATAACCCTTTATCTATTCCATTAAATTTAATATAAGTATAATTACTGCTATTAACGGGAAAGCCTAATTTTAAATACATTTGTGTAGCAATTAAAATACTTAATCCGGTTTTATCGTAAATTTGCGAGCTTAAATTAAATTCGTTTAACCCTCTAATAGTTTCACCGTATTCTAATTTAACTTTATACCCCCATTTGTCATGATATCGAGATCCCGAACCCGAAGCCGATATCTTGCCGTTATAAACTTTGTTTAAATAAACTAAACGGCAAGGCACCGAAAAATCGGTCAACTTATTTTCCAACAAATTGATATAATCATTTTCGGTGGTTTCAATTTGCATTAAAGGGGTTCCACCTATCGCATTTGATTCTTTATTGCTTTCGGAAATATTGCATGAATATACCAGAAATGATAAAAGAATTAAAAAAACAAATCTTTTCATATTAAAAACTCATTTGTAATTCTACAATTGCACGCGATTCTTTTGTAGAGTAATCGTCATTAAATTGATTTTTGGTTAATCTTAAATCTCCGTTAATTCTAAATTTAACTTTTTTATGAAAATAAATATTCATGCCAAATAAGGTTTGAATTAGATGATTTCGAGATATTTTACTATCCGGGGCAAAGTAGCTTACCAATAAAACCGGTTCTAAAGCTTTAACTACTTCTCCGTCAAAAATAATGTTGTAAGATGTTAGGAATTTTCCACCAAGGGAATAAACTTTTTCATCTTCTCCACGTAGTTTTCTTAATGAACCTTCCAAAGGATCTTGCACATAAAATAGTTCGGCTGCAGTGTAAAAGCCCGACTTATCCAATTCAATACCGGCACCAAAACCCTGAGTCGTAATTTTATTATCGCCTCCTTTTTGCTGCACTTGATAATTTAAAGAATAATTTAACCAATTTGTATGATAAGTAAATTTAGTAACTACACCTTTATACAAATTATTATTATGAAATAACGACAAATAGTATGAATACGGAAAAGTTTCTCGTTTTTCGTTGTATTTGTAATAAGCCATTAAACTTACTGCTCTTCCTCCGTAACCCATTTCCGATAAACTTTCGTGTACATTACTTCTTTCAACAGTAAATAATTCTTCTTCATTTATCATCTGTTCGTTTCCGAACGGTTTTTTCAAATGTCCGAATTTGATTTTTAAATAATCCCAATAATCAAATTTTACAGTAACTTCTCGTAATTTAAAGCTGTTATCTATTGAGTTTCCCCTTAAATCGAGCTGTCCTTCAATTTTTTTATTATACTTTATATCTGCTTGTATTTTGCCTTCATAGTAACTTTCTTGGTTATATCCGTTTAATATATTTCTATTATAAAATCTATACCCAACAGAACCATATCCCGAAAATTTAATTTCTTGAGCGTAATTTTGCGTTAATAAACCAAATAATGTAAAAAATAATAAAATGTTTACATAAAAATTGTTAAATTTCATTATTAAACTCCGTAAATCGGTTTCATATAATTTATAATTAAATTTATATATAAATATAAAAAATTATTATTAATAAAGGATAATTTTTGATAAGTAGAATAAGAATTTGCTTAATATTTTTATTGTTTTTTACTTACGCCCATACGGCTCAAACTATTGATTTGTACAAAAATATTACAAACAATAATTTTAATAATTTAATATACGGAAATAATTATAACAATAGGATAACTAAAAATTTCCATATACCAATTATTAATAAAGACTCGTTAACTTATATTAAAACATTAAATTTTAATAATTTAAATTCATTTTTCGTTTATAAAGCCAATTCTCAAAACATTTATAAATTTATTCCCCTAAATAAAGCTTTAAACGAAATTACTCCAAAATTACTTTATAAAACCATAACAAATAAAACAGTTGATAATTTACTCAGTGGACAAAATATTTACTCGGCGGTTATTTGTAATAACCTGCTTACAAATTTTTATCCCCACTTATCTAAGCTAAAATTATGCAAAATAAACAATACCCAAAACAACAATTTAATTGATTATACTTTAGGATATTGGAGTGAGTATAATCAATCAGAAGATTTATTTTTACAAGATACTATTAATACAAGTAGCCTAATTTATTTGATAAATAACAATCCTTCGGTAAAAATAAATTATGAAGAGATTTTAAAATATAGATTGATTGATATTTTATTGGGCAACACCAATGTACATCCAAATAATTTTTGGTTTGTTAAAACTAATAATTTTGTTACTCCTTTAGTTTTTCCCAAACAAAGCGCATTCCCGTTATTTGGAGGATTATTTTATATCGGTGCAAAACTTCTTGTACCAAGTTTTATAAGTTTTAATGAGGATTATAAAAGTCCCGAAGCAACCACTTGGAAAAGCAGATATTTTGACCGCCGTTTTTTAACTCAACTTAATTGGAATAAATGGGAACAAGTAATTAACGTTATTCAACAAAAATTAAACGATTCTTTAATTACTGCTTCGGTTAAACAAGACGATATTTTTTTGGATGATGAAACAAAACAATTTTTAATTAATGGGTTAATTAAACGAAAAAATGAACTAAAAGATTTTTCATTTTCTTATTACAAATTAATTAATAAATATGCCGAAATATATTGCACTACAAATAAAGACAGTGTAATTATTACAAGAAACGCAAATAATACGACTAAAGTATATATTAAATCGCAAAATAATAATTCTTTTTATAAATATTTTGAAAGAGTATTTGATAACAATATAACTTCCGAAATAAGAGTCTTTTTAGATAAAGGAGATGATTATTGTTTAATAAACGGAAAAGCAAGTAGTTCGCCTATAATAAAAGTAAACGGAGAGGAAGGAAAAGATACATTAATTGATAATTCGTATGTTGACGGTTATTTATTCTCGTTCTTGCCAATTAAACAAAGTGACTATAATACTTATTTTTTTGACGAAGATGTTGATACCGAGATTATAGAAGGAGACGGTACTGTTAGTAATTACAAATTTTTTAAAGACTATGTTACTTATAATGAAAAATATGATACGGAATTAAAAGACTACGGTCATAATTGGTCTTTCTATCCTATTTTGGAACTGAACACGGATGAAGGATTAATTACCGGCGGGGGACCTGAATTAACAAAATTTAATTACGGTTTATTGCCTTATGCTTATTTTATGCGTTTAACAGGTTCGTATGCTACTCAACCTAAAAGTTATAAAATATCTTTTTTAGGAGATTTTAAAGATGTTATTCTTAATAGTTCTTTATTGATTAATATAACAAAAGCCGAACTTAGTTTTGATAGATACTACGGTTACGGAAATGAGACCGAGTTTAATTACGAAAAAGATAAAGCCGGTTATTATAAATCCGTTTATGAACTTTTTACAGTTTCGTTAGGAATAAAAAAGAATTTAACTAAAAATACAGCAATTAAATTTTCAATTTTATACGATTACGGCGATATAAAATTAAACAACCTTAACTTATTGAACGACTTTAAATATAATAAATACGGAATAGGCTCGCTATGGTTAATGGGAGGCGAGCTTTGTGTTAATTACGATAGCCGTGATAATATTGATAACACTCACAAAGGTTTATTTGCACAAATAAAAGCTATTTATTACCCTACAATATTTAAGAAATTAGAATTCCCGTTTTCCAAATTTGATTTTGATATTAGATTTTTTAATAAAATTTCCGGTAAATATAACACTGTTATTGCCAATAAAATTGGTGGGGCTTTTCTTTTAGGTAAATACCCTTTTTTAAAAGGTGCTTTTATTGGTGGAAACGAAAGTTTAAGAGGTTACAATAAAAACCGATTTGCGGGAGATATTTCATTATTTTCGCAGAACGAAATTAGAACTCAAATATCTAACTTAGATATTTTTGTTAAAAGTAAAATCGGATTGTTGCTTTTAGGAGATATAGGCAGAGTATTTATTAATAATAAAAAATCTTTTAAATGGCATCCTTCCGCAGGTTTTGGAACTTGGATAGATTTTAGCGATAGATTATTTACAGTTGTTGCCACACTTGCTTTAAGTAAAGAAAAACCCGAACTATTTTTTGGAACAAACTTCAGTTTTTAATATGAAAAAATTAATTTGTATTTTTTTATTTAGCGGAATTATTTTAGCACAAAATTATACCGATACTACAAAGTATAAATTAGTTATACCGGCTATTGAGTATAAATCAGGGTATTTCTATCAAGTTTTATTCGGTAAACATTGGCGTGATTTATGGACAACCCCGGTATATGCCGAAATTTTAAATTTAGATACTTTTGCCGGGGGTATTACCCCAATTGAAAAAGGAGGCGGTTTTCAAACAAAATCACTTCGATTTTCGGCAAAAGACGGAAACATCTATAAATTTAGAAGCGTTAGAAAAGACCCTGCAAAAGTTTTACCGGAAGAACTTCAAGAAACCGTTGTTGCCGATATTATGTTCGATCAAATCAGTTCTTCCAATCCATTTGGTGCTTTAACTGTTGTACCCATATTAAATGCCTTAAATATTCCTCAAGCAACACCAAAAATTGTTTGGTTACCCGATTCTGAAAAACTTAAAGAGTTTAGAGAAGAATTTAAAAACTTACTTGGTTTAATAGAAATTCACCCCAATGAAAACGAAAACGATACAGCTTTGTTTTTGGGTGCGGATAAAATTCTTTCTACCTATAAACTATTAGATAGACTTGAAGAAAAAAGAGATGAACGAGTTGATTCCAAAGTTTATCTTAAAGCCAGATTAATAGACGCTTTTTTAGGTGATTGGGATAGACATACAGACCAATGGAGATGGGCAAGAATAAACAAAAATAACCAAAAACTTTGGTTACCTATCCCTAGAGATAGAGACCAAGTTTATTCCTTATTTGACGGATTGTTTCCTAATATTGCCGCAATGTATGTTAAACAACTTAACAGTTTTGGTTCTTCGTTTCCAAGTCCCGAATATTTATCTTGGAGCGGCAGAGCTTTGGACGATAGATTTTTACCTGAACTTAACAAAAAACAATGGGATAGTGTTACAACTTATGTTGTTAATACTTTAAAGGATTCGTTAATAGAATACTCGGTTTCGTTATTGCCAAAAAGCAATTATGATAT
>ERZ795059.4458-NODE-4458-length-13123-cov-6.065963_pt1 | contig 13123 bp, 12 predicted proteins | sample MGYA00375143_ERZ795059 | MGnify/ENA primary metagenome ERZ795059 (study PRJEB30188, sample SAMN05720168) | activated sludge metagenome | isolation source: Anaerobic digester | place: USA | collected 2015-01-07 ... | reverse complement strand
GGAAAAACAACCTGTACCAGTGCTCCTACAAATTTAGTTGCTAGCCAAAACGGATCCCAAATGTTGTTCTCCTGGAGTGATGTTGGCGCTTCCTCGTACATCATTGAAATCATAGACCCATCCATCAATTATCCTTGGGAAGACCTTTATACCACTTACAGAGACACGATTTCGACAGCCAGTTATTCTCCTGATTTTGGTGTACAGGGTTATCAACTTGAATGGCGAATCAGGGCTATTTGCGCCGCGGGTGAACAAATTTCCACGCCAGTTTTTTTCAACACAGTATGTGCAGTAGCCAGTTCAGCCCAAACGCAAGACATCGGTTTTGATACAGTGAGATTGGTTTGGAATTTTAATGGTATACCAACCGAAAACTATTTTTGGTCGCTTGGATATAGAGTATTAGGGGCATCTAGTTGGATATCCATTCCATTTTCATCAACAAATTATACTCCAGTATATTCAACCATACTGAGAAACTTATTGCCGAATACCACTTATGAATGGTGCGTGAATCAAGTTTGTTCTTACACCAATACAATAGGTGACCCAGTAATTTCCCAATTCACAACTACTTCCTCACCTACTTGTCCAAATCCTTCCATATTACCCGCATCAAACATTACCTCTACATCGGCAACGCTCAACTGGGGTACAGTGCCACAAGCCAGTAATTATTACGTGCAATGGTTCATCAACAATGCACCACTGCCTTCTGGCACTGCAACGGTGTCTGGAAATTCTTATTTACTCAGTGGATTGCAACCTGGAAATTCTGTTGTATACAGGGTATCTGCCGTTTGTCCTTTTGTAAGCGGTTATAATTTTTCCACTTTTGCATCATTTATCACTTTGATACCGCCACCCCAAGGTCAAACATTTTTCATTGATTACTTCAAAGTGGGAGGTATAGAAAGAACCTCTGTGGCTGAAGCTGGTAATTATATAAATACTGGACTATCTACACCAGTAATTGCAGGTCAGACGTATCAATTCAAGATCAGCATGGGTAGCACAGGCGCTTATGCAAAGCAAAATTACGCGATTTATCTGGATGTAAATGGAAACGGTACTTTAGAAAACAATGAAAGATTGTTTGGTGTAGGCGCTGCTTTCAATGCAAATATCATCAACCTGAACATCAAAATTCCTTCAACTGCTACAACAGGTTTGTCTCGACTAAGGGTTATTATGAAAACTGCAAATGGAGGAATTTCGCCCAACATCACACCAGAACCAGGAGTCGAAATAGAAGATTATTGGCTAGATGTCCAGACCAGTGCTTCATTTGTTGGCCAAACAGGACAAAGCCAACTTTTGAAACACCATGATCTAAGTTTTGAAAATCCAAGTGCAGGCTATTTAAACATTCGCAATTTGCAAAATGTAAGTAGCATCAGAGTCATCAACGAAGTCGGTCAGCTTATTTTTGATAAATCATATGATGGCAATGAAGCTCAAGATTTACTTGATCTTACTACGGCCAGAAATGGAATTTATTTTGTTGAATTCACGGATAAGGTCGGTGCCAGAATGGTTGAGAAATTAATCATTCAAAATCAATAGGAATTCAATAGGAGTTCAATAGGAGTTCAATGGGAGTTCAATGTCCTGCGGACCCAATGCCAGGGGCGCAATTGGCAATAGAGGTCAATTAGATTTCAATGAGAGTTCAATCCCTTGCAGAAGCAGGGACACGTGGGAGTTCAATCCCTTGCAGAAGCAGGGACATGTGGGAATTCAATGGGAGTTCAATAGGAATCCAATGGGAATTCAATGGGAATTCAATGTCCTGCGGACCCAATGCCTGCAACCTGTCCCTTCTTTTGCAAGGGGGCGCAATGGGCAATAGGGGGTCAATGAGAATCCAATCCCTTGCAGAAGCAGGGACACGTGGGAGTTCAATCCCTTGCAGAAGCAGGGACAGGTGGGAATTCAAATTAATTTGTAAATGGATTCTAAAGAAAAAATTGTAGCAAGCTCGAAGCTCGATGCTCGAAGCTCGCCACCCTCGTGGCTTGTGACCCAGTGTTCAGGCCACGAGGTTTTTTCTTGTGGAAGTAATTTTTGAAGTGGTAAATTACTTTTGGAACAATGGAAACATTAATTTCACATAAAAATCACACTGTTGAAAACGAAAATTCTGGTCATAGACAACGAACTCCCTATCAGGAAAGCCATGGTGAAAATGATTGAACATTTCACTACGCCAGAACAATATGAGATTTTTGAGGCAGAGGGCGTCCGTACTGGGATAGATGCCATTCAAAAATTAGAACCAGATATCCTTTTTCTCGATATTGAATTGGATGACGGATTGGCTTTTGATATTTTTAAAGAAATAAAAGACATCGAAACTCAATTGATTTTCACAACTGCGCACAATCACTATGCATTGAAGGCTTTTGAGTGCAGTGCTTTGGATTATCTTTTAAAACCAGTGAGCCCTTCATTGTTGAACAATGCTTTGCAAAAGGCCAAAGAAAATATCCATAAAATTAACTTAAGAGGTCAAATCCAAATCCTGATGGATTCGATCAATAAAAATCAATCGCAAGATCAAAAAATTGCCCTGAAAGACATCAATGGAATTAAAATAACAAAAATTAAAGATATTTTATACTGCGAAGCCAATGGGCCTTACACCACGTTTTTCATAGAAAATGATAAGGAAATTACCGTTTCCAAAAACTTAAAAGAATATGAGGAATTATTGGGTGTTTTTAATTTCGTAAGGTGTCATCATAGTTTCTTAGTCAATTTGGGTAAAATTAAATCCATCGATAAAACAGAAGGTTTGATTATCCATCTTGAAAACAATGTACAAATTCCTATCTCGTTCAGAAAAAAAGATGAAATTCTTACTGCTATTGAAAAACTCTATCTTAGTTGATAGGTGCATTCCATGAATTCTTAAATTGGGTGTTGGGATTTTTTAAAACCTAGGCCAAAAAATCCCGCCAAAATCATATGCTAGTTTCATTATTGTCATGGACTTCATCCATGGCTATAATATTTAACGCCTCTGCGGTATTTAACACGAAATTGTGGATGGCCGCAAAAAATTGGCATGAAATAAATGGGATCAATTATAAATTAAATTAATTGTAACTAGTATTAATTGAAATCATACACTTATAAATCCACACCTACCTAGCACATTGGAATCATTCAAATTTGCATTGAAATTATTTTAAACTTTTTAATTAAATCAAAATGCAAATTACAAAATCATTAGTTTTATTGTTGATCAGTTTGGTGCTCATTTCATGTGGCAAAGACGATGAGGCAGGAGGAGATAGCGGAGGAGGTGGTGACACTTTTGAATGTACCATTGATGGGGCAGCTCACAAAATAAGCGGGCAATTCGCTTTTGCCCAGAAAGTAGCTTCAGACATATTTGCCATCTACGGCAGCGAAGATCAAACCAAAAGCGGATTTAAAAATGTCTATATTTCTCTAAGTGCGGAGCCAACAGTAGGCAAGTACGATCTCGGAACAGACAAAGCTGGTAGTGGAAATATTCTTGAAACTGGAACGGGAAAATTATTCAATTCAAACTTTCCAGGTGGTAGTGGAAGTCTAGAAATTACCGAAAAAACTAGTTCAAAGATCAAAGGTACTTTTTCATTCGTTGCGGTAGATGCTACTGGTAACAAGAAAACTGTAAGCAATGGCAAGTTTGATATAAAAATAAAATAAAAATCCCATAAGTATTTACATAAAGATTGATTTTGAATGACCCCGTTTCGCCCTTACTGACTTGATCGGTAAGGGTTTTTGTTTTTAACTAGCATGCATTTATTAAAGTGATAAGCAAAGTTGTGTCTAGAAGCAATACACTTATTAAACTCCAACAATTGTATTTGAAAGTGGCGACTATTTTTACCTTAAATATTAATTTAATAAAATGAAAAATCTAAAGTTTTTATCGCTTTTTATTTTGCTGATCGCCTTGCATAACCCTATGTATTGCCAATTGGGTAATTTGGTAAAAAAGGCAAAGGAAGCTACTAAAAAGGAAGCAGAGCCTACTAAACCCCAATCAACTCCGGAGCCAACCAAGGCAATTCCTGTTCCCAGTGAAAAACCAGCAGCCAATGAAACTAGAAATTCGCCTAGCACCGAGCGAACAAGAGATCGAAATATTCCTGCGCCCACAACAAAGGATAAAAATGCAAAGCCAGAGTCAACGATACAAATTGCGGACATGAGCAGTGCTGTGCTGTCTCCTGCCATTGCTTGGTATAGTTTATTGGATCAAGATTATTTGTATTATGATGCTTCTTCGGGTTACTTCAGACCTCATGGTTTGTTTGCTTTGTTTTTACCAGAAAGAGACGTCAAAGGACAAGCGATGAACTACAATAAATATGATTCTTATTATCCACCCCCGCTTCGTTTGGATGTAATTGATAAACAAAATGGAGAGAAAAAAGGGGCTTTTTATTTTCGTGCCGAGCCAGAATTGCTACCTGCTTTCAGAATGAAATTGGATGATAGAGGGACTGATCCTTTGTATCCTTCCTTCATTAAACTTTTTGAGGGTAGTTATGATTTGAAATTTTACATCAACGAAAACCACTTTTACACTTTTCCAATAACCATTGAAAAAGTGAGCAACAAAGATCCATACGCACCGCTCAAGCAACTTTATTTTATGAGAAGCGCTTGGGAAGATTGGGGTAGGGTGGAATATAATAGTGATGGCGATTTTATTTTTAGTCATTATTTGCCAGAAAGGGATGCCAAAATTACCAATCAAACCAAGTGGGATGAAAGAATGGAATATCCATACACGGCAAGGTTGATGCGCAACGGAAAAGTTATTGGAAATTTTGATGCACAAACCCCACAGATGACGCTGATAAAAGGTTCTGTTTTTACAGAAAATGGGCGTTGGGTAAGAAATCAGAATCCTTTTTATGCCTTTCCGCCTGTCAATAGAAGGATCAATGAAAATCATGCTCACGACTATGTATATACCAATGATATGACAGACGGCAATTATTCTGTGGTCACAGAAATTTTCAAACCTGGTGGTGTCATTAAAAATAAATATGATTTTACCATCAAAAATGGGAAGTTTGTACCTGATCCAAGGGCTGACAGATCGCAACACAGTGATCCGTTCACGTTACTGGAGCAAGGGCCAAATTATCACTACATCAAAAAATCCAAAATGTAAAAAAAACTCACTGCTACTTTATAGTTAATTTTTATTAACCCCAAATTTCCATTTCAATAATTTAATCACATACAAGTGTATTTTTGTATCTGCATACATTTTCAATTTTATGAATAAGGCTGTACTAATTATGTTCTTTTTTTTGTTGCATTTCCTGGCCATTGGTCAAGATAAATGTAGCTGTGAAGTAATAGACACCATCAGAACGACCAATGCATTTACGCATTTTGAAAAATCCAAAGATGAAATTTGTCAGATATATTATTTATTAGAGGTTTATAATTTGAAAATAAAAGATCGGAACTATGCAGCAGCCGAAAATCAAATTAAAAGTGCAATTAATTTGTATAAAAAAAGTAAGTGTAATGAGCCAATCAACGTCACTTTGTTAAGCAGATTGGATCAGGCTTACACTTTTCAATCCAAATTTGACGAATCACTAGAAATAAATATTTCACTCAGAGATTTCTATGAAAGTAAAAAAGATAGTACCAAACTGGTGAAATCTATCCTGCAAATTGCCAAGATTTATGATAGAATGGTCTTAAGGGAGCAAAAACTGGAAAAGATTGAGGAGGCAAAAATCTTGATTCCGAAATTGAAAAATGATGAAGAAAAAGTTTTGTTGTATACCAGATTGGCACAGTTGTTTTTACATGAATATGAAGACACTGGTGACAAAAAATACTTAGATACATTCGAAAGTTTATGCAACGAAACCCTAAGGTTGAGTCAAATCATTCCTACCCCCAGAAAGACGCAATTTTTGGTCAATACAAGATTAGCTAGTCTTCACATTCATAAAGCGGAGTGGGAAGCAGCAAAAAAATATCTATATGAGAATTTGTCTAATTGTCTGGAGGAAGATCTTCCAGAGTTGGGAATTAATCACCAGGATTTAGGTGAAATATTCTTGAGGACAAACGAATTGAAGTCGGCAAAAATGCATTTAGATAGTTCCATTTTTTATCATGAAAAATTGGGTGCCATTCCGCAGATGATGAATGGTTATAAAATCCAATCAGAAATATTAGAAAAAATGGGTGATTACCAAGGTGCATTCACTTTTTCTAAAAAATATTACACCTTTAAAGACAGCTTGAATGATATTGATAATATTTCCAAAATTGCCAGTTTGGAATCAAAAGCTGCCCAAGCCAAAAGTAATTTAACCATTTCTGATTTACGGAGAAATCAACTGTTTTATTTATTGTTACTGGCATTATCGTTGGGAGCATTGGTCATTGCTTATTTGTTTTTCCGACACAAAGATTTAAAAAACAAAAAATTGATTTTGGAAACCGAGCAAAGACTCAATAGAGCTCGTATGAATCCACATTTCTTTTTCAATGCACTTGCATCTTTGCAAAGTTTTGCACTCAATGAAACAGATAATATGTCGATCGCCGAAAACCTGTCCAAATTTTCTTACATAATGCGCGAAACTCTGGAAAATTCCTATCGAGAATACGTCACTATTCACCAGGAAATTGATTTTCTAGAAGAATATCTCAAGCTGCAAGTCATGCGTTTTCCAGATAAATTCAACTATCAAATTCAAAATTTAATTGAAAATCCAGACGATGTCCTCATGCCTTCAATGATCATCCAACCTTTTATTGAAAACTCCATAGAACACGGTTTTGCCAACATTGATTACAAAGGAGATCTGAAAATTACTTTCAAGACCGTCCAAAACAGAACTGAAATAGAAATCAAAGACAATGGCCGTGGTCTCAACAATCAGATAGAAAAATCAAAACCCTACATCAGCCGAGCCAAACAAATAGTCACCGACAGAATTTATTTGCTGAATCTCAAATTAAAATCGGATGCCACTTTCAGCATTGAAAATGATGGGCAAGGAAAGGGTGTAATGGTGAAGATTGTGTTGCCGGTTATTTATTGATTTCCAATTTAGGAAGTTGGATTAAAGAGAAACTATTTGCTTATTAGTTTATATGGTGCCTAAATGTTTGACTAATGCTTTAACACTTACAATAAGACTACTTATTTTTACTTGACTTTTTAAATTAATAGTTCTTAAATTTCAAACAATATTTATATTTGTTATTGTTAAGAAGACCAACGGAGAATGAAGAATTGCTGAAAATCAACCTTAAAGAGGGAAACAAATCTTCTTATTACTATAAAATTATATGCCAATGTTAATCAATAGTATATATATGTTATAAATATAAATTCAACTAATAATTAATTTATAAGTTAATTATTTCAATTAAACCTGAGAAAAATGAGTACTTTTGCTACTATTATAGAGTTTTACAAGTTTCAGAAAGTGATATTCTATACAATTAGAATAAATGGTGAAATTGCATCCTTAGGAACTCAATTCATTGAAAACAATAAGAAGCACAAGCACATGGTGATTTTAAAAACTTGGATTCAGAATATTGGAAACAAAAGAGGTGCCCGATCTTATTTGTTTAGGCCGGAAAGGAAGGCGAATGCATTACCTCCACCAATTGAAATTTCCCATAAATCATGTAGTTTGAGATGGTATTGCCTACACCTGAGTGAAAGTGTTGTTATTCTCTTTAATGGAGGTGAGAAAACAAAAAATATTCACGCAGCCCAAGATTGCCCAATAGTAAGACCACACTTTGAATTGGCTAATATATTGAGCGAAGCAATCTTAAAAGCTTATGACCAAAAGGTGTTTAGTTTTAATAAAAGTGGGAGATTGGTACCTGAAAATATAATTATCCAATTTTAATTTTCGAATATAAAATTCATAAAATATGAATACTGAAAGTAGCATAGTTGCATCATTTTTTGAAGAACCTTCATCTCCAGAAATTGAAAGATATATTGACTTAAATCTTGATATTTCAGAACAAGTCATACATCTTTTAGATAAAAAGGGATGGACTCAAAAAGAACTGGCAACCAGGTTAAATAAATCAGAAGCTGAAATCAGTAAATGGCTTTCGGGGATGCACAATCTTACCCTCAAAAGTATCGCAAAAATGGAAGCAGTATTGGGTGAACATATAATTATGACTCCTCAAGTTGCCAAAAGGGAATTTTCATCAATTGGAGATCCTGAGCCGATTTTATAATTTGAAAAATTGGCGAAGTTTTTATTTCTAAAAAACACCTTTTCTAACTCCTTCCCATCTCTCTCCCTTCTTTCCTTATTACCTTTTTGCTCTCCTCACCCTTAATAGCCCCAAAGCGATCGTCGAGGTAAACAATGGCACCAGTTGGGCATCTTTGGATGGGCACCATAGTGTCGTGTTTGCAGTGATAGTCTATAACTGGCAAATTATAAGCCATTGAAATGAGTCCTCCAGGCGCATCCATGGCACAACGTCCACATGCTGTACAGGCCACTTCACATTCTTCCAGAATGCCATCGCCTTTTTCCTGATTTTTGCAATTGACCCATAATTTGTGGCTGATTGGGTGGATGGAAAACAAGTCTTTGGGGCAAGTTTCTACGCAGTCACCGCATGCTGTGCATTTGTCAACGTCCACTACTGGCAAGCCAAATTCATTCATGGTGATCGCGTGGAAGTCACAAACTACCGCACAATCGCCAATGCACAAACAACCCCAAAAGCAACCTTTCCCACCGCCAGAAACCAAACTTGCTGCTTTGCAACTTTGCAAACCGCTGTATGCTGCTCGATTGATGGCCACATTACTTCCACCTGCACAGGCTAGTCGAGCAACTCTTTTTTCTTCAGAACCAGCATCCACACCAAGGAAAGCAGCAATTTTATTTCGTCCTTCTTCTGTGCTCACTGAACATTTTCCTGGCAGCACTTTCCCAGCGACTAAAGCTTCGGCAAAAGGACGACAACCCGGATGGCCACAAGCACCACAATTGGCATGCGGCAACATGTCTTCCACTTGATCAATGCGAGGATCTTCAAAAACATACAGCTTTTTTTGACCCACAGCAAGTAGCGTTGTCAGAAAGAAGGTAAGTATGCCCAAAGCAGCTAAAGAAATCCAAATCATGATGCAGTTTTTAGTAGATAATTTCTGCCCATTTTTTTCCTGCAATTAGCTCCGCCTTTCTGGTTTCCCACTGTTCTTTCGATCCTAAAATTTTGGAAAAAGTCAGGTCGAGTTTGTTTTTGATATCCTTGAAACCAGCTACGTAAACATAAGTATTGGCTTTTGATAATAATTGGACAATTTCAAAGGCTCTCAAGATTAGAGCTTGGTCTAGTGCAATTGGATCGTCCATGTGCGGTCTTGGACTCAAAGCATGGAAAGCCTCGAAGGTTTCGTTGTCGTAATAATTGGTAAGGTCACCGTCGTGATCGTTGAGGTACAATAATTCTAAGCCACTTTTAGCGCCATAAAAAAGTCTGATCTGACCCTTCCAATCTGGAATGTTTTGATAGATGTGTTTGATGAAAGCCCTAAAAGGTGCAATACCTGTGCCCATGCCAATCAAAATGAGATTTGCCGTATGATCTGCCGGAACTTCAAAAGGAAGACTGTGTGGACCAGTAATGGTAATGACATCACCCTTTTGCCGATCACATAAGTAATTGGACGCCAATCCAGAATACTTTTCCCCATTGAATTCATCGATGTAAAAACAACGTTTTACTAACATGGTCAGAATGGTCTTGTTGTGACCAGTTTCTGGAATATCAGCGACACTGTAAAGTCTGTGATGATAAGCGTTGCCAAAGTCTCCATTCGCTGCAACAAGCACTCCGAAACTTTGATTGACAGCACATTGAAATGCTGGATCGTGTACTTCTATGACGAGTTCTCTCACTTCTTCTGCATCCGAAGGTGTGAGCCGCGATGTTTTTTTAACGATTGCGTTGTATTTTTTTTCATTTGAAAAATCTGCTAGTGTTGCCATGATTTATGTTTTGAATGGACGATTATTTATTTGATTCTTTGTTGGTACATTGATTGGTGCATTTTCCACAACCGTGACAGTCAGACCGTTGTGCAAGCACGTCTTCATCTTTGTATTCTTCAGAGAAAGCAATTTTCCATTTGCTTTGAATGAATGCCCAAATAGCCATCACACCGATGATGAATACAAATCCGAGTAAAAAATTATACCACATGTCTTTTCTTTTATTGAGTTCCAAGGCCTGCAAAGCCCATGAATGTGAGTGATAATATGCCTGCTATAAACAGCGTGAGAATGGTTCCTTTTACGATGTTTGGCACAGTAGAGAGATCAGCTCTTTCCCTTACTCCAGCCATCAAAACCAACGCCAGCGTAAAGCCAATTCCTGCACCGAGCGCATACACTACGCTTTCCAGAAAACCATAACCTTTATTGGTTTGAAACAAGGCGACTGCAAGGATGGCACAGTTGGTTGTGATCAAAGGCAGAAAGATGCCCAAAGCTTTAAACAGCGTTGGACTGGCTTTTTTAATGAACATTTCTACCAATTGAACGGTGGCTGCAATGACGACGATGTAACTGATTAATTCTAAAAAAGGTGCTTGAATGATGGTAAGCACTTTGTGAATGCCATAGGCACAAACGGCACTGATGACCATGACAAAAGTAACAGCAGCGCCCATTTTAGAAGCGGTTTCTATCTTCCCAGAAACTCCAAGAAAAGGACAAATGCCCAAGAAATATGCAAGCACAAAGTTGTTGACTAAGCTGGCGTTGATGAATATTTGGAATAGAGATTCGTTTGTCATTTTGAACTTTTCTTTTTCAAAAGATTAAAAAAAAGTAACCAAATGGCGAGGGTAAAAAATCCTCCTGCGGGAAGAATCATCACAACCCATTCTTGGTAAGCAGGTCCAAAAATTGGAAAATTAAATAGGCTGCCATTTCCCATGATTTCTCTCAATGTTCCCAAGCAGGAGAGGGCAAAAGTGAAGCCCAAACCCATTCCCAATCCGTCTAACAAGGAAAGCCCAATGCTATTTTTGGATGCAAATGCTTCTGCTCTTCCCAAGATCACGCAGTTGACCACAATCAGCGAAATGAATGCACCTAAACTTTTGTGTAGGGAAACACTTGTTGCCTGAATACTATAATCTATTAGAGTGACGAAGGTGGCTATGATGAGAATATAAGTTGCTATCCGCACTTGTTTGGGTATGAAATTTCTCAGAGAGGAAATCAATCCATTGGAGGCCACCAAAACAAAAGCGGTCGCCAATCCCATTGCCAAGGCATTGGTTAACGAGTTGGTTACAGCCAACGTTGGGCACATTCCTAATACTTGAACAAAGGTGGGATTCTCCCTCCACAAACCTTTGATAAACTCGTCGGTTGATGGAGCGGAAGCCAAACTTTGGAAAAAGCCCACTTTAGTCGGTGTTGTTTTTTTAATGGCCATGCGTCAAGGTTGTATCATTGGAAAAAATATTTGAATGGACCACAATGGTTGGCATCCATTTCTGGGTACTCTCTTTGAAAATAGCCCCAATTGCCCTCGAAGAAATGGTTGCACCAGTTATGCCATTTATCTCCCATTCGTGTTTTTTTTGACCTTGTTTGACTGCCTTTATTTCATTCTGCAATGTTTTTCCATCGGCAGCCAAAGCAACGTCTAAGGCTTTAAAATTGGTTAAGAAGTGTTCGTCCTTTTCTATTTTATCCCCTAATCCAGGCGTTTCTTTACTATCCAAAACTTTAAATCCAATGACCTTTTGAGTGGTTGGGCGATACCCGTAAATGACCTTAATTACGTCGGCAAATCCCATTCCACTTGCTTGAATGGCTAATCCGAGTAGTTTTCCGTCATTGTCATATCCTGCATAGATCAATTCCCCAGCTGTAACACCTTCTTTAGCAATTTGGATATTTCCTTTCTCATCCAATAAATAAGTTTTCTTTTGGACCATTCCTGGAATGACTTGGAATACCGCTTCCTCCAACGCTGCAGCCTTTAGTTTTTTAATTCTAGGTTGGGTCGTTTGAAAAACAAAGGCGATCAATGCAGCGCAAATGAGTCCTATTCCAACCATGGATTTAAACAATTGGAAGACGTCAGAGCCTTTATCTTTTGATATATTTTGATCGCTCATGCCCTGTTTTTATTTTGATTTTTGGAAGACATGCCATAAATTCTATGGGGAATGGATTTATCAAGAATCGGAGCAAGTGCATTGCCAAAAAGGATGGCGTACATGACGCCTTCAGGAAGTCCGCCCCAAATCCTTATCAAAACCACCAAAAGCCCGATTACAAAACTGTAAATCCAAATACCAATCGTAGAGAGTGGACTGGAGACCATATCAGTTGCCATATAAACTGCACCCAACATCAATCCTCCTGAAAACAACATCATCAGGGGCGATGGATATTTTACAGGATCGAGGTAAAACAAGATTCCAGTAAGTGTGGCCACAGTACCCAAGATGCCGACAGGTATTCGCCAATTCAACATTTTTCTAAAACCTAGGTAGACTCCGCCTAATACGATCAAAAATGCACACGTTTCGCCTAGAGATCCAGAAGTAAAACCAAAAGCCAAGTCTTGTACATCAGTACTTATTTTATCAAATTTGAATGCTGATAAAGGGGTTGCTCCGGAAACTGCATCCGCTTTTATAGGTTCTAAAAATGGGATGGTCAAACTTGATGGAATGATATGAGAAAATCTACCATTTACCAAGGTTTCTGTCCAGGTGGTTATAGCCACTGGAAACGCAGCTTGTAACATGGCGCGACCGACCAAAGCAGGATTGAATAAATTTTGGCCCAAGCCTCCAAAAACAAATTTTCCAAGTGCAATGGCAATCATTCCACCGACAAAAGCCATCCATAAAGGAAAACCTGGCGGCAATGTCAATGCGAGTAAAACGCCTGTAAGTACGGCTGACCAATCTTTGATGTTTTGTTTGCCTTTTACTTTGCCATTGAGCACATATTCTGTCCCAACGCATGCAATTGTTGTCGTGCTGATGAGAAAAAGTGCTGTAATTCCAAACGCGTAAACAGCAAAGAGA
>ERZ795059.4452-NODE-4452-length-13132-cov-6.263287_pt1 | contig 13132 bp, 9 predicted proteins | sample MGYA00375143_ERZ795059 | MGnify/ENA primary metagenome ERZ795059 (study PRJEB30188, sample SAMN05720168) | activated sludge metagenome | isolation source: Anaerobic digester | place: USA | collected 2015-01-07 ... | reverse complement strand
TACACTGGATGGTACACTCTTTCCCTACACGACGCTCTTCCGATCTTGCGACAGTCGCAGTATTCCCAATTCTGCTGTAATCATATAAATTGTTCATGACATCTAAGCGGGCATAAGGCGTAGATGTGCCAATTCCTACATTTCCGCCTGCAGGTTGGAGTATCATTGGATTAGTCCCATCATAAGTACCAATCATGAAAGTAGCAGCGTCTGGTTCGGGATGATGGTTCCAGATAAGATATCCTTTATGACTCATATCCTGGCCGACATATAAGATTGAATTAAAATCATCATTCCCAATGCTCACATTAGTACCGTCACTCCAGCCACTGATCATATTTCCAAAAGCAGCCGTGTAGCTTGGATTATTTTCTGCAACATGAAAATTGGCAGCCGGAGTTGAAGTTCTCACGCCCAGGTTGCCTTCGGCATTGATATAGATCGCATTTGCCGTGCTGTTGGGCTCAATGGTTATCACATCAAGCAGATTTGCATGGTCACGGATCTTAAAGCCCCCGTTGTTCGTTGCTTTGAACTTCCAATTCGCCCCGCTGGCATCATCAGTCATGGTATACGCAGCGCCACCGGTGCCGCCAAGATTACGAACAGTGATCGTAGGTTCAGTCATGTTCTTTGCAACATAAAGCAGTGATCCCGGTGAATTGTTCCCAATACCCACATTGCCTGAGTTAGAATTGTAAATACTGGTCCCGTTGTAGAGCCACTGGCCTTTTGTTGTGTTAAGACCAATAAAAACAAGCATCACGAAGATGCACATCAAGATTTTGGTTGTTTTCATAATCTTTAATTTAATGATAATCAATAATTAGTATTTATAACATGAGAGATTACAGGTTTGGTCTGCAGATGATCCCCGATCATCTTTTATTAGTGATTTCAGAGAGGAGTAATAGTTGCCGAAAGGTATTACGAATTTTCCTACTTATCAAGGATTTTCCTTTAAATTTCAATTTTCAAATTTCAATTTTTAATTATTTCATCTCTTTGCTACCTTTGTGAAAAATCATCCGCGTGAATGAAATCGAATTTTCGGTCGTAGTCCCGGTTTTCAACAGCGAAGCGTCGCTGGAGGAACTTTTCCATCGCCTGACGGAGGTTCTGAAGGCGACGGGCAAGCCGTATGAAATGATCTTCGTGGATGACGGAAGCGGCGACCGGAGCTGGGAGATGCTGAAAAAGATCAAGGCGGAGAACCCCGATGGATTTACGGCGATACGGCTGGCGAAGAACTTCGGGCAGCACAGCGCCACATTTTGCGGTTTCAGCTTTGCCAAAGGAAAACATATCATCACCCTCGACGATGACCTGCAATGCCCGCCCGAAGAGATACCCAAGCTGATCCGTACGATGGAAGAGACTGATGCCGAGCTGGTTTACGGCATCTACCGGAAGAAGCGGCATTCGGCGGCCAGGAACATCAGCAGCCGGTCGTTCAAGAGCCTCTCACGGCTGTTCGGAAGCCAGACGGAGGGATCATCATTCCGGCTGATCTCCGGCAGCATCATACAAAAAATCCTGGGACACCATCAAAATTTCGTTTTCATCGACGAAATTCTGCACTGGTATACCGATTTCATCGGTTACGCCACCGTGGAGCACCATCCACGGAAATACAAACGGTCGGGGTACAGCCGGGGCAAGATCTGGCGGTTCTTCACCGAGGTGATGTACCATTATTCCACTGCCCCGCTGAAGGTGATGGTGTACGGCGGAATGGTATCATCTGTCATCTTTTTTATCTTCTCCATCTACTTTATCCTTAGGAAGATCCTGATGAACGTTCCGCTGGGATACACCTCGCTGATCGTTGCCATCCTATTCTCCACCAGCCTGATCCTGCTTTCCCTCGGGGTTATCGGGGAATATCTCAGCCGGATATATATGGTTCAGAACAAGAAGCCGCTGTATTCGGTAAAGAAGGTGCTGTAAATATCACTGAAATGAAAAACATTTCCCTTCTCCTTATCAGTGTATTATTTGTTTTAAATTTTAATGCACAGAATTGGGAGTTTTTCACACCTGAAAATACGGGCTTGCCTTCCGATCATGTATTTTCTGTGGCAACCGATAGCATGGGAACTATGTGGTTTGGCACAAGGTCGGGACTTTCACGATTTGACGGAACAACCTGGACCAATTATAATATTTTGAACTCCGGGTTACCATCGGATATGATTTATGCCATAACCATTGACAAATTTGGAAACAAATGGCTTGGCACTACGGGCGGGATCGTGAAATATAACGGGGCCGACTGGATTGTGTATAATAAATCGAATTCAGGCCTGCCATGTGATACGATTTCAACAATTGCAATCGATCATCTGAACAATAAATGGTTTGGCATTACACCAAAATATGAAATGAACCAGGGGTACATTAGAGGCGGGATCCTGTGTTTTAATGATACAACCTGGACCCTGTATAATTCCGAAAATTCGTTATTACCCTCCAACTATATCACTGCTCTTGCCATTGAAGAATCCGGCGCTAAATGGATCGGTACATATGCCGGATTAGCAAAGCTGGATGGTTCCGAATGGACGCTCCTGAATGCGGAGAACTCTGATCTGCCCTCAGATTCGATAAGTTCCATATCGATCGATAAGTACAACCATAAATGGATTGGATTCTCATTTACCAATCAAGAATCCGGACATTGTTTTGGCGGAGATGGAATAGCAAAATTTAATGATCTTACCTGGCAATTTTATACAAAAGAAAATTCAGGTTTACCCTCAAATAATATCTATTCAATATTCATTGATGAATTTGAAAATAAATGGATCGGCACAACAGCGGGGCTGGTCCTATACGATGACGAGACCTGGGCAGTGTTTAACAGTTCCAATACTGCAATGCCCGATGATAGAGTAAATGCTGTTTGTATTGACACGAATGGCAATAACTGGATCAGTATTCTGACAGACAATTGGGCTGGGTACTATCTTGGGGCGGGTATCGCTCAATTCGATGGCTCCGGCTGGACTTTATACGATCATGCAAATACCGGCCTGCCTTACTATTGGATTAGCTCAGTAGCCATTGATCATTCCGGTAATAAATGGGTCGGAACCTATAAAAACGGACTTTCCAGTTTCGATGGAAGTAAATGGACAAATTACTACAGGTCAAATTCGGGTTTACCTTCCGATACGATAAATAAAATCGTAATCGACAGCCTTGGAAATATCTGGATCGGGACGTTTGGAGGCGTTGCTGTATTTGATGGAAACAACTGGACGGTGTATAATACATCCAATTCCGGCTTACCATCAAACATTGTCTATTCAATCTTTATTGACCGGCTCGGGCGAAAGTGGTTTGGAACTAAGGATGGCCTTGCCCTTTTTGACGACAATCAGTGGACAATTTCCGATATATTTTGGGTGAGCTCAATCTGCATGGATTATTCAGGCAATTTATGGGTAGGGACCTATGGCAATGGCCTCTATAAACTTGCAGATCAGGTCTTGACTAACTTTACCGTATTTAATTCCGATTTACCGTCTAACTGGGTAATTGATTTGACGGCCGACAATTCAGGAAAACTTTGGATGGGAGCAGACGAATTTGGCCTGGCTACTTTTGATGGAGAAAAATGGGTAAATTACAGAAAGTCTAATTCCGGTATTCCGGATGACCAGGTCATATCAATTTTGTTGAATGATGATGGCAGTAAATGGATTGGGACTGTCAACGGGTTTGCCAGATTTGATGATAAGACATGGGAAATATTTGTTCCTTCCCTGTCAGGCTTGCCTTATAACAGCTTCTATTCCATAGCCAGAGATAGTTCAGGATGTTTATGGCTGGGAACATTTGGCGGCCTGGCAAAATTTTACAACTATCCTCCTTTGAACATCAGTGAAGCTGATGTCAGTTCATTGTTAATATACCCAAATCCTTCTATAAGCAACCTTAATATCGGTAATTTATCTACCGGCTCAACGGCTGAGATAATTGACATCTCCGGAAGATTAGTGTTCAGAAAATACATGGACTCAAATTCCAGTCTGATTGATATATCTGATTTGCAAAGAGGAATTTATATCCTTAAAATCCAAATGCAGAATCGTACCCTCATCGAAAGGTTCGTAAAACAATAACAATCCGACAGGTAAACCCGTCAGTTATGGTTTTGTTGATCCTGCCCTACCGTCTCCCCACGACCTTTTGTGATCCTTGGTGCCTTCGGGCCTTTGTGGCAGAAAGACACTTGACATAAAGATTTCATTTTTAAATTTGAACAGCGCTTGTGGCTAATCTGCTGTTTTAGGAATCTTACCGTTTTGTTATTATCTTTGAATTTAAATTATGGCTTACAGGGTTTACATAGATACGTCTGTTATTGGCGGGTGCTTTGATGAGGAATTCAAGACCTGGTCGAATCTTTTAGTTAAGGAATTATTATCCGGCCAGAAGGTTGCCATCATCTCTGATATAACAATTGATGAAATCCAGGAGGCGCCAAAATCAGTGCAGGAAAAACTGGATGAAATCATGAAAAGTGAATTCAAGGAATTGATTGCTGCTGACCAGGAAACTCGGGAACTAGCCGAATTTTATATTTCAGAAGGTACAGTTTCCGAGAAATTTTTTGAAGATGCTTTACATATTGCACTGGCAACAATTAACAAAGCAACTGTACTTGCAAGCTGGAACTTTAAGCATATCGTTAACCTGGAGCGTATCCGGCAGTATAATGCTGTTAATTTAAAAAATGGATATTCTTTACTGGAAATCAGAAGCCCGCGTGAAATTGTAAAATTTGAGGAAAATGAGTACTGAAAATTTGGACTGTGTAAAATTAATGCGCAAGATCAGGGATAAACATCATACAGAATATGAAAAAAATCCTTCTTTACGTGAAAAAAGACTTGCTGCCATTAGAAAAAAATATGGTATAAAACGCAAAGAAAAATTGCAGGCCAGCCACTAACTGTTAATCAGCTATCGTACGCAATATCCAGGCTGTCATAAGTAACATTAGATGGTGACGATTATCTTAACCAACGACATTATGACAGAAAGTCTCTTTGTTTCGCAAAATATAGGAGCGATGAGAGGCAATTCGGATACCTTCATCCAGATGAGACCATCGAGGAAGGATCGCCATCGCCATTTACCAACCTTTCCGAAACAAACCCCTCCTCTTTCATCCGTTCCAGCAGCCGCGGCAACGCGTAAAGGACCTTCTCTTTCGCTTTGACGTTATCATGGAATACGATGATCGCACCGGGACGCATCCCCTGGATAGCCGTTTCCAGGCACCCCTCCTTCGACACGGAGGGATCGTAGTCTTTGGTCAGCACTGACCACATCACCACCTGGTAATCCTTCGCCAGTATTTTAGCCTGCCGGTAGGTCATCAGGCCGTAAGGGGGCCGGAAAAGGCCGGAATTGATGTATCCGGCCGCTTCGCTTATATCCGCGATGTAGTCGTTGTAGTTTGTGGTCCACCCTTTCAGGTGATGGTGCGTGTGGTTGCCGACCGAATGGCCTGCCTGCAGAATCCTGGCAAAGATTTCCGGGTACCTTTTCACATTCTCTCCGACACAGAAGAAAGTGGCTTTCGCATCAAATTGTTTCAAAATACCCAGGATTTCGTCGGTCAGCTCAGGGATAGGGCCATCGTCAAAAGTCAGGTAAACCGCTTTTTCGGCCGTTTTTACCTGCCAGAGCAAAGCTGATGGGAGCACATAGGTGAAAATGCCGGTCAGTAGCTGGTCTTTCAATGCGATGCCGTATCAGTTTCCGACCCTGCCGAGATACAGTTCATAAAAACGGTTGAGCGAAGCGTCGGCCTCCTCTGCGAGGTCATCCTGGCCGTTTGATTCGGCTACCTGGGCCACCGCACTCAACACCGCCACCCCCTGCTGTATGTCCATCTCCAGCAACGGAAGATGCTTATCGCCAAAACTAAAGAAATAGCCCAGCTGATCTTCCTGTATCCGCAGGAGTTCCTGCAGGATTTCACGCCCTTTGTCCGCTTCGCCTGCTTTCAGGTAGCCATCGGCCACCGACAGGTTAAAGTAGTTGTAAGGGACTTTTTTGCCCGGAATGAGCGTCTGGATACGGTCGCAGACCTCTACAGCCCTTGCCGGCTTATTCTCCGCAATCAGGGCATCGATCAGCCGGGAATAGGTGCTGCGCATCGTCACGGTCATCCGGTAGATATCTTCGCTGACCAGTAATCCGGGCTTGTTGATGTTAAACTCGAACCGGTTCATCAGGTTATCATACATGGCATCGGTATTGACGCCGCCGGTTTCATTTTTATCGACCGTCTGCCGTATCGGGACGAGGCGGTAGGCAAAGCCTTCCAGCCGGAGGTAGTTGTCGAGGCCGATATAGGCATCGCGGCTGGTGGTGCTGACATAATAGACGGGCCGTTGCCAGTTGTTATGGGCCAGCAGGTCGAGCATCATCAGGTAGTTCTTGGTGAGGGCGTTGGCGCTGATCCGCCACTCCAGGTCGGTCACCTGCCCCGCCAGCTCTGCGGGGACTGTTCCGGAAGAGACCGCCACCGCCGGATCCACAGTGATCCTGAAGGTCTTGGTCGGAAAATAATCAGCCATGCCGCGCCCGGTATTCACCTGGAAGATCTTCTCATTCTTCTTCAACCGGTCGAAGATCGCCTTCACTTCGATGAACTCCTTGTTGGGATTTTGTTCCTCCAGCAGGTATGTCACGTCGTGCGAGCCGTTTTTGTACATCGTTTCGGGAAGGGTGAACGGTAAAGGATCGGAATCATAAGCTTTTCGCAGCATCTGGTCGATATACCAGTCGGTATTCAGCAGGCTCAGGTTGCAGACGCGCACATCGGTCCGGATCCCTTCCACCTCCTGTGCGTACCACAGAGGGAAGGTGTCGTTGTCGCCGTTGGTGAACAGGATGGCATTTTTTTCGCAGGAGTTGAGATAGTTCTTTGCCACTTCGAGTGCGGTATAGCGCCCCGAGCGGTCATGGTCGCCCCATCCCTGGGCCATCATGATCACGGGCACAAGCAGGAACATCGCCGCCGAAGCGGTTATGGCCGCGATTTTGTGCGACAGTTTCTTCTGCAACAACTCATAGAGCCAGAGAACCCCCAGGCCGATCCAGATCGTGAAGGCGTAAAATGAGGCGGCATAGGCATAATCGCGCTCACGGGGCTGCGGGGAATGCTGGTTGAGGTATATCGTAATGGCCAGGCCGGTCATAATAAACAGTAGCAACACAACTGTCCCGTCTTTTGCATTTTTCCCGAACTGGTAAAGGAGCCCTAAGATCCCGGCCAGCAAAGGAAGCAGAAAAAACGTGTTCCGGGCTTCGTTCGACATGCTGCCGGGGACATCCTGCGGCCCGAGCCGCATTTTATCGATGAATCCTATTCCGCTGATCCAGTTTCCGTTGAGCAGGTCGGCATACATCCCCTGGTTGTCATTCTGCCGCCCGACGAAATTCCAGAAGAAATAACGGATATACATGTGGTTAACCTGGTAACGGAAGAAATACCTCAGGTTTTCGCTGAAGGTGGGGATGTGCTTGTTATCCGGATCGTTGCGGATACCCGCCCAGTTTTTGTAATCCTGGATATACCGGTCTTCCTGGTTGTTCCACATACGCGGGAAAATCGTTGTGTACTCCGGGTCATAAACCGGAACTGTCCCTTCGCGGCTGTCCCAGACAATGTATTTTCCGGAGGCGTCGTCTCTTTTGTACACCGGTTTACCGTCTTCCCTGTCAATTAGCGGCGCATTGTAGTACTGGCCGTGGAAAATCGGGAAACTGCCGTATTGTTCCCTGTTAAGATAAGCCAACAGGCTGATGGCGTTTTCCGGGTTATTTTCATCGATGGGGGGATTGGCGTTGGAACGGATGACGAGGGTGAAAAAGGAGGCGTACCCGACCAGGATAAAGACAAAAGCGATGATGATGTTGTTCAGCAGGGCTTTCCGGTTGCGCCACATGTAGAACAGGCCGACCACGGCTGAGGCAGCGATCAGGCGGCCGAAGAAGTTCCCGGCGGAACTCGTTTCGAGCATGAAGAGGACGACGGTCACGGCGCCCAGCCCGATGATGATCCTGGGATACAGTTTGTTGTCGGAGTGGGTGTAAAGCAATCCGAAAACGATCAGTGCGACCAGGAGCAGGATAAAGAAGTAGGTGCCGGAGTTGAAGGGCAATCCGAGCGTGTTGACAAAGAACAGCTCGGTGTTGGCAAAGAGCGAGACGATCTCAGGCACGATGCCGTAAAGGATGAGGGCAACCAGCAGGAAAGAGATGCCCAGCGCCAGGAAAAACCCTTTCCACCCGGGTATGTTGTAATTTTTATAGAAGAAGACGAAGGTGATGGCGGGTATAGCCAGCAGGTTCAGTAAATGGACGCCGATAGAGACACCGATAAGGTAGGCGATCAGGATCAGCCAGCGGTAGGAATAGGGCTCTCCGGCCACTGCTTCCCACTTCAGTATGGCCCAGAAGGTCATTGCAGTGAATAAGGTCGACATGGCGTACACTTCCCCTTCGACGGCCGAAAACCAGAACGAGTCGCTGAAAGTAAAGGCGAGCGCACCGACAACGCCGCTCCCGAAAATAGCGATCAGGTTAGCCCGGGTCATTTCCATTTTCGCCAAAAGTTTCTTTGCCAGCATGGTGATGGTCCAGAAGAGAAAAGCAATGGTCAATCCGCTGGAGAGGGCCGACATGGTATTGATCATCCGGGCGACCTGGGAGGTATCGCCGAAAGCGAACAGGGAGAAGAACCGGCCCAAAAGCTGGAAGATGGGGGCGCCCGGGGGGTGGCCCACCTGAAGTTTGAAGGCGGTGGCGATATACTCGCCACAGTCCCAGAAAGAGGTAGTAGGCTCCGATGTGATGATATAAACCAGGGATGCCACGCCGAACAGGATAAAACCGATCATCCGGTTCAGCTTTTTATAGATAAGATCCATAATTACTAAATGGATTAAGAATGAAAATATTTTGCTAAAGTATAAAATAATGCCTTTTGCCCTCCGTTGAAATTCGGGTTATAAAAGTTATATCAATAAATCTTTATACTTTTGCAAAATATATAGAAGAGATGAACAGACTGGTATTGTTGAGGCACGGCGAAAGCGCGTGGAACAAGGAGAACCGTTTCACGGGATGGGTGGATGTAGGATTATCGGAGCAGGGGATCAGGGAAGCACGCGAGGCGGGCCGGGTGATGAAAGAAAAAGGATTCCGTTTCAAAACAGCATATACTTCTTACCTGACGCGGGCGATCAAAACGTTGTGGCTGGCGCTGGAGGAGATGGATCTGATGTGGATACCGGAGAAGAAGACCTGGCGGCTAAACGAGAAGCATTACGGGATGTTGCAGGGGCTGAATAAGATCGATATGGCCGAAAAATACGGCAGCGAACAGATTCAGCTCTGGCGCCGCAGCTTCGATGTATTGCCTCCTCCTATTCCGGAAGATGATGAAAAGAACGCAAAATTTGATCCGCGATATGCTGCATTAAAAGATGAGGATATCCCCCGGACCGAATCGCTGAAAGAGGTTATCGCCCGTATTATGCCCCTCTGGCAGGAGGATATTTCGAAAACGCTCCTGGCTGAGAAGGAGGTCTTGATTGCGGCTCACGGCAACAGCCTTCGGGCAATTGTAAAGTATCTCAAAAAGATGAGCAATGAAGAGATCCTGGAATTCAACATCCCTACGGGTATTCCGTATGTTTTTGAGTTTGATGATGATCTCAACCTATTGAATGATTATTTCGTCGGTGATCCTGAGGTGATCCGCCAGTTGATGGAAAAGGTCGCCAACCAGACGAAGAAGAAATGAAAGGTAATGGCTAAGCACTGGGTAATTCCGGATATACATGGTAACCGTAAAACGTTACAGGCACTTATAGAAGACCAGATCAAACCTACCCGTTACGATACGCTGTATTTCCTGGGCGATTACATCGACAGGGGCAACGACAGCAAAGGGGTGATCGATTACATTATCCGGCTTCAGGAAGACGATTACACGATCCGCACGCTGAGGGGCAATCATGAAGATTACCTGATCCGAACCTTTGATAATGAAACTGTCAGGAAGAACCTGCTGGGCATTTCATTCCGGAACCAGCTAAAAAAGGAGTGGTACAAATATGGCGGCAAGGAGACGCTGAAAAGTTTCGGCGTTTCCGACGTTCATGAAATTCCGGAAAAATATATCGAATGGATGCGCGGGCTCGAATTTTTCATCGAGCTTAATTCTTACATCCTGGTGCATGCCGGCCTTAATTTCGGTATTGATAATCCCTTTGACGACCGCCATTCGATGCTCTGGATCAAAGAATTCACCGTTGATATGGAGAAGACCGGCAACCGGAAGATCATTCACGGGCATGTCCCGGTCAGCCTTGATTTCATCGGGGTACTCAGAACCAGCAGCACCTTTAAGTTCATCGATCTTGACAATGGCGTTTATATGACCGGGAAAGAAGGATTCGGCAACCTGGTAGCGCTGGAACTGGACTCTCTCGAGTGGAAAATCCAGCCCAACGCCGATATTCTCTGAATTATCTGATCTTCATCATTTTTCCGGTCGACCGGCTTAAACCGGCATCCACCCTGTAAAAGTAAATTCCGGGGGCGACATCTTTTCCTGTATGATCCCTGCCATTCCATTGAATCTCCGTCACACCGGTTGTAGCTTGTCCTTCAAACAGGTTAATAATGTTCCTTCCGCTAATATCAAAAATATCTACCATAACGGAACCGGGTTCGGTAAGTTTAAAACTGATGACCGTCGTTTGGTCGAACGGATTGGGGTAGCTGCCGGTGGAAATATCGCCTGCCGCTCTTTCATCCTGTCCGGTCCAAATCCCATCCACTCCGAAAAAGTCGAGGATACGGATCATAAGGTCATCTTTAGTCATATCTCCATCCACCAGGCCGCCGAATTCAAATGAAGAACCTACGGTACGATAGGTTCCTCCATCATAAGAAACCATTGTTCCATAAGAAGGAGCTTCGTTCATAAACATGACCTGTGCGGGCGGAATAGCGTCGATATGGTCCATATAGCTGTTTTCACCGTTATAACCAAAGAACATATCTTCCACAATCGAACCGGGCTGCCCTATCAACTGCTCCAGGTCATCTGCCCCATCTTCCACGCCCAGGATATTGAACATGGCGTGCAGAGGCGTGGGGGTGAACTGCGGGTCGTAATACCAGGTATCGGCCCCTTCCATATAAAGATTACCGCCATTGTCAAGGTATTCCGCCAGCAACTCCCCTTCTTCGGCCGATAACACATGATTATTGTCGTAGGTGCCGAGACAAACGAAGATGGAGGTATACAGATTGCGTTCTTCGGGGATCACATCCATTTTGTCGTATCCGACCTCCAGGTTGGCAAAGCACAGCTCCATATCGTCGGAAGAGTTGTTGTTGCCGTCCCAGTCGAGAAGCAGAACCGGGATCTGCCCCACATATTCAATAATATCATCTTGTCCGGTAATATTCATATCGCCGGCCAGGTCGAAAATGAACTGCGCGGCGGTTCCCGCATCGGCATCCGGGCTGATGACGACCTCAAACGACTGCATCACGGAAGCTCCGGCATCAATGTCGCCGTAAGTTACTGTTGCACCGTTAATTGTAACAAATTCATTGTCGCAGGTAAGGGTACCTTCAACATTGAAAGCGCCGGATGAGCCATCATTGACCGCGCCGATCTGAAGGAGGGCGGTTTCACCCGGGTCGAGCCTTCCGTTGCCGTTGCCCGAGGCATCGTCGATCGTATATCCGGCCATTCCCAGAACGGGAGCATGCCCTGGAAGGACGAAACTGCTGGACCATGTCTCACGGGCTGCTGTACCTGTTATCTCAAGATTAAACAGTGCGATATGCATGTCGGGCAGGGATTCAAGGGCGCTAAGCTCATATCCGCTGGTAATGGTCACCACTTCCCCGGCAGGAATAGTGCCATAATCCTCTTCAACATCAGTTAAAGTGATGAATTCATCGGTGGTTGCGATAACGGCGGATACATCTTCTGCACCGACAGTACCCAGATTGGTGAGACTGATAGTCAGGTAAACTGTTTCGCCATAATCCAGTAGCTGATTGTTATTTCCCTGGATATCGTTGATTTCTACAGATGAGATAGTGACAAAGGGGCCGTCGGGAGGAGTAACGGTCACATCCTGATAAATAGTCCCGGTATTGAATGCCGTAATGACCAGTTTTGCCGTTCCGGGGTTGAGGGCTTGTTCGATAGCTACATTGCCATCATCATCGGTCACACCCGTAAAATAAAGTCCATCCTGGCTGAGGGTGACCATGGCATTGGCAACGGGGCCCTGCGAAGTCGTAACCATCGTGGTAAAAGGAATACCGACCATGACAACCGTATTGGAAACGGTGAGCTGGAGCGGCATAGCGGTACGGGCCTGGACCGATGGATCGCCGAAATAGTTCCAGGTTTTGACCGTTTCCCAGTCGGAACCGCCACCCGATTCAACACACATCAGGGTAAGGCCATTGAACACGGCAGAGCCTAAGGTTGTCCTTTGCTCGGTGGTGCTGATCCCGTTCTGTCCGGGGTGAGCGGAATAGTCATACCCGCCGATGAGGATGTCCATAAAGTAATCCTGGCCGCGCATCGGTTCAGCCCAGGGCTGGCTGATCGACGCACCGAGGAACATGATGGCGCCGCCGCCCGATTTTCTCAGCCACGATTCGGCAAAACAGGTTCCCAGGTCAAAGTCGCCGTTGTTGCATGCCACCGATACGATGAAGGGAAGTTTGTCGCCATTGGTCAGTCCCGCAACATTCGAGGAGCTGAATCCGGTTGTCCCCCATCCGTCGCCCCATCCATGTCCGGTGTAATTGATCACGCTTGCGCCGGTGTTGACGGCATTGGTAACCATTCCGGCCGTTGCGCCGGGATCGTAGACCTGAGTGAACGTACCGTAAGTGAACGGATCGAGCTTATCGTTGTAAATGACGGTTTCGTGGGCCTGGTCCGATTCCCCGTCGTCGCCAATGCCGGCGCCTTCGGAAGAAGCAATGCCGATGGCAGCGCCATACCAGTTACCCGACATATCGGGATTCTTTTCGTAGGCGATCACTTTAT